>Ga0164296_1005807_pt1 | contig 10666 bp, 9 predicted proteins | sample GEODES057metaG_FD_113533 | JGI IMG/M metagenome (GOLD analysis project Ga0164296, IMG submission 113533) | Dystrophic lake water microbial communities from Trout Bog Lake, Wisconsin, USA - GEODES057 metaG | ecosystem: Environmental > Aquatic > Freshwater > Lake | place: USA: Trout Bog Lake... | reverse complement strand
GGATCGGGTATTGGGGCACAATCCGGTGGCGGCGCTCGCGCTGGCGGATAGCTATTACGGCAGACTTTGGGGCCCGAACCGGCCGGCTAAACCGCCGAAGCTGCCGCCGGTTGGGCGTAAGGCGCCTTAGCGGCGGCTGTATTTAAGCAGCGGCAGTACCGAGGCGAGGTTCAGCGCCGCCAAGGCGACCATGGCGAGCAAGGTGCCGGAGGGGCCGGTGGCGTTGAGGAGCAATGCGCCGAGGGCTGGGGCGGCGGATTGGGCGATCAGCGCCGGCATGGCCAGCCGGCCCATCAGGGTAGCGTAGCCGTCGCGGCCGAAAATCGCCAGCGGGACTGAGCCACGTGCGATGGAGCGCAGCCCGGCGCCGGTGCCATAGAGCAGAATGCCGGCGGCCGCGAACGCGGGGGCGGCGAACACCAGAGCCAGGCCGGCGGCGGTAAGGATGGTGGCGATCCCCATCGTCCAGACCGGGTGATACTTGCGAGCCAGCACCATTTCCACCAGCCGGGCGCCAACCTGGGCTGGGCCGATCAGGGCGCCGAGGGCGACGGCGGCTGCCGCGCTGGCGCCACCGTCTTGCAGGAGGGCGATCAGGTGGACGGAAATCACCGTCATCACCACCGCTGAAACCGTGGTGTTGACGGCGACCAGCCAGAAGCTGAGGCGCATGTTGGCGGGGACGATGCCGGCGGCTTTGGCGGTGGCGCGGGTGGCCGGGGGGTGGCGCGGCTCGCGCGGCAGGCCGAACAGGTAGAGCGGCAGCACGATCGCGAGGTCTATGGCGGCATAGGCCCAGCAGGTGCCGCGCCAGCCGATCTGGTTGACCAACATTTGGCTCAGCGGCCAGCACAACGTGCTGGCGAAGCCGCCCCAGAGGGTGGTGAGGGTGATGGCGCTGCGGGCCTGGTCGCCATAAAGGCGGCCCAAGGCGGCGAACGCGGGATCATACAGCCCGGCGCCCATGCCGAGGCCGAGCACCACCCAGGCGCCGAGATAGCAGAGTTCGTTCGGCGCCACGGCCAGCAGCACCATGCCGAGCGCCAGGATGATGGCGCTGCACCCCAGCACCGGGCGGCCGCCGAACTGGTCGATCAGGCGGCCGACTTTGGGTGAGGCGAGGCCGGAGATGAGGAAGCCGAGCGACAGGCCGCCGGCGATCCAGGTGTAGTTCCAGCCGGTAGCGGCCTGGATGGGCCGGGCCAGCACGGCGATGAGATAGTAGGAACTACCCCAGACCAGGATTTGTGCGATCCCGAGCGCGCTGACCACCAGCCAGCGTGGATGTTGCACGCTCGGGGGACGCCGGGTTGGCTTACAGTGCGGCGATGATGGCTTCGGCGCTGCTCACCTTGAAGTCACCGGGGGCTTCGATGTTCAGCGCGGTGACTTTGCCGTCTTCGGCGATCAGGGCGAAGCGCTGGCTGCGCACGCCCATGCCGCGGGCGACGAGGTCCAGTTCCAGGCCCATCGCCTTGGTCAGCGCGGCGGAGCCATCGGCGACCATGGTGATATCATCGGTGACGCCGGCGGATTTGCCCCAGGCGCCCATGACGAAGGCATCGTTAACGGACAGGCAGACGATGGCGTCCACGCCCTTCGCCTTGATGGCGGCGGCGTGTTCAACGAAGCCCGGCAGGTGCTTGGCCGAGCAGGTTGGGGTAAATGCGCCGGGCACGGCGAAGAGCACCACTTTTTTGCCCTTGAACAGGTCTTCAGTCGAGATTTCCTTCGGGCCGTCAGCGGTTGCGCGCATCAGCTTCATCGACGGAATGGCGTCGCCAACTTTGATCTGGCTCATGTCTGAATATCCTCAGTGGTCAGGTTGCAGGTCTCGGCGTGGCCCATCGTTGTTGGCCCCCCGGGCGGATTCCTAGCCGGTCCGGCCCCACCTGTCACGCGAGCCTTGCTTTACGGCGCGCGACGGCCAAAATAGGCGATATGGTAGACCAATCAACCCGCCTTGCGCCCGGTGCGCGGGCCCCTGAGCCACGTAACCCGAGCGAGACCTCGCTGTCCGGGCAGGTGCTGATCGCGATGCCGACGCTGACCGACAGCAAATTTACCCGCAGCGTTATTTTTATGTGCGCGCACACCGATGAAGGCGCGATGGGCATTGTGATCAATCGCCCGCTGGCGGCGCCGCGCTTCGCGGATTTGCTGAAGCAGCTGGAGGTGGCGCCGACGCCGCCGGCGCGGGAAATCCGCCTGTGCGATGGCGGGCCGGTGGATAAGGGGCGCGGCTTTGTGCTGCATACCGCCGACTGGACCGGGGAAGGCAGCCTGTTGGTGGACCAGAATTTCGCCCTGACGGCGAGCCTGGATGTGTTGAAGGCGATTGCTGAGGGCGGCGGGCCGGCGGAATGCGTGCTGGCGCTGGGCTATGCCGGCTGGGGGCCGGGGCAGTTGGACGCGGAAATTCAGAGTAACACCTGGCTGTCCGCGCCTCCGGACGCGACGCTACTGTTCGATACCGCCAACGACACCAAGTGGCAGCGCGCGTTGCGCAAGCTGGGGGTGGACCCGATTTTGCTGTCTGGGATGGCTGGACATGCCTGACCGGGACATGCCTGACCGGGGCCGTTGATGGCGCTGAGCCGCGCGCTTACGGAGCGCCTGTCGCGCGGGTGGGCGCTTTATAAGCAAGGCCGCTTTGCTGAGGCTGAGGGGCATTTCGCGGCGGTGCAGAAGCAGGCCCCGCATGACCACGATGCCCGCCGCCTGCTGGGCATGGCGTTGAGCCAACTGGGCCGTGACGCCGAAGCGGTGGTGCATTTCCGCGCCGCGCTGGCACGTCGGCCGGATGATGCGACGGTGCTTAATAATCTGGCGTCGGCGTTGCGCACCCTCGGGCAGTCCGCGGAGGGGTTGGCGTTGGTGCAGCGAGCGGTTGCGCTGACGCCGGATGTTGCGGCGTTTTATAACACACGCGGCAATATCCGGTTCGATCTGGGTGATTTACCTGAGGCGCTGGCGGATTTCGACCAGGCCATTCGGCGTCAGCCTTCGTTTGCTGAGGCCTTTTTCAACCGTGCCGTCGCGTTGCAGGCCGCCGGGCAACCCGATGCGGCATTGGCGTCGGTGGAAAATGCGGTGCGACTGAAGCCGGATTATGGCAAGGCGCATGCGCGACGTGGGCAGTTGTTGCAAGCGCTCGGCCGTGTGGTGGAGGCGCTGGCCAGCTACACGCGCGCGGTTGAGCTGGTGCCAACGGATGTTCGGTCGCAGTGTGTGCGCGGCATGCTGCTGCGCGGGCTGGCGCGGCATGCCGACGCCTTGGCGGCGTTTGATGCCGCATTGGCGGTGCAACCTGACCTTGTTGAAGCGTTGGTTGGGCGGGGCATGGCGCTGATGGCACTGCGGCGCGGCGAGGACGCGGTAGCGGCCTATGACCGGGCGCTGAGCCATAAGCCCGATGCGGCCGATGCGCTGACCAATCGCGCGAACGCACTGCGGCAGTTGCACCGTTACGAGGCGGCGCTGGCGAGTGCAGATGCCGCTCTGGCTGTGCTGCCGCAGTTTGCCGAAGCCTGGTTGATGCGCGGCAATGTGCTGCGCGACATGTGGCGGATCGATGCCACGCTGGCGTGTTACGAAACCGCTTTGCGCTTTAAGCCTGACCTAACAGAGGCGCATATCAACCGCGGCCTGGTGTTGCAGGATGTTGGCCGCGGCGATGAGGCACTTGCGAGCTTCGAGGCGGCTTTGCGGCTGCGCCCTGGCGATCCGGAAGCGCAATGGGGCATTGCGTTGCTGCGCTTGCGGCAGGGCGACATGGCCGCGGGCTGGCGGGCGTATGAGTGGCGCAAGCAGGTGCCAGGGCTGGTGCAGATCCGCAAATTGCCGCAGCCGGAATGGCTGGGGGATGCGGAGATTGCTGGGCGCAAGCTGTTTCTGCACTGGGAACAGGGCTTGGGCGACACGCTTCAGTTTTGTCGCTACGCCAGGCTCGCGGCGGATCGGGGGGCGGAGGTGACGCTGTCCGTGCAAGCGCCGCTGCTGACCTTGCTGGCGGGGTTGGATGCCCGGGTGCGCGTGGTTGACGAGCGCGTGACGCCGAACGGATTCGACCTGCATTGCCCTTTGCTGAGCCTGCCATTGGCGTTTGGCACCACCTTGGCCACGATCCCGGCCAGCGTGCCCTATCTGAGCGCGCCGATGGAGCGTTGCGAGCGCATGGCCGCGCGATTGAATGCCGCGGGGTTTGATCGGACGCGCCCGCGGGTTGGGATTGTCTGGCGTGGCAATCCACTCCACAGCAATGATCGCAACCGGTCCACCCAGTTGGAGCGGTGGCGGGAGGTGTTTGCGGTTCCGGCGGCATGGGTATCGTTGCAAAAGGATATCCGGCCGGAGGAGGCCGCGATACTGGCGCAGGTGCCGCAGAGTGCCGATCTGGCGGCGGAACTGACGGATTTTGCCGATACGGCGGCGGCCATCATGGCGCTGGATCTGGTGATTACGATCGACAGCAGTGTTGCCCATCTTGCTGGGGCGTTGGGCAAACCCGTTTGGGTGCTGCTGCCGTACAATCCGGATTTTCGGTGGATGAGAGGCCGTGCCGATACACCCTGGTACCCAACCGCGCGGCTGTTCCGCCAGCAAGTGCCGGGCGATTGGGCGGCGGTGTTCAGCGAGGTATGCGCGGCACTGGCGCAAATGGAGCCCCGGCACATGATGGGCGTGCCGGGGGGTGTGTCGGCTTAAACCAGGTTTTCCCGGAAGAAAGCCACCGTGCGCGACTGCGCCAAGGCGGCGTCCGGCGCGCTGAAGCTGGCGCGTTCGTCACAGCCGAAGCCGTGTTGTGCGCCCTCGTACACATAAACGGCGACCCCGGGCTGGGCGGCGCGCACTTTTTCGACGTCGCTCATCGGGATGCCCGTGTCTTTCTCGCCGAAATGCAACTGCACCTTGCAGTTTGGCACTTCCGTCGCCGTGCCGGCGACGCCACCGCCGTACCAACCGCTGGCGCCTTTGAACTTATGGGTGCGGGTGGCGCCCCACCAGGCGATGGTGCCGCCATAGCAATAGCCGACAATGCCAGCGGGGATTCCGCCGAGCGCATCGGCGGCGGCCTCGACATCGAGCATCGCGCCCGCATCGGGCACTTTGCCGCGCAAGGTGCGGCCTGCGGCGACGTCCTCGCCGGTATATCCGAGTTCAACGCCACGTTCGGCACGATCGAACAAGGCGGGCGCGATGACGAGGAAGCCTTCTGCCGCCAGCTTGTCCGCCATAGCGCGGATGTGGTGGTTGACGCCGAAAATCTCTTGAATGACCACGATGCCGGCCTTCGCATCGCTTGGCCCGGCCTTGTAGGCGGAGAAGGTGTGGCCGTCGGCGGCGGTGAGCGTGACTGTGCTTCCCATGAAGGTCTCCCTGTATTTTGCCGCCATCGGGCGTGCGGGCCATTGAATGACCGGCGGGGTGACGGCGTCAACCATCAGGGCGGGCAGAGAGAGGAAACGGCGTGTGCGCGTCGGGAAGGTTTACAGTTTGTTGCAGGCGATCGCCCCGATTTTGCGGCGCGCGCGATGCAAGCGGGCGCAGGCAGTGGCGAAAAAGTATTTTTTATCAATGGGATGAGCTGTAGGCCCGGCCGGTGTTGCCGTCAGAGCTGCAGGTATGCGGACATGAGGTCGCGGGGCTGTCGGGAAAAATTACACTTTGATCATGCGCGGATCGGGTGGTGTGGTTTAAGTGTATGTAATATATGAATTTTCTCTTCTGGCACGGTTCATGCTTAGTGGAGAGGTATCGGTTTAGCTTGTGCAAAAGCGCTCAAGAACTGACGGATTTGAGCGACGATTTACACCAGGAGTGTTCGATGACGAAGAAGGCATTTTATCTCTCGACCGTGGCTGGCATGGCCGCACTTTTTGTGGCTGGCGCGGCTAGCGCAACGACCGTGTCCTATACTCTTGGCAACCCGGTCAATCATCAGACCGACGTCAATCAGAATTTGTCTGTGACGTTGTTCGACCCGGGTTTGGGCACGTTGACGGGTGTGCAGTTTAGTCTTGTCGCCGGATTGTCCAGCGTGTTCTCGATCACGGCCGCTGCTGGCGGTGCGACGACGGCGTATGGTGAAATCCAGTTTACTGACGCGCTGACTGATCCGAATAGCGTGACGTTGTTTGCGAACAGCAGCCAGATTTTGAAGTCTGCTACCTATAACAGCCTGACGGCGAATGAGATTGTTACATCGCCGACCGCTACGCTGTCTTTGAGCAGTCACGACACGGGTTTGGCCAACACCGTCAACTTCACCGATATCGGGACGGTTGACGCGAGCATTGTGGGTGACTTCCTCGGGACCGGCGCCGGGCAGACCGCCAACATGAACTACACGACGACGACCGCGACTTTGGCTGGTTACACCGGTGGTAACGCTTCTACCGCCCAGACCACCTTTGTGACGTTGTCTGGAACGGTGACCTACACCTATACGGCGCCGGTGATCCCGCCGACGACTGGGGTGCCGGAACCGATGACCTTGGGGTTGCTGGGCATGGGCTTGGCCGGCTTGGCAGCCGTTCGTCGCCGCCGCGCCTGATACGCGCAGCAAACCGAGTATTCCTGGTTGAGAGATGGCGGCCTTCGGGCCGCCATTTTTCGTTTCAGGCCTGGCTAACCAAGGGCGAACTGCGCGAAGGATGCCACCAGCACCTCGTAGGTCGGGCGTTTGAAGTCTGGTGCCAGCGTGGGCAGTTCGTGCAGGGCGGCCCAGCGCCAGGCGTCGAATTCCGGGTGCGGGTCGGCGTCCAGCCGGATGTCGTGGTCCTGACCGAGGAAGCGCAGGGCGAACCAGCGTTGGCGTTGGCCACGGTAGCGGCCGCCGAAGGCGCGGCCGATGAGCGGGGCGGGCAGGTCGTAGGTCAGCCAGTCCGGGTGTTCGCCGATGATTTCCGCGTGGGCAGTGCCGATTTCCTCCCCCAATTCGCGCAAGACTGCGGCGCGCGGGTCCTCATCCGCGTCTATCCCGCCTTGCGGCAGTTGCCAGCCGCCGCCTTTGCCGCGCATGGCGGCGGGCAGATCCTTGCGGCGGGCGACGAAGATGCGGCCGGTGCGGTCGAATAGGGCGGCGCCGACGTTGGGGCGGTAGGGCAGGGTGGTTGGGTCGATCATGGCAGTAATTTACCGCGAATGGCGCGACTTTGCACCTATGGCGTGGCGGCCGGTTTGGCTGGGGATTTGGTGAGGGCGCTGACCGGGACCAGCACGAGGTTACGGTCGGCGAGGGTGGCGGACCAGGCGGCGAGGCGGTCGAGCAGGACCGGGGTGGGCGCGCTGGCGAGGCCGAGGGCGGTGCCAAATTGGGTGGCGCGGTCGGCGAGGCGACCTAGCCTTGCGTCAATTTCCGCGCGCACGGCGGCGCGGTCGTCAAGCACCACATCGACGGCGCGGCTGGCGATGGCGGGGGTGACGGCGGGGAGGGTGCTGGCGGGGCGCGGGTCGATATAGAGCAGGCCGCGATTGGCGAGCACGGTCAGCACGTCCGTCATCTGCGCCGAGCTGGCGAAGCGTTCGCCGTGCAGGGCGCCGAGGGCGCCGGTGACGCCGACATAGCCGGAGATATCGCCCAGAGCGCGTTGGAGCTGGGCCAGGTTCTGGTCCAGCGTGGCGCTGGTGAGCAGGGCGCGCGGGCCGGGATCGGCAATCCCGTAGCTGTTGGGCTCCATCGGCAGGGCGATCAGCATTTCATGGCCGGAGGCGCGGATGCGGGCCAGCAGGTCTGGTTTGAGCTCGGCATAGGGCGAGACGGCGAGCGAGACCGCGGGTGGCAGGTGGGTGATGGCGTCGTCGGTATAGTGGGTGGAGAGGCCGATATCCCCGAGCAGGATGGCGACGCGCTTGCGCGGGTCGGCAGGGTCCCAGCCGGCGGCGTAGGCGCGGCGGGGTTGGCGGCCATTGGCGCCGATGCGGGGCAAAAGTGCGTCGGTGCCGTCCGCATGTTCCAGCAAGGCCGGGTCTGGGCCGGGGATGGGGCTGCCGGCGGCGCGCGGTGGCTCGGGGCTGGCTTGCGGCGGCGGCGAGGGCTCGGGCGCGTGCGGTTCCGTGCCGTGTGGGGACGCGGGTGCGGTGTGTGCCGGCTCGGCCGGTGGCGCGTGGGGCGCGGCGTGGGGTGGGGCGGCAGGGGCCTGAAGCGCGGCGGCCGGATGCGGTTTGGGGCCGAGGAATTGGGCGCTGCCGCCAGCAGCGGCGCAGAGCGCGAGCACGCCGAGCCAGAACCAGCGCAAACCGCGCCAGGATGCCACACCCATTATGCCATCAAGCATTTTTTGCCCGCCTGCTACCTTCGCCCATCCGTCCGTGCGGATGGGCGAAGCTTAGCGGGGAGGGGTTAACAAAGCCTGTGGCGAGATTAGTTGGCGGCGGGTTTGGGCGACATGGCATGCAGCACGATCAGGGCCTGCTGCAACTGGTAGTCGGTTTCCGGTTTGGCGGGATCGAAAGCGGGGGTGCCTTCGGGCGGCTTTTTCGGGATGTCTTTGGCGATGGCCGGCAGGTCGGTGCGCGGGGGCAGGGAGTCGGTCGGTGCGCCGCCGGTATTGGAGAGGATGCCTTTGTAGTCCGCCTCACGCGCCGGGAAGAAGCTGGGGCGCTCCTCCCGCGTCATCGCCACTTCCACGTCTGGCGTGATACCGAGACCCTGGATGGAGCGGCCGGAGGGGGTGTAGTAGCGCGCGGTGGTCAGCGCCATCGCGCCGTTGTTGCCGAGCGGGGACACGGTTTGCACGCTGCCTTTGCCGAAGCTGCGGGTGCCGACGAGGACGGCGCGGCGGTGGTCTTGCAGCGCGCCGGCGACGATTTCACTGGCCGAGGCGGAGCCGCCATCGATCATCACCACCACCGGCAGGCCGTCGGTGATGTCGCCGTTTTTGGCTTGCCAGCGTTGGCCGTCTTCCGGGTGGCGGCCGCGGATGGAAACCACTTCGCCCTGCTTTAGGAAGTCCGTTGAGATCGCCACCGCCTGATCGAGCAGGCCGCCGGGGTTGCTGCGCAGATCCAGGATCACGCCGGCGAGCTTGCCGCCGGCTTTAGATTTCAGGTCCGCGAAGGCTTTGCGCAGGTCTTTGTCGCCCTGCTCGTTCATGAAGCTGCTGAGGCGGATATAGGCGACATCGCCTTCCAGCCGGGACTTCACCACCGGGGTTTTGATGGTTTCGCGCGTCATCGACAGTTCGATCGGCTTGTCGGCGCCGATGCGGCGGATGGTGACGGAGACCTTGGTGTTCGGGGCGCCTTTGATTTTATCGACCGCGTCCTCCAGGCTCATGCCCAGCACGGTGGCGCCGTCAATGGCGACGATCAGGTCCCCGGCTTTGACTCCGGCGCGCTTGGCCGGCGTATCGTCAATCGGGCTGATGACCTTGATGAAGCCGCCTTCCTGGGTGATTTCGATGCCCAGGCCGCCGAATTCGCCGCGCTGCTCCACCTGTTGCGCCCGGTAGGCGCGGGCGTTGATGTAGCGGCTATGCGGGTCCAGCCCGCTGAGCATGCCGCTGAGGGCGTTCTCGATCATTTCCCGGTCCTTGGGCGGCTCGACATAGTCGGCGCGGACCTTTTCGAACACATCGGCGAACAGGTTGAGCAGGGTATAAGGATCGGACCGCGTGCTGTCCTGCTGCGCCTGGGCGGAGGTGAAGACGCCGAAGCCCGAATGCTGTCGCAGCAGCATGGTGACGGGGCTGACGAGCACGCCCATGGCGAAGGCCGTGCTCAGCAACAGCCCGGTGCGGTATTTCATAATCGCTTTATCCTCATGTCCGGCGCACGGATGTCGCCAATGCAATCATTCGCAAGTAGCGACTATAGCGGCAATGTCCATCCCCTTAAACCTTGGAAAGCTTAACCAAGGAAGGGTAACGGATTTATCGGCTCACCGGCATGGCGCAATTCCACGCTGAGGGCCGGGCGGGCGGCGGTGGCGCGCGGGTCCCAGCCGGGCATGACGCCGACCGGGCTGCCGGCGCCGATGGACTGGCCGACCTGGGCATCGAGCCGGTCGAAGCCGGACAACACAACATGATAGCCGCGACCACAATCGAGGATGAGCAACTTGCCGTAGCTGCGGAACGGGCCGGCATAGACGACGCGGCCGGCGCAGGGGGCGACGACGCGGGCGGCGGTGGCGGCCTGGTAGGCGATGCCGGTGGCGGCGCCGGCATCGGTCGGGTCGCCGAAATGGCGCACTACCTGGCCGGTGACCGGGGCGGTGAGCCGGCCGCCGGCGGTTTTGCCACCTGCGGCAGCACCGGCGTTGGGGTGCGGGGCATCGAGGCCGGGGCCGGCGGGTTTGGCGAGGGCGGCCTGCCGGTCACGCGCGGCCAGCACCGCGGCCTCTCGCTTGTCGTGCGCGGCCTGTTCGGCCTCCGCTTTGGCGCGCTGCTCGGCGGCGCGGTGCTCGGCTTCCAGCTTGGCGATGGCGGCGCGCAGGGTTTCGGCGCGCGCGGCCTCGGCGGCGGCCTCTCGTGCGGCGGCTTCGGCGTCCTGCTCGGCGGCGCGGCGGGTTTGCCGTGTGGCGGCGAGTTGCTGATCGAGGCTGGCGGCAGCGTTGGCCTGAGCAATCTGGGCGGCGGCGAGTTGGGGTAATTCGGCGTCTATCTGGGCTTGCAGGGCGTCCAACTCGGCTTGTTCGCCGCGGGCGGCACCGGCATCCTGC
>Ga0164296_1005805_pt1 | contig 10670 bp, 7 predicted proteins | sample GEODES057metaG_FD_113533 | JGI IMG/M metagenome (GOLD analysis project Ga0164296, IMG submission 113533) | Dystrophic lake water microbial communities from Trout Bog Lake, Wisconsin, USA - GEODES057 metaG | ecosystem: Environmental > Aquatic > Freshwater > Lake | place: USA: Trout Bog Lake... | reverse complement strand
TGTCGTTTTGAACGACAATTTTGCCATTGGTTTAAATAAAGGTTACCATTCACACCGTGGGGATGGTTTTTAGGGTGCGAATTTCAAATTTGCGGCAGTCGTTTTAAACGACATTCCAATATCGGTTGCTCATCCATCCCTTCCGAAGCTATGCTTGTTTTTTTGGAGCAGCCAATGCCAAAATCGGGTAGAGCATACTTTAATGAAAACACTCCGCACCTAAAACTTGTAGGCGCTAAACCTCCAACATTCAAAAGCATTTATTTACGAGATGGTGCTGTAGTACTTCACAAGCGAGCAGACAGTACTGTTTGGCAAGTACGATTTAAGTTATACGATAGACGCTGGCATGCTATGAGTACAAAGCAACATGACTTGGAGTATGCCAAACAAGCCGCATGTGAAATCTATGATGAGGCAAGATTTAGAGAGCGCTATGGACTAGCTCCCACACGGCGTAAGTTCCACGCTATAGCTGAAGTAACTGTAAAAGATTTGGTTGCTGAGATCCAAGCAGGTATCAAACCCAGCACCAATACGGACTACATTCGCGTTATTAACAAATACTTTGAACCCTTCTTTGGTGAGCGATACTTAGAAAATATCACTGATAAACATGTGAGTGAGTTTGAAATATGGCGCAATACACGTATGAAAAGAGCGCCAGTAGCGAGCACACTAGCTACTCACGCCAGTGCTTGGAACAGAATCGTATCAACAGCAGTACAGCGTGGTTGGATTAGCAGTAATGTACCAATACCCAAAATCAGCAGAAGAGGTGGCAAAGGCAAAAGTCGCCAAGGGTACTTACTATAGCCTAAAGTTTCAGCCATATTTATTTGGAGCCTAAAAGCTCTAAAACCGTTTAAGGAGCAAATTGATATTTCCTAAACTGTCAAAAACTTGGGCTTAAGCACAATTAACAATGAACACGTGTATGGCAATAAACAATAAGTCTTCAGTATTGTTCAAAACGAAGTCTTGCTCTTCGTTTTGAACGTCGATCCTACCTAGGCTCTGGAAGCTATTGGCCATTAAAACCCCAGGGAGTAAATGTTAATTTTCTCCAATCAGATACTGGTTTTAAAAAGTCAAAAATCATTTGGAAAAAGGAGAAATTGCAGAATGTATTTCACTCTTTTGCTCTTCTAATCTGGCTTTGAATGGGTCAAAACCTGGCGGATAACTAGGCCTGATATTTTCAACGACTGCTGGCTGACCCTTTTCTTTTTTTTCTAAGAATTCCTTAAATGGATCTTTTGCTGGTCCATCTGGTGAATTCTTCTCGGTATTCATGCTGGAAAGTGACTCGCTAGGTCGCTGATCATTGGCAATTTCTAAGCTCTTAGGAGTTTGCTTAACTGAGTCAATCGATTGGGGGCTCAAAAAATAATTGGCATAGCATAGCCAAGCGCCAATCAAAATCATGATCAGACTTGCAAACGTCCTATGCTTGTTGAAATGTTTCATGTCAATACTTAATAGCTAAGAAAATGCAACCATCCCAAAATAGAAATTCATCACCTTCTTATTTTCTTAACTTTCCAAATGCTGCTGCCATTGCTCCATTCAACGGTGTGATTGGCGCAGCTGTTTTTGTTCGTTGAGCTAAATGACTCTTACTTTTACCTTGATCAGCACTTTGCCGCCTGACATCATCCGTCAATCGCATCGTCAATGCAATTCGCTTTCTTTGTTCGTCTACCTCTACAACTTTAACCTTTACAACCTCACCCACTTTAACAACAGTATGTGGATCTTTGACAAAAGTGTTTGAAAGTGCAGAGATATGAACCAAGCCATCTTGGTGAACACCAATGTCTACAAAAGCGCCAAAAGCAGCCACATTGGTCACCACACCTTCCAAAATCATGTCAACTTTGAGGTCACCAATCGTCTCAACGCCGTCCTTAAAGGTGGCTGTTGTGAATTCTGGGCGTGGATCTCGCCCAGGCTTTTCAAGTTCTTTAAAAATATCGCTCACCGTTGGTATACCAAAGACTTCGTCTGCATACTTCTCTGGCTTGAGTGTTTTCAATAGACCTGCATCTCCAATGATGTCTTTCACTCCCTTTTTAATGTCATTCAGTATCTTCTCAACCAGGGGGTAAGACTCTGGGTGAACTGCTGAGGCATCCAAAGGGTTGCTGCCATTCATGATCCGCAAAAAACCCGCTGCTTGCTCAAAGGTTTTTTCACCCAATCTAGGAACTTTGAGCAAATCCTTCCGACTTTGATATGCTCCATTGACGTCTCTGTATGCAACGATACCCTCCGCCACTGAGGTAGACAAACCTGAAACCCTGGCAAGCAACGGTGCTGATGCAGTGTTGACATCAACTCCAACTGCATTCACACAATCCTCAACCACTGCAACCAATGACTTTGCAAGTTGACTTTGCATCACATCGTGCTGATATTGGCCCACGCCAATGGATTTGGGATCAATTTTGACCAATTCTGCCAATGGATCTTGAAGCCTGCGAGCTATTGATACAGCTCCTCGCAATGACACATCCATACCCGGCAATTCTTTGGTTGCATATTCTGATGCTGAATAAACAGAAGCACCTGCTTCTGAAACAACCACCTTCGTTAGATTCAACTCAGGCTTGGATTTGATCAATTCTTGTGCCAATTTATCCGTTTCACGTGATCCTGTGCCGTTACCAATTGAAATCAACCTTGCATTGTGTTTTGTTGCCAAGCGAGTCAGCGTGCCAAGGGCGCCATGCCAATCGTTTTTAGGTTGATGTGGATAAATCACATCGGTATCAACAACCTTACCCGTTTCATCGACAACGGCAACTTTTACACCCGTGCGCAAGCCTGGGTCCAACCCAATCGTAACTTTCGGACCTGCAGGAGCAGCCAACAAGAGTGCTTTTAAGTTCCTTGCAAAGACGTTGATGGCCTCGGTCTCGGATCTCTCTCTCAATGCACTCATTAACTCTGACTCTAGGTGGAGTAAGAACTTGATTCTCCAGGTCCATCGGACCGTTTCTTGTAACCATTGATCGGCTGGTCTTGCCTGATTCTTGATTTTGAAATGCGAGGCAATTCGAATTTCACACGGGTTGTGCTCAGAATTCCATGTGGCTTTCTCGTCTTCCGAATCCAGTCGAAGGCTAACCGTCAAAACTTCCTCTCGACGTCCTCTCAATAATGCCAAAGCACGGTGGGAGGGTATTTGCATCAGTGGTTCAGCGTAGTTGAAATAGTCTGAGAATTTTTCTCCGGCTTGTTCTTTGCCCTCAATCACTTTGGATTGAACGACGCCGTGATCTTGAAGATAGATTCGTAAATCTTGGAGGAGTGTGGCATCTTCAGAAAAGCGCTCCATCAAGATTTGACGAGCACCGTCTAACGCAGCCTTTGCATCTACCACGCCTGGATTTTCGCCTTGCTCTGATGTGAAGGCTTCTTTGATGTATCTAAGTGCCTCAAGTTGGGGATCAAGCATTGGATTGGTCAACAAGTCGTTGGCCAAAGGCTCCAATCCGGCCTCCTTGGCAATTTGCGCTTTTGTTCTTCTCTTTTGTTTGTAGGGCAGGTATAGGTCTTCTAAACGGGTTTTATCCTCTGCCAACATGATTGACGCCAAGAGCTCTTGCGTCATTTTCCCCTGTACCTGTATGGCATCGATGATGGTTTTTCTTCGATCCTCTAACTCTCTTAAATAACTCAAACGCACCTCAAGCATGCGCAGTTGTGCATCATCCAAGCCTCCTGTGACCTCTTTGCGATACCTGGCAATGAATGGGACAGTTGCCCCTCCATCCAACAAATTGATGGCTGCTGTAACCTGTGAGGGCTTAGCTGATATTTCTAAAGCGAGTCTATTTTCAATGGGAGGCAACATGAAAGTTCTATTGTGTTTTTAAATTTTGAGAGTTGAGAATATACCAGTAAGGTGACGGCTAATGAGACTTCAATTTTTTGCTTGCAAGTAATCGCCATATTCGCAAAAAATTAGCCTTGCTGCCATGACAGTCCGATTGAATCGAAGGCTTGAGCGGTCTCTAAATATTTACTTGATTTAATTCAAGCCGATTGTTTTTCGCAAGCAAATGCGTCACTCTTTCTCAAATTGTGACGATCTCATCTGAGAGACTTCAGATCGCGGTACGTCAAGAATGATCCGCCAATAATTGGCGAAGAAATTGAGTGGGTAAGGTTGGCCCAAGTGCATTATTTCTAGGAATCACCAAACCCTTTTCTTGAACAATTCCATGCACTTTGAAATTATCATAAAGTGCGTCGTATACAGGTGTATTTGCTTTCACAATTGCCTCATCACTCAAATGACTGAGCATCAACCCCTCAGAGACTGCCAACAAACCCACGGCAATTTGTCCATGACGATCCTCTGCACCCGGGTGATACCCATGAAGGACGTGATCCACGCCCTTTTGAATCACAATGGCAAGCTCTTCCAACGCAGAATCAACTACACCATACTTGCGAAGAATTTTTAAAAATGTAGTTCCGCTCGCATCATGCGGGCTTAACTCAACGCCTGGTATCGAAAATGCAATGTGCTGCGGGTCACGAGAATTTTCTTGACCCCAAGGCACAAAACAAATTTCGGCGTCAGGATCAACAAAGCGCTTGATCAACCACACACAGGCCATGCGATCCAAATGAACATGGTCTCTTGTTACCCATTTCATTTCATTTCCCTTTGAAAAAGCTGCCTCTTGGAGGTCAACTGACTTGTGAAATTCATGGTTGGATTTGAGTTTTTTTATCTTTAACGTTCAAGCCCTCCCAGCCACCTCCAAGTGCTTTGACCAGATAGATTTGCGCTGCGATTCTTTGTGCCATCACTTGTGACTCTTGACGAGTGGTGGTCAAGTAATTTTCCTGCGAAATCGTCCAATCCAACGAAGTTGAAACACCCCCTTCGTATCGGTCTTTGGCTAGTTGCAAAATATTCTTTGCTGACAGCGATGCATTTTGAGCTTCTTTTAGCGCTTTCTCCAAAGTGCTTAGGCCCAGCAATCCGTCTTCAACCTCCTGAAAGGCGCTCAATACTGTTTTTTTATAGGTCTCAACTGTCACCACATAACTTGACCTTGTAAAAGCAATGTTGGCTTCAATTCTGCCACCGTCAAAAATGGGAAGGTTAAAACTTGGACCAAAACTCCAGACTCGACTATCTGCGTTGTACAGATTAGAGAGTCGACCACTTTCATATCCAAATTGAGAAACCAAGGTGATGGTTGGAAAATAAGCTGCTTTGGCAACTCCGATTTGAGAGTTAGCAGCAATCATGCTGCGCTCAGCAGAGGCAACATCTGGTCTGCGCTCAAGAAGTTCAGAAGGTAGCTCAAAAGGAATTTCTCCAAGTACTCGCGCCTTGATCTTGGTCTCAATATGGAAATCAGTGGCGTTTTCACCAACCAAAGTCGCCAATGTGTGCTCATATTGCCCCCTAACCCTTCTCAATTGCTCCAATTGAATTCGAGTATTTTGTAGGGCCAAAGACTGTTGATTTTTTTCAAGCAACGGTGTGAGGCCGAGCTCATATCTGATACCAGCAAGATCAATCGCTTTGAGCTCAAGGGCCTCCAATTGCTCCAAATTGTTAATTTCAATATCCGCTTGGCGTAAATTGAAATAATTGTTGGCCACATCTGCTGACAATATCAATTTGACGTTCTCGAAATCGGCAAACGACTGCTCTAATCCTGCTTTACTGACGTTGACGGTTGAGGCAACCCTTCCCCAGAAGTCGATTTCATATGTGGCGTTCAACGTAGGGAAAATATCAGTTTGAACGGTTGCCCAGTTGGGTGCGTTGTAATTGGTGAGAGGTCTTTGACTGGATATTTCCTGTCTTGCCACCCGACCCGCTCCAAAAAACTGAGGCAACAAACCTGCATTTGAGCCTTGCAGGGACATGCGCGCCTGATTGACTCGCTCAACTGCTATTTTTAAATTCGGACTCTTTTCCAGTGCCTTGGACTCAAGCGCATCAAGTTCTGCATCCTTGAAGGATTTCCACCAAGGTGCTTTGGGTACATCATCGCTTGGCTTTGCTTGTCGCCAAAGCTCTTGCAAACTCCATTGCTGTGGGACATCCAAGGTGGGCTTCACATAGGGCTCGGCCACAGAGCAACCCACCAACTCCAAAAATAAAATACAGCTGATCAGTCGCCACTTCATGGCTTGGCCTTTGCACTGTCGCTGTTGGAATTGTTGTTTTCCTTAAGTGGGACTGGATTTTCCTCCTTTTTATCCCCATCTTTTGCTGCATCTTTGACAATGCTAACTGCGTCCCCTTCTGCTATAGAGTCTGAAGGGTTCAAAATCACCTGCTCCCCCCCCTTGAGTCCTTGGGAAATATCGATATTGTTTCCATAGTCTCGTCCAACCGTGATGGGTACAAGATGAACTTTGTTTTGATCATCAACCACCGCAACTTGAGTTCCGTTTTTACGAACAATCAATGCATTTGAAGGCATGTTCAAAGACTTGCTCGGTGGAAGTCGCAAGCTCACCTGCACAAACGCACCAGGCATGAGCGTGCCTCCTTTGTTATTGATCGTGACCTCAATTTGCATGGTTCGAGTCAATGGATCAATGGCAGACGCAATTTTTGTAATTTGTGCAGTTACCCCTGCGCCACCCAGATCATCTTGTTTGACTGTCGCCTCTTGACCCACCTTTACAAACCTGACAAAGGCCTGAGGCACATAGACATAAACCCTCAAGGGGTCCAACTGAGTGATCAAAAACAAGGGCTTGGTTGTCCCGTCCACCAAATCACCAATGTCGACATTTCTTTTGGTGATCACGCCGTTAAAGGGTGCCACAATTTTCTTGAATGTGGTGAGCTGCTTTAAACGCTCGTAATTAGCCGCAGCCGCATTCAAGTTAGACACAGCCTGCATGTAGGTGCTTTTTCTTTCATCGTATTCTTGCTGGGAAACAACATCTTTTTTCCTCAGCGCCTCCCACCTCTCTAAGGATGTTTTGGCCAACTGCAAGCTCTCTGATGCTTGTTGCTGCGTAGCTTGACCTTGAAAGAGTTGTTGATCAAGCTCTGGGGAATCAATTTCTGCGATGACCTCACCTTGGGAGACCACACTACCAATGTCCTTGTACCAACGCTTCAGGTACCCTGCAGCTCGTCCTGCAATGGGTGACTGAGAATAGCCCAACAAAGTACCAGGGAGCGTCAACTTTTGCTCCGCATTGGAAGTCCCCACCACGGCCACTTTGACAAAGTTCTTTGACTGCTCAACAACTGCTGACTCTAGTTGCTGAGCATTTTTGTACCGATTGAAAATTGTATTGACGGAGCCAATGGCCAAAAGCACCAAAAAACCAATGACCCACCATTTGGTTTTACGAGTTAAATTCGATTTATCTGTCATTGCTTATCCTGATTTCTTTGAGAAATTTGTATACCAAATGTATCTATTTGCTGATCTGTTTTTTTGCAAGACGCTCGTGAATCTCTGCAAAAACCACAGGTACGAAAAACAAGGTTGAGACGGTAGCAAAGAGCAAACCACCAATCACGGCTCGACCCAAAGGAGCATTTTGTTCTCCTCCATCACCCATACCTAAAGCCATGGGAATCATGCCAATGATCATGGCCAAAGCTGTCATCAACACCGGTCTTATTCGAGTTGCACCAGCTTGCAACGCCGCGTTAAAGGGATCCAAACCCTCTTCTTTTTGTTGCTTGGCAAAAGACACGACCAAAATACTGTTGGCAGTCGCAACCCCCATGGTCATGATGGCACCGGTTAAAGCTGGCACACTCAATGTCGTACCACTCAAGAAAAGCATCCAAGCAATTCCACCCAAGGCAGCAGGCAAAGCGGTGATGATGATCAACGCATCAATCCAAGACTGGAAATTGACCACGATCAACAAATACACCAACACAATGGCCATGAGTAGCCCCAATCCCAAACCAATGAAGGAGGACTGCATGGTCTGAACTTGTCCGCGAACGGACACTTGGGATCCACGGGGCAAATTGGGCTTCATTTGTTCAACCATTTGATTGACCTTGGATGCAACACTCGCCAAATCTGTTCCTTGTACGTTCACGTAAACATCAACCGAAGGTGTAATGTTGTAGCGAGAAATGATCGGCGGCTCTCTCCCCTGTCTTGTGCTCACCAAGTTGCCCAATAACTGGGTGTTGTCCACTGGAGTTGCAAAGTTTCCAACCGGAATACTCAACAAGTCGTTGAGCGAGTTCAACTTGTATTGAGGATCTTGTACGGCCACGCTATAGACCACACCACGCTGAGGATTGAGCCAAAATGCAGGCGCAGTCTGAGCACTTCCAGAGAGAGCGATCAAGAGATTTTGGCCCACATTGGCCGCTGACAATCCCATTTGCTGCGCCTTGGCTCGGTCCATGATGAGCCGGATGCTTGGAGAATCCATTTTTTGGTGTACATGCGCATCCACTGCACCTGGAATTTGTCTGATTTGTGCCGTCAAATCCGCTGCTAGTTTTGCATTCTCTTCTAACTTTGAGCCTGTGAATTGAATGTCAATTGCTGCTGGCAATCCAAAATTTAAAATTTGGGTCACGATATCAGCTGGCTGAAAGAAAAACTCCACGCCTGGAAATTTCTTTGGAAGCTCTGTTCTGAGCATTTGCGTCAGTTCTGCACTAGGACGATGCTCTTCCTTCAACGCCATCAGCAGCTCTGCATCCATTGATCCAATTGTTCCCGCATTGCTGTAAGACAAATTGAGACCACTGTTAGGAACTCCCAAATTGTCCAAAATGGTCTCCAGCTCATTGGAAGGAATCATGGTCTTAATGGCTGCCTCCACTTCATCGGCAGTGCGTGCAGTCTCTTCAATTCGAGTACCCGTTGGCGCTCTGAAGTGCAACCTGATTTGACCCGCATCTACACTTGGAAAGAAGTCGCGGCCCAAAACCGCAAAAAGTCCACAAGAGACCAAACAAAATGCCAGAAAAACAGAGCCAAAGTGAAGCCTATTTTTCAATGCACGGGTCAATATTTCACTATAGCCCAGCCTGAAAACTTCAAATTGTCGATCAAAGGCCAAATAAATTTTTTGCAAGCCACTGTTCTCTTTGCCTTCAACCGTATCGCCTCCGTGCTCCAAGTGGCTCATCAGCAATTTGACCATGGTGGGCACAAAACTTCTGGATAAGAAGTATGACACCAACATCGCAAACACAACGGCTTCAGCCAAGGGAACAAACAAGTAACGCGCAACTCCTGAGAGAAAGAACATGGGCACAAACACAATACAAATGCACAAAGTCGCCACAAAGGCAGGTGCACCAATCTCGCCTGCTCCCACTTCAATCGCGTCGTAGAGGGGTTTACCCATGTGCAAGTGACGCTCAATGTTCTCGATGGTCACAATGGCCTGATCCACCAAAATACCCACCGACAATGCAAGTCCTCCAAGGGTCATCAAGTTAAGCGTCTCGCCAAGCGCAAACAAAATGATGATGGAGGACAAAATGGACAAAGGAATCGTCATTCCAATGATCAATGTGCTCCTCCAATTGCCCAAAAATAGCAAAACCATGAGTGCCGTTAACAAGGCTGCAATCACCGCTTCCGTAACAACCCCTTCGACTGCAGCTTTCACAAACAAAGATTGATCAAAGATTTGACTGATCTTGATGTCCTGCGGAATGGTTTGAGCAGCAACGGGAATCATTTTTTTCAAATTGGAGACGATGTCTAGCGTTGAAGCGCCACCGTTCTTCAAAACTGACAACAAAACGCCCCTGACTCCGTCTTGTCGCACGATACTGGTTTGAGGCCTAAAACCATCTCTCACATAGGCCACGTCTTTGAGATAAGTTGTAACGCCTCCTAGAGTTCTCACCGGCAAATCATTCAAACCAGAAATGGCTGTGGGGGAGCTGTTGAGGGAAACGCTGTATTCTTTGTCGTCAATTTTGGTAACGCCTGCGGGCAATATCAAATTTTGAGTATTCACTGCATTGACCACATCAGAAGGCGCCAAACCACGGGCTTGAAGCGCTTTGTTGTCCAAGTCAACTGAAATCAATTTCACCTTTCCGCCAGACGGGAAAGGAATCGCCACCCCTGGAATGGTCACCAATTGAGGACGAAAGGTGTTGACTGCCGAATCAAACAAATCCGACTCTGAAAGCGTGGGAGATGAGAGCGCGAGTTGAATAACAGGAATGGTCGAAGCCGAGTACTTGATCACATTTGGAGGGGTGATTCCAGGCGGCAACTGCTTGACCTGAGATTGCACCGAGGCGACCACTTGAGCAATGGCAGACTGAATGTTGGCGTTGGGCTGGAAATAAATTTTGATGACTGTGATTCCAGTCAGGGATGTAGACTCTATGTGCTCAATGTCATTGACCACTGTAGAGAGGCCCCTCTCACTTGAGTTGGCAATGCGCTGACCCATTTCTTGCGCCGATAACCCGTCATAGCTCCATATGATGCTCACCACAGGAATGTTGATCTCAGGAAAGATGTCCGTAGCCATGTTCATCAGCACAAATGGCGTGGCCAACAAAATCAACATGGCCATCACAATGAATGTGTAGGGGCGTTTTAATGCAATTTGAACCAGAGACATTGAATTTCTTTGTACCGTGTTGAGATAGACCCTTCGGTCTTTGGATCTTTAAAACCTGACCGATCTGCATGCGAAAG
>Ga0164296_1005804_pt1 | contig 10671 bp, 14 predicted proteins | sample GEODES057metaG_FD_113533 | JGI IMG/M metagenome (GOLD analysis project Ga0164296, IMG submission 113533) | Dystrophic lake water microbial communities from Trout Bog Lake, Wisconsin, USA - GEODES057 metaG | ecosystem: Environmental > Aquatic > Freshwater > Lake | place: USA: Trout Bog Lake... | reverse complement strand
TGCATGTGTCATCGATCCCTGCGCATGAAGCGGTGGCCCGCGCCCGTGCACTCGGCAAGCGCGTCTATGGCGAGCCATTGGTGCAGCATCTCGTATTGGACGAGAGCGAATATATGAACAAGGATTGGGTGCATGCCGCCCGCCGCGTGATGTCGCCGCCTTTCCGCGACAAGAAAAACCAGGATGATTTATGGAACGGCTTGCGCTCGGGCTCGCTGCAAGTCGTTGCAACGGACCATTGCGCGTTCACCACGAAGCAAAAAGAAATCGGGCTTACCGATTTCACCAAGATTCCGAACGGCACCGGGGGCTTGGAAGATCGTATGCCGGTCTTGTGGACGCATGGCGTAGGCACGGGCCGAATGACGATGAACGAATTTGTTGCGGTGACCTCGACCAATATCGCCAAAATCCTCAATCTCTACCCGAAGAAGGGCGCGATTGCGGTGGGCGCTGATGCGGATATCGTCATTTGGGATCCGGAAGCGACGAAGACGATCTCGGCTGCGACACAAGTATCGGTGATCGATTACAATGTGTTTGAAGGGCAGAAGCTCAAGGGCTTACCCCGCATGACCTTGTCGCGTGGTGAAGTGGTCTATGAGGGTGGCAAAGTGACGGCTAAAACGGGACGTGGGAAATTTGTGGCGCGTCAGCCTTTCCCCGCCGAATCGAAAGCGCTTGCGACGTGGAAAACGCTTACCCAGCCAAAGAAAGTCGCCCGCTAAATGGTACGGTCCGAGAGCGCATCCCCCGTTATCGAAACCTCTGATCTTTCGTTGACCTTTGAAACGGGCGACGGGCCGGTTCATGCGCTTTCAGACATCTCGCTGACGATCAACAAAGGCGAGTTCGTCTCGCTGATTGGCCCGTCAGGGTGCGGTAAAACAACCTTGATGCGCGTGATTGCCGATCTTGAGCAACCAACCGAGGGTTCGATCAGCGTCAACGGTATGAGCCCGCATGAAGCGCGGTTAAAGCGCGCTTACGGCTATGTGTTTCAAGCACCCGCGCTTTATCCGTGGCGGACGATTGGCAAGAATATCGCGCTGCCGCTCGAGATTATGGGCTACTCGAAAGAGGAACGCGCCGAGCGTGTGCGGAAGGGGCTCGATCTCGTCAATCTCACGGGGTTTGAGAAGAAATTTCCCTGGCAGCTTTCGGGCGGCATGCAGCAACGCGCCTCGATTGCGCGGGCGCTCTCGTTCGATCCCGAACTCTTGCTGATGGATGAGCCTTTTGGCGCGCTCGACGAAATCGTGCGCGATAAACTCAATGAGCAATTATTGCGGCTATGGGAAAAGACGCAGAAGACGGTTGTGTTCGTTACGCATTCGATTCCTGAAGCGGTGTTTTTGTCGACCAAGATTGTGGTGATGTCGCCGCGTCCGGGTAAAATTCATGATGTGATCGAGTGCCATTTCCCGCGCGACCGCACGCTTGATATTCGCGAGACGCCGGAATTTCTCGATGTCGCCAACCGCGTGCGGCAGGGCTTGCGCGAGGGGCATTCCTATGTCGATTAAGGGTTACCTCCCATGCTGAACGCGCTCTGGCAGGGCAAAACGCTTCCGGTGCTCGCGGTTTGTGCGATGCTCACCGTGCTTTGGTATGCCGGCGCGGTGTGGCTGAATGCCGATATGCAGCGTGACGCTTTTGTCAATGCGGGCAAGACGGAGTTTACGACCGCCGAATTGATCGCGGGAACCTGGTCACAAGAGCGGCCGAAATTGCCGACACCCGGGCAGATCTTGGTTGAACTCAATAAAACGATTTTAGACACGGCACCCACGTCAAAACGTAGCCTTGTTTATCATGGGTCAGTGACGATTTCGGCGACGCTTTTAGGGTTTTTGATTGGCTCGGTTTTGGGCATGGGCCTTGCGGTTTTGGTAGTCCACGTCAAAAGCCTAGATCGCAGCCTAATGCCATGGGTCGTGGCTTCGCAGACCATCCCGATTATCGCACTGGCGCCGATGATTGTGGTGATCATGAACCAGTTCGATATTACGGGGCTTGTGCCAAAGGCTGTGATTGCTGCCTATCTATCTTTCTTTCCCGTGACGGTTGGGATGGTGAAAGGTTTGCGCTCGCCGGATCCGTTGCAATTGGACTTGATGCGGACTTATTCGGCGGATCGATTGCAGATTTTTTTGAAATTGCGTGTTCCGGCCTCTATGCCCTTTCTGTTTGCAAGCCTCAAAGTGGCGGTGGCAGCCAGCCTTGTTGGAACCGTGGTGGCTGAACTAACCAAGAGCGAAGATGGCGGCTTTGGTGCTCGCCTTCTCGCAGGCTCCTATTATGGACAAACCATTCAGATTTGGTCAGCGCTATTTGCGGCCGCTGCTTGCGCGTGGGTGCTTGTTACCTTGGTCGGTATTGCGGATCGCTTGGTGACACGGGCCATGGGGGCGCGACCATGACGGGCATCAAATTCCACCGTCCGATCGCCCTATTGGCGGGTGTCATGGCGATTTTTGCTGCCGTCGCGCCGATTGATCTTGGTGTTGATGGATTGGCGCTTGGCGATCATCTGTGGTCACGGATGGTGTTTGGTATTTTAGGCGTAACAGCGCTGCGCGATAGCCAAGACACGCCGCAGCCTGCAAATGCCATTTGGAACCTCCCCTTTGCAGCCTTGCTTGCGGCGGTCGAGATTGTTGATCTGGCGCATATGAGCGGCGTGCGCGGCTGGGGCTTTTTCTGCGGCATTGGCGGGGTTTGGCTGGCCGCTTGGCGGACGGTTGATATTGTTATTTCCCGCACACCGACTCGTGGCCGACGCGCTCAATTCATGCGTTTGCTCGTTCCGATGATTTTCGGGGTTACGCTGTTGGTACTATGGGAAACGCTGGCTACATCGCTTGAGGTGCCGAAGGTTATTTTACCAACGCCCTTCGCCATTTTAGTGCGCCTTGTCACATCTGTTCCGACCTTGGCAGCTGATTTTGTGCAAACGGCGCAAGGCGTCATCGCAGGCTACGCCATCGGATGCGGTGCGGGTGTTTTGGTGGCGATTGTGATTGATCGCGTGCCGTTTTTGCAACGGGGCCTTTTGCCCCTTGGCAATCTCGTCTCCGCGCTGCCGATTGTTGGCGTCGCGCCGATCATGGTGATGTGGTTCGGATTTGACTGGCAATCGAAAGCGGCCGTTGTGGTGATCATGACCTTCTTCCCGATGTTGGTGAACACTGTCGCCGGACTTTCTGCCGCGGGACATATGGAACGGGACCTGATGAAGACCTATGCGGCAAGCTATGGCCAAACGCTGGTGGACCTGCGTTTACCAGCGGCCTTGCCTTTCATTTTCAATGGGCTGAAAATCAATTCGACACTCGCTTTTATCGGCGCGATTGTGGCTGAATTTTTCGGTACGCCCATCGTGGGTATGGGGTTCAGAATTAATACCGAAGTCGGCCGCATGAATATTGATATGGTCTGGGCAACGATTGTTGTGGCGGGCGTTGCGGGATCGCTATTTTACGGATTGCTCGCGCTGGTTGAGCGGCGGGCCACGTTCTGGCATGCTTCCTATCGTCAGGGAGTTATGTAGGGTCGGGCGAAAGCCTTTAGCAAAGGGGAGAGTAAGAATGCGGAAGATTGTACTCGGAATGATGGCCTTAGCGGGGCTTGGTGTTGCCTCCGCGCACGCCGCCGACAAGGTGACGCTGCAGCTTAAGTGGGTCACGCAAGCGCAGTTTGCGGGATATTACGTTGCCAAGGATAAGGGCTTTTACAAGGACGCCGGCCTTGACGTCACCATCAAGCCAGGCGGCCCTGATGTGGCCCCTCCTCAGGTTCTCGCCGGTGGTGGCGCCGATGTTGTGGTCGATTGGATGCCATCCGCTCTAGCAACGCGTGAAAAGGGCGTGCCTTTGGTCAATATCGCGCAACCCTTCAAGCGCTCCGGCATGATGCTGACCTGCCGCGCTGAAACCGGCATCAAGAGCCCAGCCGACCTCAAGGACCGCACGCTCGGCGTTTGGTTCTACGGCAATGAATATCCGTTCCTCTCCTGGATGTCGAAGCTCGGCATCAAGACGGACGGCTCGAAAGGTGGCGTGAAAGTGCTGAAGCAAGGCTTCAACGTTGACCCGCTCTTGCAGAAGCAGGCCGATTGCGTTTCGACCATGACCTATAATGAATATTGGCAGGTGATCGATGGCGGTATTCCAGCCGACAAGCTTGTCGTGTTCAAATATGAAGACCAGGGCGTCGCCACGATGGAAGACGGCCTCTATGTCATGGAAGACAAGCTGAAAGATCCGGCTTTCGTCGACAAAATGGCGAAGTTTGTTGCAGCCTCGATGAAGGGCTGGGCTTGGGCGCGCGAGCACTCGAAAGAAGCCGCCAAGATCGTGCTGGATAATGATGCCTCAGGTGCACAGACCGAAAAGCATCAGATCCGCATGATGGACGAGATCAACAAGCTCACCGAAGGTTCAAACGGCAAGCTCGACAAGGCTGATTACGAGCGCACCGTGAAGACCTTGATGGGTGGCGGTTCTGATCCGGTCATCACAAAGGTTCCAGCAGGCGCGACCACCGATGTCGTGATCGATAAAGCGCTGGCGATGAAGTGATTGTTTGAACGCTTTTACGTTTAGACTGAATTTCGGCGGGGGAAACCCCGCCGTTTTTTATGCTGCAATCAACAATGCACCCGCCCACATGCCTAATCCAAACCAAGTATGGGCGACGAGATTCATCGCACGGATTTTCCAAGGGTTAGGGCGTTTCGATGCCGCCCATCCGGCTCCCATGCCGGGTTGCAAGAGAAACCAGCCTGCACCGACCGTGACCCATGACAACACAAGCGTTGGCAATAGCGCGGGGTGAGCGATCCAAGCTTTACCCTGCCAGAGCATCAGCGCGGCGGCATAGACGATGCCCGTGACATAATGGGCGGCCCAGCCAGCTTCGTCCTCAAACCAATAGCCTTTTTCGAGCGCTATATCTTTGTGGAATACAAAGCCGCGCGGGACCCATAGGAACCAGCGGCCGACAAGACCCCAATTGGGCTTGGGCTGCCCGAAACCATAATGAAGAATAAGCGCCCAGATATCCATGGCCGCCGTGCCGCAGGCGCCAACAAAGAGGGAGCGAAAGATCAATTCATTGGTCATGCGATATCCTTTGAGAACAAGGGCCTTACGGCTTATGACGAAGGAAGGTTAAGACTATAAATCGCCAGATTGAGCAGAGATGCAAAGCTGACCCATGCGGCGTAAGGCACGAGCGAAAGACCTGCCAGTCGATCAATCCTGAAAAACACCCACAAGGTCGCATAGACGGAGAGATCGAGCGCAACGACTACCGGAAGCGCAAGCCCGGGCTCATGCATGCCAAAAAAGACAACCGGCCAAAGCGCATTGAAAATGAGTTGAACCAAAAAGACACCAACCACCGTGCGAAATTTTGCCGTTCCCCGTATTTTATTGAGAACGCGCCAACAGGACATGGTCATAATCAAATAGAGCAGCGTCCAGACGGGGCCAAACAGCCAATTCGGCGGATTAAAAAAGGGCTTGTTCAGCGCCTCATACCAACCCGGAATATTCGGGATTGTCGCCGCGCTGCCAATAAAAGCCGTTGCGAAAACGGCTATCGAAATCAATCCCAATTCACCAAGGCGTTTGGCGAAACTGACGCCTTCGGACAAGGGCGTTTCTCTGTTTTGTTCGGTCATGCCTATCCCGGATGATCTTTTTGCTATTTTGCTCACGAACTATTTTGTATCATCACCGCATCGTGATTCGACGATTGGGAAAGTATTAACGCCCCCGCTTGTTCTGTTCGCGTGAATTTTAATATGAAAGGCTACGGAATGCGTATTATCCCCGCTTTAGTTCTGATTTCAGCCGTTTCGCTTGCCGCCGCGACGCCGAGCTTTGCGTCTTCGACCCAAGCAACGACACTCTCTGTTGTCTCTTCATCGGCATCGATGAATACGACAAAGGCCACGAAGGATTATGTGGTTGCTCAGACACAGACGAAGAAGAAGAAGCATAAGAAGAAGAAGGCTTGAGCCTTTTCTTATCTTTGTTGGAAGTGTGACGGTTTGTAATGGACCGTCAAAAGTTTAAGGCCCGAAGCTATTCGGGCCTTTTCTTTTGAGTTTACCATCGCACCTGAAACGGTTCGACATCACAAAAGACGCAATCATCGGGCGTGCCGTCTTCGTAGATAAACATCGCAAATTGGCCTTGTTGGTGGAGCGAAACCATACCTGTGTGCCAGGTTTCTGGATGGTAGCTGATCGCTAAATCACCGGGAACAGTAAACCCTTTTAACGATGCCAGATCAGGACGACCATGGCCATCATCATGCGCAACAACCATGAGAAACGCCGTTTGGGCCAATGGTATAAAAATCTGCTCTGAAAAGGGGTGATGCTCCATGACTGTGACCGTGAACGGCAAGGCCGCAACAGGGGGCCGGATGAGCGCCAGATTGGCCCGCGCCTGAGGGCGAGGGTTTTTAAGATCAACGGTGAAATTCAATCTTGGATCGGCACATGCAGCATCCAGCAGGGTTCCGTAAGGGCTGAACGCCTCGGCACTCACGGGAACGGACTGAAGAATAAAAGGGGCATTTGTCATGGTGAACTAGCCTTAAAAAGCATCGACGAGCGGAACTATAGCGATGGCTATTGTGAAACAAAGATCAGTGCTAGCCTCTTATGTCCGTTAAAGACAATGTCCGTATCATGAGAGGCGTATCGATTATGTCCAATGACTCGAATCATTCTGAGAACAACAAACACGGCCTCCTTCATCGCCCCCTGTTTTTCAGATTTCATTTGCCCCATGTCCATCTTAATTCGGTTTTCGGGGATGACTGGTTTGCTCTGAAGGCCGAAGCCTTTGCCCGCTTCTTCGGAACGCCTGTATTTCTAATCGGACAAACCATTGTGGTGGCGCTTTGGATTTTGGCCAATATGGTTGGGTTTACCCAATTTGACGTCTATCCGTTTATTTTACTCAATCTGGCCTTCAGCCTACAGGCGGCTTATGCAGCGCCCTTGATCTTACTGGCACAGACCCGACAGGCCGATCGTGACAAGGCCCATGCTGAGGCCGACGCCCAGCATCGGGAAGACATCGCAAGGGCCAGCGACGAGCGCCAAGCCTTAGCCGCGCAGCAAACAACCCTGCTGGTTGAAATGTTGCAGCAAAATACTCAACTGACCGAGACGATCAAGGTTCTAGCCGAAAGATTGGAAGCGCTTACACTTGAAGTACATAAAAAAGTACTCGACGGCCGCACGGTATAAATCGCGTCATTACTTCGAATAAAATATAATATTCATACAATAGTGACAGTTTAGGGATTAGGGTCAGGTTATGGCTCCTCTATGCAGGGATAGATAATGTCCGATCCGAATAATCCAATGCTTCTCTCTTTGATGTCGGAAGATCAAAAATTAAAGACCATCGACAATATCGAAGTTAAATTATCGGTAGAGGCGGGCTCCGCGATGATCACCATTCGCGATCTGCTCAAACTCAATGAGGGATCGGTGGTTGAGCTTGATCGTTTGGCGGGAGAACATTTGGATGTTCGGATCAACGATACGCTCGTCCTGAAAGGTGAAATTGTGACAATTGCCGAGACGCTGGGTATTCGCGTCACCGACGTCGTTTCGGCGGATGAACGGGCCCGAAACGGTCGCTAACCCGGCCTGCCCATAGAAAAATCATTATTTTCCCGTTTTTTTGTCCATTTTCAAAAAGCGGCACGGTAATTGCTCAAAGAGAGTCAAAGAAAGATCTCAAGCCTACGGAGCGCTAAAATGGACATTGTGCGGGTTGAATACTTCGACGATATCGAGGGTCATCAGACGCATCGCTTAACCGTTAATGATATTGTGCTTTTGCTTGGTTATCAGGATCTCATAGGCTCGGTGAGAACGGTCAAGGGGTTTCAAGTGATCGACGGTGGCCGTTCGGGCGCTCCTTCGTCAAACTCAAATCAAAAGACGAGTGATCGAAACCGGCATCATTTGAAACTGCTTAGCTCGATCGCTTCTGCGCCCAAAACCGAGGCTAAATCCAGTGCGCTGGCTTCCTGAGCGCATAACGATAAATCTTTCGGCCAATTCTAGGCACATTCGATCATTCTAAAAGAGGCATGATATAGGCGGCCAACTGGCCGGTACCTAACGCCCTCTTTACGATTTTTTGACCGCTGATGAGCAGAAATGTTGGCGTCAGGTTTTGTAGATTTGCCGTTTTAGCGATCCATTTTAGATCGGGCGGATAGTCTTGCTCGTCTGAAATATTAACAAACGAAGGGACCGATACCGTGCGATATGCCGTATTGTGCTTTTTCGCGATCGATTTCACCTGATCTTCAAGCGACGCTTCATAGGCGCGGCAATAACCGCAATTTTTGGCGCTAATATAAATCAGAGACGTTTCGGCGGCGTAGCTCACCGGCAAGAAGAGCAAGCCTAAAAAGGCAGCAATGACGCTAGACTTCAGCAATCTTAGCATTTTTGATCCGTTTTCCGTTGAATATTTTATTCTGCTATATCACGATCTGCCTGAAATTAGACATGTTGATCGTTTAAATCCGTCTCAGAAACGGAGAAAAACAATGGCAAAAAATAAAAAATCAGCCGAATTAAACGTTATCCCCTCAACAAAACCTAAATTAGCGCGCCCCTCAAAGCCGATGTCGAGCTATATGAAGGCCGATGAGCTGAAACTGATCATTGAGCGCGCCAATAAATTAGGTGATCTTGAATATGCCGCTCTCGCACACGAGCGGTTGCTTGAATTGCAACCGGTTTCGACCACCACTCTACCAAAAAAGGCTGCTCGTCCAGCCAAAGCGAGACTCACAGCCTAATGGGACGCCTTCAGGTTTAAAGGACGATACCCGTCCTTTAGCCCTTTTTGCGGGTGATCTTCTTGCGAACACTGCCAAGGCCCATCGACTTAGCGAGCGATGAACGGGCTGCGGCATAGTTTGGCGCTACCATCGGATAATCATGCGGTAGGCCCCATTTTGCGCGATATTCGTCGGGCGTCATGTCATACGATGTCCGCAAATGGCGCTTAAGCGACTTGAAATGTTTGCCGTCTTCCAAGCAGACAATATAATCGGCCTGAACAGACTTCTTGATGGATACCGCCGGAACAAGTGGTTGCTCAGGCTCGGCTACAATGCCGGATTCCAGACCCAATAAAGCTTGGTAAGTAGAATGGATCAAATGGCCTAATTCATCTGGCGCAACTGAATTATGCGAAACATAATTTGCAACAATATCGGTTGTGAGCTCAATTAAGGTTATTCTGTTGTTTTCATTATCCATTTAATAGTAGTCCTTGTTTAATAAAGATGAGCAACGAACTAAGCTCTAAATATTAAATACTGTTATTTTTTTATGATAACAATATATTTAAATAATAAATTTTAATTAAATTAAACCCAAATACTAAATCGGCTGAACTCTTTAAACTTTCAAAATGGGCTTATAAGTTATTTGTTAAATCTTAAACCCAGTATATGGCCCGCATAAGGAACCATATCGTGCTAAGCCATGGGAATTTGGTTCGAATTGGAAGGTAATATGGATCCAAAAGTTACTTTAAACGTCGCTAAGCTCCAGCAATGGCAGGAAGAAATTTCGAGCTTACGATACGTGGCGTTAAAAAGCGGCCTTCGTGAAAGCTTAAAATGGGGAAAGCCTTGCTATGATTGGGACGGCAAAAACATCTTCATCTTGCAAGGTTTTAAGCAATACTGTGCCGTTTTGTTTTTTAATGGTTATCTCTTAGATGATCCCGATCAAATCCTCGTTAAAACCGGCGAGAATACAGTGGTCGGTCGGCAGATTAGGTTCAAAAGCCAAGCTGAAATTGATTGTTTAACGCCTGTTTTGGAAAACTATATTCGAGCGGCATGCCTGATTGATGAAGCGGCCGTCAAAGCGAATCCTAAACCGCAAGCGGAACTGAACCTGCCCATGGAGTTTGAAGCGGCGCTTAAGAATGATCCGGCTTTAAAAGCAGCGTTTGAGCGCCTGACGCCTGGCCGACAAAGGGGTTATGCGATTTATATTTCTCAGGCCAAACAGACGGCAACGCGCGAAGCCCGTATCCGAAAATGCTCGGAGTCCATTATGCAGGGCAAGGGGCTGAATGATTGATGGTGCGGGTGCGGCGACGCCTGTCCGTCTTCGCTAAAGCTTCGCCGGACACTTGCTTTTCTATCTTCGCTTCGCTCATTCAGAAAAGCTAAGTGGTGGAGCCAGGCGGAATCGAACCGCCGACCTCTTGAATGCCATTCAAGCGCTCTCCCAACTGAGCTATGACCCCACTAATGTCACGAAATCGGGTTTGGGAACCTGATACCTTGTTGCGCCATTGACGCTTGCGACCGGGGGTCTATAGCCCCCCACGCCGCCCAACTCAAGCCCTTTGCCTTAAATTAGGCTCGGGCTAACGCGAAGATTAGACTTCTTCGTCGTCCTCAATGTCACCGTCGATCAGATCGGCAACATCGTCATCGCCTTCTTCCTCTTCTTCGAGGAAGGTTTCATCGGCGATATCATCGTCTTCGATTTCAACATCGACGTCGCCAATCGGAATGTCCTTGCCGGACTCTTCCGCCTCAACATCGTCCAAGGAAACGAGTTCTGGACCGTCTGTGAGCGAGCCG
>Ga0164296_1005800_pt1 | contig 10679 bp, 20 predicted proteins | sample GEODES057metaG_FD_113533 | JGI IMG/M metagenome (GOLD analysis project Ga0164296, IMG submission 113533) | Dystrophic lake water microbial communities from Trout Bog Lake, Wisconsin, USA - GEODES057 metaG | ecosystem: Environmental > Aquatic > Freshwater > Lake | place: USA: Trout Bog Lake... | reverse complement strand
TCAATTCAACCGATACATGCAACTTTGTTGTTGCTATCTTTGTATCTGAATCGTCTGATTTTCTTTTTACATCTCCTACGCTTTTAACTTCCGCAAACCTGCTTATTGCCGGTTCATAGTACCAAAATACATCAAGTGGGTTTTCACAAAAATGAAGACCACCTTCATTTTCATTTTCTGGGCATACACTAAGTATCTTATCTTTGGGCATTTCGTGTGTTTCCCCTATGACATATTGCATGTCTCTGCACTTTAGGTTAACATCGAATCCTTTGTAGCCGATTACTTCTTCGATATTAATTTTTTCTGTGTTCATTTTTTGCAGTTTATTTTGATTTTGAAAAATTTTTTATTAGTTCATTGTTTTGAAACGAACGGTTATGTAGTTCATGCGTATGTGAAGTCTGGCATAAAGGTTATTGGCGCAATATCTTTAGGCTCATATCCTGCTAATCCACAGCTAATTATTACAATTTACCCATTCAGCAAACAATATAGCTTCGTCTGCTAATTGTTTTCTTTCCATTTTGCACCTGCTTTGAAATATGGAGTAAATTGACTTATACATAAGCCAAGTAATTTATCTTCATCATCATACCCATGATAATCAGTAATCCATTTTTTAGCAGCTTCCTCAACAGTTTCTTTTTGATGATTAATACTTACATCAGAATCAATTTTTAAAGGCACTTTAGGCTTAACAAACTTCACCTCATTTAAGAGATTAAGACGTAACCTTAAACTACAATCTGTTCCAAAAGGACCGCTATAATGATCATATTCTTCCATCATAAGAGACACTTCTTCAAGACAGCTATTATCTACCCACCATTTAAGATCTAATGCATTAATGCGTGGTACACCATCTGCTACAAGGTCAGGATTGTTTGTAGCAATAATGAGTTTCCCATATTTATTATAATAGGAATCTATACCATTCATCATACATTTCACAAGTCCATTATCTGATTCAGGATCATAACACCAATTATTTTTTGTTATCTCATCATCACTGATAAGATACATATAATGAGCTTTATACATAATAGTAAGATTAGAATAAACTTCACATCCTTCAATTGATAAACTTATATGTTCTTTACGATGTTTAGCAGGTGATTCTCCTGTACATTTTAATATATCACCTTTATTCCAACCATCTTTACCAGTAGGTAATAAAATTACTTTAACTTTTTTTGATTCCATATCATTTTAAATTTAGATCTTTTAATGCCTGATTGTATCCTTTAGAAAATATTCTATGATGCCTTATTTTATCCTGACCCTTATACTGGATTTCAGGATAATTATTATTATTCCAATCTTGTTCTGCTTTCTCTTCTATTTCTTCATCAGTAGGAATAGAAAGGTTATTTTTTGTTCTTTCTTTAATTATTTCATCGTTAGTCATAAGTTTTTATTAAATCTATAAATAAATCGAGTACGTAATTTTCTACTTTTAGCTGGTATAAATGGTACGAAGTTAGTATTATTAAGTAAGTTATTATATTCAATATATAATGATTTATTTAATTTAGAATTTTTAGCAGAGAGAAATCCAATAAATGATTTTTTCAATCCTTCAATATTGGACATATCTTGTCCTTCTTGTTCTTCTTGTTATTTTTGTTGTGATTTCTTATTTATTTGAAGTGCTGCATCTAATAAACTATTACTATAAACTTTATAAGTATTTGAAAATACAGACGTCATAAAATCGATATTAGATGCAACTGTCTTGGATTTATTAGTTATAAATGCTGGAATCATTCTAGATGATTTATTTACTTTTAACATAGGTTAATTCATTTTTTCATTTATAGCATTTGAGTCATGAGCTTCATCACCCCACGCAGTTATTATCAAAAATCCTACCTGAGTAAATGAATAAGGAGGGTTACGATCAATATATGAACCTTTTGAATCTATCATAAAATCAGTTTTAAATTTCATTTCTACGGGTTGAAATACTATAGGATCTTTTTCTATATTTGAAACTCGTAACACATCCTCAACATTTATAGGATGCATTAATATATTACGAGAATCTTCCCTAAATAAAGAATCATGAGCAGCTATTCTTAAGTTAGAAGCTAAAGAAGGGTATATATTATTAAATTCTCTACATAGCAGCCCCTTATTATCTTCAACAGCTTTATCCTCATTATCTACTTTAAAATTAGATAAATCTTTAACAGACTTATCAGGGATAGTACCTAGGAAATTATCAGGTCTTCCTATCACTAACTTATATTTATTACATAATGAAAATAAGGATTCTATAGTAATAAACTTATAATGAGGATATTTCTGTTTCATAGATAACATCAAAGTTTTAATTGACGATCTTTTTAACTCCTCATATTTATTAGTATAATATAATTGAAGTTTTTGTTCATGAATTACTACATCTTCATTTCTAAATCCAAGATTTCTTAAGACATTATATTTCTCTTTTTCTTTATTCGTAACTTCTATTTTACTAGGTATGTAAGATTCAATTAATGCAATATCTTCATTTATTTTAGAATAAAAATCTTCATGCATTTCTGCAATAGATATTACTTTTTCAGGTACCTTATTCATAATAACCTTCTTAGTTATCTTAGTTTCTTTATTGACTGGAATAACCTGCTCAGTTCTTTCTTTAGTTATCTTAGTCTTGAATATGTCAAACATAATATATAGATTTTAAACGTTAAATCCTTCAATAATTAATTTTTGATGTATAAGTCCGATGGATTGTCTGAATCCGAAGATTCTTATAAGACTATTAAAATCGAATCCAGTTATTTCTTTAGCTAAGGACCTCATATTTATCTTCTGATTCAATCTAAGGGATTTGTACCATGATAAATGCTTTTCATTAGATAAGTCATCAACTAATTCTTCAGAATTCATTGTCATTGCAAGAGTAGTTAATATATAAAAGTCAGTCATAAATTTAAAGTTGTTTTAATTGATTTATAAATATCTAATACGGATTTAATTCATCTAATAACTGAGAACATATCATCAGATTCATCAAATCTTATAGAATAAACTGAGGAAGTATAATAACTTGTTTTATATAAACTACATACATAGTTACTTGAGATATCATACCTTATTTCTAATTTAAGAATCCATTTAACTGTTGATTTCTCCTCTGAGTTTATTGAATTGATCCATTCAACACCTGCTTTAAAATAAGGAGTAAACTGAGCTACGCATAAATTAGTTAAATCCTTATCATTTTCACTGGAATGATACTCAGTAATCCATTTTGCAGATGCATCCTCTATTTTCTTGAGTTCCATATTTCGTATAATTGTTCACTTGAATAATATTTTATTTCACCATCCTCAATTCTCATCCAATGATCTTTATGAATAATATATTTTTTATTTATTAACCAATTAGCAAATTCAATAGCTTCGTCTGCTAATTGTTTTTCTTTCCATTTTGCACCTGCTTTGAAAGCATCATAATATTCTTTTATTACATCTGGATAATAACTTTTAGAATGACCATACTCTTCAGCGACTTCTTCGATACTTTCTCCTTTAGAAGATTGTATTAGAATATCTGCTTTTTTTTCTGGTTTAATAGGTTCACTAAACTCTAATAGTACATTACCTTTAGGGTTAATTTTAAAAGATGTAAATAATTTATCTTCTTTTTCAGGCTGATCGTCCCTTAAATCACAGGGTCTTACTAATTCAAATTCAACAACACCTTCTTTGGGTGTACCACTATCTATCCATTCCTGTATTGTTTCTCTTGATATTGGTAATACTCCATCTATGGTAGGATATGCTGCAATAGTTTTTTTCAATCCTTTATTAAGTACATGTCCTTCATCGGGATTATACTTTTGAGGATTACCAAGAATTACATTACCAAAACCATCTAATAGAGTACAAAAATCTCCTTCCAGTATCTCATCATCACTAAGTACAAGTAATTGTTGTGCTTCTAAAGATTTATATTCATCGTCTTGTTTATCAATAGAACAATCCACAATGAATATATCTCCTACTTTTATTACATTACTAAATTCCGAAACGCATTTTACAATACTGTTTTTAGGTATGCTTTCTTTACCCAAAGGTATAGTTACTATTGTTACTGTCTTTTTCATTGTTGAGATGTTTTTTGATTTGATGAATAATTATTTACATTTGATTTAACCTGATGAGATCAAAATACCTTAGTACAATATATACCACTATTACTGTTATTATGCTGCAGCCCAATGTTACTACTCCTCTCAAAACATCTGAGATGTTGAGCACAATACTTTTACATACAACATACCCTAGTATATCAAGTACTATTCCTGCAATAACAATTAGTATGATAATAAATCTTGTTAATTTTGTGTGTTTCATATTTTACAATTTATTATTTTGTGAATTTAATATTACAGATCACCAGCTTTTTCCTGAGCCCATAACCAACCTGCTTTGTATTCTTTAAATTCATGACAATACTCATAATATGGATTTCGGCATTTTGTGCCCGGTCTGAATTCTTCTACACCTTCTTTATACGCCTCATTTTCCTTATAAAGTCCTTATAAATTGGCATATTGGCTTGTATAATTGCAGGCGCTGAGAGATTGTATACTGCATCACCAAAACTACCTTGTGATTGCAGATATGTTCTTATTTCTTCTACAGTGAAGGTTGCTTGCATCTTGTGTTGAGATTTTAATTAATGAATAATATTTGTGTGCCTATAATTCTTCCATGAAGTCCCGATTAGGTAACTCTTCTATTTGTTCTGTAGTTGATTCGTTCATTATTGTTGAGATTTAGTTTGTGTGAATTGATTAAAGATTTGCAATAATTGTTTTAGCTATATCACCATACCGAGTTACTACACGTTTATCCATTGGTATTGGTATAGAATAACAGTATGTAGCTGTATTAGCTCTTTGCCCACCACATTGATACTGGTCCACTATATGCTCTAATTCATGCCCATCAGCCTGTAGAAAAGTAACACTATCTATAGATTCTATTACCCTTAGTGGTAATGTTTGTCCTATATGTCAGGTAAATATAGTACCTGATTGCATTTTTACTGAGTATGCCATAGTTTTGATTTGTTTTAATTAATGAATTTAATTTTTATGAACTTTACAAAATTCTTTTAATGCATTGAGAAGGTTATTTATATATTTAGGAGCATAAGTAGCAGCATCAGCAGCATAAGCAGCAGCATCAGCAGCATAAGCAGCAGCATAAACAGCAGCATCAGCATCAGCAGCATAAGCAGCAGCATAAACAGCAGCATCAGCAGCAGCATAAGCAGCAGCAGCATCAGCAGCAGCAGCATAAGCAGCAGCATAAGCAGCAGCATCAGCATCAGCAGCAGCATTTCTTTTTATTAATAAATCTTCTTTTGTTATTTTTCCATCCAAAAACTGCTCAGTTGCTTCTATACATTCACGTACTCTTTTATCATTAGGATATTTATTTTCATATATCTCCAATGATACTTTAGCACACATTAGTGCAAATAACTGTTTTTGTTTTATTGTTAGTTCTGTATAATTTCTTACAAAATAGAACTTATCTTTTATTGATATGTCCCAATTCAGAAATTCCTGAATATTGGAATGTGGATTATTATCACATAATCCTGCCATTTTTTCTGCTGAATAACAACCTCTATGAGTAAGGAAGTATTCTTTGTTATATTGTGTTACCATAATTTTTGATTTGTTTTTAATTGTTAAAGAAATAAAGAGAAACAAAGATATAGCAGATGTGTGTGAAATGAAAATACCCTACACTGTTCTTACTCAATGTAGGGTATATTTGGTGAATACTCCAACCAATTGGCTGTAGTAGTGGACCTGCTGAGAGTCGAACTCAGGTCTCAATTATGTCTAACTTGGGAGTTACTACCATGACTAATTTTATTCCTGCTGTCTTCAGGTATGCGTTTTGAACTGCTTATCGGCCATTGTGTATAGCTGTTCTGTATTATCCACTATTCACTTTTAAAGACTTGAATATGTCTTTTGAAATTAGGCTGCTATAGCAATTGGTGCATTAGCAAAGCACATATTGATAATACGTGCACCTTCTTCTTGTCTTTGTGTTGCTGTTTTAGCTACATTTATTGTTGAATACCTTTATTTAAAGGACGATATCCTTGTCCTTACACGCCAATCATACTTACATTTTGCCGTCAAAACCTTATGGGCCCTTGTTTTTTGCAAAATTAATAATAAACAACTAATATTCCAACTCTAATAGCAATATCTCTTAAAAGAGTGGCTTCTTTTGATTGTTGCCAATCTGATATGAGATGTAATTCCATTACTCCTTCATCCATGATAGCACATAGTCTTTGTATGTCTAATAGTTGACATTGATGTACTGTAAGCTCATTGAGTTCAAAGAAATCTTTACAGGGCGCAAGAGTTGTAGTGTACCCATCATCTATCAATTTCCATCGGAGGTTATTCATTGCCTTATAACTTAATCCGGCTACTATTGCATGTTTCATAATTATTTTTTTTAATTAACAAAAAAGATAAGGTTTATAGGTATATGTAAATCAAATAATTTTAATCTTCAATAAAATCCCATGAAGGAAGTGTTGTTATTAATTTTACATTTTCTTCAGGAGTAATTTCTTTTTCTCCTATTTGTACAAAATTGTTGTCTTCATCAAACGTGTAAATTGGAACTACTTTTTTCATGTTTTAGTTTTTAAAATTGTTAAAATGCCCTACTTTACATATGTATTTCAGGCATTAAATGCATTACTTCATAATTACCCCTAGCATTTCAAATGGATTTTTGCAATTTTGTCCATTTAATACTATGTTTCTTTGAGGACTCAAAGATTTTTTGAGATAAGAAAGTCTGACAGCTTCATTTCTCTTGTCTCTTGTTTGATCTTCTGTTATTGAAGTAATAACAGGCCTGTCTTGCATAAAAACTGTTTTGTGTACCATAATTATTGGTTTTTTTTAAGTTTGAGCTTTGCTAAAGAATCTAAACCTCTTTTTAGAGATCTAATAGAATGTAATGAGAAAGTGGTATAAGCAGTAATACCTCCCCTGCCGTCTGCTATCTCTTTGCGGGTGACCTTTCCTATTACATTTATTATGCACTTAAATTTTAAACAGTTTAAACCATCTTTTTTTGGAGTTTTCCAACTTTCATTATTATCAGTTAGAGGTTGATCATTTTTATCAAAAACAGAACAACCACATATGTGTTTAAAATAAAAAACCCTTTGATGCTATCGCAGGGTTAACTCAAAAAACACAAACATGTAAAATTTTAATTATCTGATTCAGTTAAGGCATCACAATATCCCCACATCCACTCTTGATATTCTTCAGTGGAGTAACGGTAAGGATTGTCATCAATAGAGGCTCCAGCTTTATAAGCTTCATAACCTCTTTCATAAGCGTTTGATTCCATAAATTTTTAAATTTTAAAGTTTACAAAAACAAATTAATTAACCATTTTAAAGAGAAACCAAGAGAAGACTCGAACTTCTAACCTCTCCGATACAATCCGAGGCTCTACCAATTAAAGCTACTTGGTTTACCAATTGAATGTATAAAACACTCAATATTTTTTACAAAAGATCTTTTTCTTTTGTAACATCTACACCTGTTATTTCTTCAAATATTTTTGCATCAAAATTTTCTAAAGAAGTAAATTCTTTTTTGTCTTGTTTAGAAAGATTGTGCCACATATTTGTAAAAGCTTGTTTATAAGGTATATCTCTATAAAACCCTCCACAAGTTTTATAACCATAATGAATCTTTTTTTCTTCATCAGTCATTAAACTTTCAGAAACCCATAATTTAGTATCAACATGATTACAAATAATATTCCAAACTTTGCTATTTAAAAAATCATTACAAGTAGTTTTAGCAGGTTTATTAAATAATGTAAAAGCAGGTTCACCAGTACAAAAAGCTCCAGATTGTCTATTTCCGTTGTTACTGTAACCTGTGTTACTGTCACCTGTGTTACTGTCACCTGTGTTACTGTTACCTGTGTTACTGTTACCTGTGTTCCTGTTACCTGTGTTACTGTCACCTGTGTTCCTGTTACCTGTGTTGCAGTTACCTGTGTTACTGTAACCTGTGTTCCAGTTACCTATGTTATTATCACCTGTGTTAGAATATCCAGTATTATTATTTCCTTCATTTGAAATAGACAACACTTCATACCACTCTATCTGTCTAACAATACGAAGATTTCCTGTACAAATTTTGCTATCTTTATCATGTGTTTGATACTCACCTATACTTTCAACTTCAAATACTTTATTATTTGAATCAAAATTATAATAAAAAAAACAATGAGAAGGTTTTATACAAAAATGAAACCCACTATTGCATATTTTTATTTGACCGTCATATTGATATTCTTTTCCTACTTCAAACAAATAGTTACGACAACTTCCATCAGGGGCTGTAACTTTATATCCTTTTATTACAGGTTTAATAATATCCCAAAAAGGTTCTGGAATAGAAATATTAGAACATGTAAGAATGTTTACAAACAAAGGTGCGACTTGTTCATAAGTAAGACCAGCTAAACCACAACCAATTTCTGTTAAAAGAAAATGTTTGTATTGATTTTCTTTTACATACTGTATAAATTGATCAACATAAACTTTAATTTCATTTAAAGATAATGTTTTAATATTTTTATCTTTAGTAGGGAGTGCATATGTTTGACCAAAATGACCAATACCTTTTTTCATTTGTGCACCCCATTGTAATGCTGTTTTTGCAGCACCTGCACCATGCATTCCTGCAAGATTTGATCCAAAAACAAAAACTTCATTATCTTTAAGAGAAATTATGTTTTTGGGAGTAAATTTAGGTTTTTTAATGCCACCCGGCACTACAATATTGTTTTTAAACATGATTTGTGTTTTTTTATGTGTTAAAAGATAAATTATATTCACATCACTCTTATAGAGTGTTATTATCAAAAATGAGAGTTCCACATATAAACCAAGCTAAAGCATATGCTAAGTCTTTAAACTTTGCATATGTAACAAACGCATTTAATAGTTTAACAGTCACTCACAACCAAAAGACATTTATTCCACTACACCATCATTCCAATGCCCTAAATAAAGACGTCCCATATCACGATTATGATCATCGTAGGCAAATATTATGTCAAGACTATAATTACCTTTTTTACGGCAAACCAATTCTACATTATCCCATATAGAAACATCATTACGGAATTGATTTATTTGAATTTCACCGTTTTCAGAAATTGAATCTACTATCTTCAGTAATTCAATAGGTTTCTTTTTTACATCTTTAGGAGTTGCTCCTAATACAATACACTTTGTCATATGTTTTTTGTTTTTAATCGTTATACAATTTATAATACAAAGCAAAATCACATAATTTTACTATTGCTGCACTTATTCCTGAACAAATAATAACTGTCCAATCATTTCTTTTTGCCATTATAACAATGCACAAAAGAAATGCAATGTTTAATGAAATACCTATCTTTTTCATATTACAACGATTTGATTTATTCAAAATAACTCATAGCCCATTCATAAAGCTCTGCTTCTTCAGAATCAAACCAATCATCTTTATTTAGAGCTTTTAAATAATTTTCAATATCGGTTTTAGTAGCAGGATTTCTTAAATAATTTCTACCAAAATTAGCCAATTTTTCATTATAATAGGCTTCTTCTTTTTCGTATTCTTCTTTTGTAATTTCTTCATAACTATTACTCGACATATACTTACCTTCTTGAATATAAGGTTGTGATATATAATCAAATTCACTTTCAAAAGTATCACAAAAACTGCAGCTACCATAACTGCTTGTAATTAATATTTTTTCACCATTGTATTCAACAATAGCACCCCAAGATCCTTGGTAAGAACCTGTAAATTTAGAGCTAATAATTTTAGCACCTGCTGCTTTAAGACTTTCTATGTATCCCATTTCATTTAATGTTTTAATTAATATAACTCCTATAGTTTTAATTTTCTTCAATAAAAGCCCCAATTTCCAAAAAAGCAAATGCATTTAGCTTTTTATAATATTCATCTGCATTTACTGATTCTTGGTATTGTTGTGCATCCGAAATAGTTTCAAAAACTTTTGTTTGCATAAAAGGTTGCAAACCATTTGCTGTGAGCATTTCTACTCTTACAATGTAAACATGTTTCATATTTGTGTTTTTAAATTGTTTTAAAAATAAAATAACTACCATAGCGTGTATGACCATAGTGCAATTTTGTTACACCACACACTTTTTCTATGGTAGTTACTTTATATCATAATACTATAATTCTATTATCCTTATAGATTAAAGTTATTTGAACTCTGCTAAACATTAGTAACTTAAATATCTATACTTTCGTATAATTTTGTGCCTTTTTCAGTTAAACCGAATAAGACACCACAATTGGTAATTTTTTTATCAATTATTAGTTTTTTACTTAAAAGATACTTAACAATATTTGAATCATAATTTTCTCTCTCCTGTATGTAAGCATCTTGTCTGTAAAGATCTATTAGTAATATTAAAGCTTTTTTTTTCATAAGAATAAATTAATAATGGTTAACTTAAAGCACCAAAAGGTTAATACCAAGAATATAAATTACTCCTACTAAGATATTTCTATCTGTTCAGAGTAACTCAAAAGAACATTA
>Ga0164296_1005798_pt1 | contig 10684 bp, 8 predicted proteins | sample GEODES057metaG_FD_113533 | JGI IMG/M metagenome (GOLD analysis project Ga0164296, IMG submission 113533) | Dystrophic lake water microbial communities from Trout Bog Lake, Wisconsin, USA - GEODES057 metaG | ecosystem: Environmental > Aquatic > Freshwater > Lake | place: USA: Trout Bog Lake... | reverse complement strand
GTATTCGCTGGTCTGCTCGCACTATCGGTGACCGACTTTCTTTCGCTGCTTGTGCCCAAGAGAATTGTCTACGCCGTACTATTGCTAGAACTTCCCCTCATGATTGTGGCGTCGACCGCAAACCACGAATGGTCAAAATTTGTTACTGCACTTATTTGTGCCGCGGTCTGGTTTTTACTGTTCTTCACGCTCAACGCCCTTAGCCCACGACTGCTCGGCTTCGGAGATGTTCGCCTCTCTCCAGTACTCGGTCTCGCCCTCGGTTGGCTCGGCATTGGCTACGTTATTTGGGGATTTTTCCTCGCCAACCTCGTTGGAGCAGTGATTTCGCTCAGTCTGATTGCGACCAAGCGAATGACCCGAGAACAACGCATACCGTACGCGGTGTTTCTTAGCCTCGGACTTTTCCTTTCAGTCCTAACGGGACATCTGTTTGCGGGACACTACCGAGGCTTTTAATACAACTCAACTGAGTATTAGCGAGATGCTTTGCGCTGTTGCGCTTGTTCAATTTCGCGGTTGAGTTCCTTCGGGTGCGATGAGATGTTGAGAGCTGCTTCGTGGCTAATGATTTCATTGACTACGAGATCACTAAGACTTGTTTCCATGGTGCGCATGCCGTCTTGTTGTTGCATGGTCATGACGTTCATCAACTGGTTTGACTTACCTTCGCGGATGAGGTTTCGAACTGAGTTTGACGCCAGCAACACTTCGTACGCGGCCACCATGCCTCCTTCGATTTTTGGAACCAGACGCTGGGCCACAATCGCTACGAGCGCGTTCGCGAGTTGCACGCGAACTTGGTCTTGGCGCCAGTCCGGGAAAACGTCAATTATGCGGTCCACCGCCTGGGGGGCGTCATTGGTGTGCAAGGTAGCAAATACTAAGTGACCAGTTTCTGCAATGGTGAGCGCGAACTGAATTGATTCGATGTCGCGCATTTCACCGAGCAGCAAAACGTCAGGGTCTTCACGCAGTGCTGAGCGCAGTGCACGGTCGAAACTGGGGCTATCAAGCCCGACTTCTCGCTGACTTAGCGCCGCAAGCTTGTTCTCGTGCACGTACTCAATGGGATCTTCAATGGTGAGAATGTGCACGGGGCGAGTTTCATTAATACGGTTAATAAGTGAAGCGAGCGTAGTTGACTTACCAGAACCAGTTGGCCCAGTTACCAAGACGAGTCCGCGGGGACGAGTCGCCAGAGCCTGGACACTAAGTGGCAGACCCAGTTCATCAACGGTCGGAATTTTATTCGGGATCATGCGAAGAGCGAGTGATAGCTCACCGCGCTGGGTGAACGCGCTAGCACGAAGTCGCGCTCGGTCGAGCCATGAAAAAGCAAAGTCCACGTCTTGTTGAACTTCTAAGACGTGTGCCTGTTCTTTGCTGAGCAGTGCATGAACAATGTCGTGCATCTGAGAACCACTAAGTTCAGGCTCTCCTTCAATGATGCGTAGTGACCCACTCACGCGAATACGCGGGGCTGATCCGGCGCTCAGCAGTAGGTCTGAGCCCTTGGCGTTCCAAAGTGCCTCAATCCACGGTTCAATAATTTTTAGATCAACTTTTGCCATCTGTCTATTCACCTTTTATAGGAATCAAGAAACTCTTGGGGACCCTATTGTTTCCTTTTCAAATGAAACATCGGTAGTGTCACCAACGTAACACCACCGACGTTCAATCAATGATCTAATTATTGAATTCCCGAGCAAGCATTTGCTGGAGTGATTGCCTTAGCCAGCAAATCCGGATTTGCCGGCGTAATTGCCCAGCTCAACACCGATCCACCAGTGCCGTAGAGGATAGAACGAACTTCAGTTTGCTTTGGAGTAGTAACCGTTACATTAAGGTGCGTGCCATCCCATGCAATGCCGTACTTATTTGCCTCTGGGGTTGCAGTTGGCCATGCGTTGAGGTACGTGATGGTTGATCCGTTTGACGCGGTTGAGGCAGCTGTCAAGTTGGACTGAGAAGCTGGAAGCGATCCATTGTTTTCTGTCGCGTAGTAATTGATTGCGTTCTGAATGGTGTTGACATCGGACTGGCAGGCAGCCGCATCACTTTGTCCCACAACTCCACCAAGTGAGAACACAACAATGGCCGCAAGAATTCCGAGAATTACAATGACAATAAGAAGCTCAATGAGCGTGAAGCCCTCTGAACTGTACTTCTTTAGTTTTTTTAACATCGTCAATCTTTCGTTAGATACGGCCCCCGATGGTTTTAATTAATAAGGCTACATAAAATAATAATTTAATTATCAAATGTCAATTCGATATACATTTATTTACTTTACCCAGTATTAGACACTTGCAGTGCTTGATGTTGTAACTAATGGATAGCCGCTTACCGTGACGGTGTAATTAATTGGCTTATTCGATGCAGTAGTTGCAGTCGTATTGTAGAGAATGAACGTAACTGTTCCATTGGAACTAGTGGTACCAGATTGATTTGAGTTAGAGCTGGCGCCGCTTACGCCCGACAGGTTCACTGTTACCCCAGCCACTGCAGCAGAAGTCGAATCAGTAACCGTGACCGTTATTGTTGTGTAGTAACCAGAGTTGCTGAAACCGCATTTGTTTATGTTGGTACTACATGCTACCGCCGTTGCTTGGCTAGTCGCAATGTACTTCGGTACTCCCTTAAACGTTACTGACGTAGAGAATCCACTTATTAATCCAGAGGTCGAAGTTATTGCACTGTTGGCCGTACTTGAAGTAATGAACACCGTAAAGGTGTCAGCTTCTGCAATGGTGTCACTAACGTTGAATGTCGCGACTCCATTGGCATTGGTGGTCTGCGCTGAAGTTCCTGTTGCAGATCCGTGATTTGGGCTGAGCGACACTGAAACACCCGAAAGCGGTGACCCATTGGAACAAGATCCCGTCCCATCAGCAATAGTCACAGTAATAGTTGAAGTCGCACCTACAAACAGAGAGGTCGGGCTTGCACTGATAGTTGAACCCTGGCTGCCAACACAAATAGCTGGGATAACAAAGGTCGCAGTGAGCCCCGTGGCTGGCACTGTTACTCCGGAATAGGTGTCCGTTGCCTGCAAAGTAAGCGTCTCTGCCTTCGTGTCAGTAATTGTGAAGCTGGCCGTGCCGCTGCTACTTGTTGTAACTGTGGTGAACCCTGAAGCAGTTGAGGTTCCACCAGTGAGCGTCACTGGAGCTCCTCCAATTGCATGTCCCGCAGAGTCCTTGAGTGTTGCTGTAACATTGCACGAAGCATTTCCATCGCTATAGAGCGGAGATTGACACGACTTAACTAGCGAGGAGTTGCTGACAGTTGGTATGTAGAAGTAAAGTAAAGCAGCTGTTCCAAGATTTAAGTTTCCATTGGTGGTGTCAAGAGCAGTCACGCTGACCTGAGCATCTGACGTTGCTGAGTAGCTCACTGAGAAAACAGCTGTTCCACTTGCGCCAGTTGTCGCCGTTGCCGGAGAAATAATTGCTCCATTCGTTGCGGTGAGAGATACCACATCGCCTGGAACTGGGTTACCTGACGAGTCAGACAAAGTAACGGTAATTTGGCCCGCGCCATTGGGTGTTGAAGTATTTGTTGAAGCAGTAGGAATCTTTGTGACATTCACTGACGAGCTACTAGGACACGTAGTGGGATCGACGGTGCAGGCAACACTGGCACCATAAAACCTTACTTTTACCGTGCCAATTGAAAAACTCGCAGCTCCACCTTGTGAGGCGGTGAGAGGAAGTGTCAAGGTTTCATCAGCAGTATCTTTCACTGTGAAGGTTGCTTGTCCGTAACTGTTAGTTGAAGATGTTACTGCGCTACCTGATCCGCTCATTCCGTTAAGAGTGAGAGTGGCACTTGGAGATGCTGGCTGGCTGAGTGTAACGCCTTGGTATGAAACTGGGCTTCCTGCACTGTTGGTAAGAGTAACGGTGACTGTTCCATTGGAGTTGACTCGAAAAAGATACGAACCAGTTGAGTCTGAGTACGGCGAGTTACTCACCGTCACAATGTTGTTGGCGGCATTACCAAGACTTCCTGCAGCAGCCAAGGTTGCTGGCGAGAGGTTGCCTAGAACGTTACAGAGATTGTTCGTCGCATAGGGCTCTTCTAGAACCTGGGTCCCGCCGTTTGTCCACACTTGAACGTCAACTTGACCAGTCAATGCACCAGTTGAATTTGGTCCAACAAGAATCGCGTAATTGGCACCTGGGTTATTGGGGTAGGTCTGCATGTAGGGCTGATTGTTAGGACCAAATTGCCCCGCACTCGTCCCCTGACCAGTGAGCGGATAGTCATTGAGTGAATATGTTGCCTGACCTGGAGCGCCATTTACAACTGAGGTTCCTGTGGCGGGGTACGAATTATTTTGGGCGTAGTACGCCGACAGAGCCACTTGAACTGATCGAGCATCCGCGTTACACGCTGCGACAGCAGCTTGTCCCGGAACTCCAGTGAGTGAAAAGACAGCAATGCCCGAAAGAACGCCAAGAATGATAATTGTCACTAGAAGTTCGGTGAGAGTGAACCCTGCATCAGATTTCTTGTTGCAGTTCGTTTTCACACAGCCTCCGACGACTTGAGCAGAATAATAAATTTTATTTAAAGAAGACTTCTTATTCTAATGTAGGTCGGTCTAGAAAAGCAACGAAAACTTTTATTTGGTTTGGTTGCTGAAAATCCATTGTGTGATTGTCTGTGACAAACCCGGAATGTATGAGTATTGTGTCCCATTACCTTGGCCGTAGCCCTGTTGCTGCGTTGTTGTGGTGGTCGGGCTTCCTTGATCAACGAAGCTTGTCTCAGTGCTTAGATAAGGATTTGTCGCACTACAACCCGCTGGCTCCATGCTCACTGGGCATGCCACGATCACCACATCGCGATTTGTTTCATTACCGTTCTGGGTCTGGGTGCCACTGCACCAGACCTGCACTGGGACAAGTGTTGCAATGTTTGACGTTTTGCTCGATCCATCAGTAAAGAATGTTCCGTTTTGAGCTGACGTCATTCCAGAAGCAGTATCGGTGAATGGAGCCATTGTCGTGGAGTTGCTGCAGTCCTCGGTGCCATTAGTAGTCCATGTGGCGTAGCGACTTGTTTGAAGGGCGATATGCACTGCCCCACTACTCGACTGCTGATTAACATTGCCCGCTTGGAAATTTGTGCTGTTAGTTAAGTCAGTATTAACCCATTGCAACAAACCTGCAATTGTTAAGCTCACTAGAAGCATCAAAATCAACGCGAGCATCAGAATCGCGCCTTGTTCTCCCTCGTTGCTGGTGCGGAGATTAAATCGAAAAAACTTAACTTGAGCCATGATTAACTCCTGCTTTCTCTAGAGGCATTGAACAAGGATGAATCCCTAGCTCCTATCAACCAGAGAAGCCTCCACCGAAGTTATACGAACCAAAACCCCGACCATTCGATTTTGACCCATTGCCATAGGAGTTGCCGCTGCGAGATCCAAATCCACCGGTTCCTCGACCGTACGAATTTGAATAACCACTGTTCCCTGTGTTCTGAACACCATTGTTGAAACAACCAAATCCGTTATATCCGCTACAGCCACTTGTGGGAGCGTTACTAGCGCTACCTTGATTGGAACCAACGCCACTGGAGATACTGGGGTCAGTTGGTAGAAAAGCGTTATTCGGCGAAGTAACCACGAATGAAATAGTTGAGGTCGGTTGAACTTTTCCATTTAGCGAAGATCCGGTAGCAGTAATAGTTACAAGTTGTGGGTCGCTGACGGAGCCGTTCGCTGATGTGGTGACGCAAGGTGATCCGGAAGTGACCCAAGTATTGTTCGTGAGCCAACTGACTGATTCAACGAAGCTGTACCCACTTTCGCTACTTGGATTTGGATATGGCGACAGGCTTGAAGGTGAGCCACTCTGGCACCATAAAGAAGAAAAACCCGAGGTGCTGGGTGACTCAATCTGGTGATACAAAGCATTCGCATAGTTCGTTGCCGCAAGACCAACGGCATCGCTACCACTCTGCGTCCCCGAGGCAGAAATCGAGGTGGCGAATGCACCTAGGGTCGCTGTCACTGTCAAGCCAATGATGACAATCGCCAGCAAAATTTCTACGAGCGTGTCACCACGTTCATCGTTTGCACCAGAGCAGGTGTCTACTTCATTCAATTTGATTTTAAATATTCTTTTAGAACGACTCATTAACCGCAACTCGCTCCCAACTGTGAAGAATTATTCGGAGAAGCATCGACGTATGCCGATGAAACTGTGTCTGCCTCTGTAATTGCTAACTCTACCAATGGAACATTATTGCTCGCCAATTGACAGGTTGCTGGCCCAGTAAAGACCCAGTTAGCCCCGGTTGAGTAAAGGGGGGCACCATCTGTACAAGTGTTCGTGCAGGTTTCCTCAAAGAAACTAAGTTGAGCTCCCGAGATACTGTTAGCCAGCACCTGGCTGCTGCTGAAGGTGCTACTTGCACCGTTGGTACAGATTGTTCTAAGAAGGTTGTAGAGCGTTTGCTTCACTACACCAAATGAGGTTCCCGGAGTGAGCGCCTGCGCATTTGCCACGGAGAAACTGTTCGCTGTTTCTGCTGAAATAGTCCAGGTTCCGTTGTAGCCATCTGGAGTGACTCCCGTCACCGTAACTTGTTCGCCCACGTGGTACTGATTGATAGCAGTAAACGTCATTGTTCCAGCTGCCCACGACGCCGCTGTAATGCCAGTGGTGGTGACAGTGTTGACCGGTGCGCCAACATACGAAACAATCGGACCAGTCGGGGCTTGATTCGAAGAAGGATTTGCGTTAGTACCGAAACTATTTGAAAATGCAAACGTTGCGATTAACGGGTAGCTTGACGGACCGCACTGCGCATCATTAGCCGTAGTCGCTGAGCACGTGGTGGCACCATCGACATTGGAGCACGTTGTTAGGGCAATTGCATTATGAATGTCTTCTTGAAACGCTGGAGTAAGTGACTGCACATTGCTGCCCAGTGAAACTGAAGCCGTTGTCGCACCCGATAATGAAAAAATAGCAACCACCGCAAATGCGAGTGCGCCAACGACAAGTGGTATCACAATCATCACGATCAATAACTCAAACAGGGTAAAACCTGTTTCGTTGTGAGCGTCATCGTGGTGGCGAGAGACGAGTTTCATCCATTGCCCAGAGGTCAACACCGCGATTCTCACTAACCGACTTTTACTTGTTTATAGATTCCGTACATTGCACTAATGAGAGCAATGGCAACAAAACCAACCATGAGCCCCATGGCAACAATAAGGATTGGTTCAAACAGCCCAGTGAATCGCTTCACCTTTACTTCTAGTTCGCGGCCATAAAACTTTGCAGCAATGTTGAGCTGCTGGTCTAATGTTCCGCTCTCTTCTCCAACTCGAAACATCTGAAGGGCTGCGCCTGGGAACAATCCGCTGAGCGAAAGTGGTCCAGCCAGTCCTTCTCCCTGCATGACTTGTTCACGTACAACATTGAGCGCTCGTGAATATACCGAGTTGCTAGCGGACTGCGAAGTAACCGTCATCGCTTCAGGCAGACTTACTCCGGATTTAACAAGCGTAGACAACACGCGACATATTCTTTCGAGTACCGCTGTTTCAATCAGACCACCAATGACTGGGATACGTAGAAACGTTTTATCTAGTAAGTAGCGCCCAATGCTATTTCGTCGCATGAAGAAAATTGTTGCAAAAAAGCCGACGATGACCGCAGCTGCGACCAGCCACCAGTGAGAAAAAACGGCCGAGACGCTAAGAAGCATTCTCGTGGGTAGCGGCAGTTTTGCATTGAATGACTTGAAGAACACAACGAATCGTGGCATAACAAAAAGCACCAGCACGAAAACTGTAACAACTGACATACCAGCTACAACCGCGGGATAAATAAGTGCCGACGTCAGTGTTCCACGAGCTTCCGCGTCACGTTCCATATATTCTGACAGCTGGGCAAGTGACGTGTCGAGTGTCCCGGTAAGTTCTGCGGAGCGTAAAATTCCAATGTAGTAGTTGGGGAATGCTTCTGGATGACGCGCACATGCCGTTGCGAAGGTGTCTCCAGCTTTTAGCGACATAATAATTTCGGCTAAAACTTTTTTCATCTGTTTGTCGACAGTTTCACTAAGAATTACGTCGAGAGATTCCATAATTGGAATACCGGCCTGAATGAATACACCCATCTGGCGAGAAAAGTGCATTACTTCCTTACGCGGCACCTTCTTCTTCGTGATTTCAATCTTCGTCCAACTAGAGAACTCTTTAATTTTTATATCAAGAAAACCTTGCTCCAGTAGTTCGAGTTGGAGCGCCCCTGCAGATGGAGCGTCTTGCTTCGCACTTTTTTTGGCTCCCGTAAGGTCAACCGCGGTGTAGCGAAATGTCGGCATTGTTCTTCGAACTAGATCGTGTAAGTGCTACGGAGTACTTCACTAATAGTTGTCAGGTCAAGCTTGACAAGACGGAAGGCCTCTTGTCGAAGTGTGCGCATGCCCTCTTTTTCTGCCATTTCCTGCAATTGTTCTTGGGGGGCAAAAGCAGCCACGAGGCGTTTGATCTCCGAAGTAATTGGTAGAAACTCATAGACACCAATTCGTCCATGGAAACCTGTGCCGCTGCAGAAATTGCAACCTTCACCTACATAAAATTTTCTCTTTCCAGGCAAACCAGACGACTTGTAGAGTTCTAACTCTTCAGCCGTTGGCTTGTAGGCCACCTTGCAGTGAGAGCACATCAAGCGAAGTAGTCGCTGCCCTACAATCCCAGTGATTGATGAAGAGATCAGAAATGACTCGATGCCCATGTCCAAGAATCGGTGAAGTGCAGAAACCGCGTCAGTGGCGTGCACTGACGAAAGAACTGCGTGACCAGTCAAGGCAGACTGCACCGCGATTCGAGCTGTTTCTACGTCACGAATTTCTCCGACCAAAATGACGTCAGGGTCCTGGCGCAAAATGGAACGCAGCCCAGTAGCGAATGACAGTCCCGCTTGATTGTTTGTTTGAATCTGACTAATCGAAGGCAGGACGTACTCAACTGGGTCTTCAATTGTCATAATGTTTCTCGTGCCATCAACAACTTCAGAAAGCACCGCGTACAACGTCGTTGTCTTTCCACTACCCGTAGGTCCAGTACAGAGCACCATTCCTGAAGGTGAGCGAACAACTCGGATGAACTTCTCGTAGGTGTCGTGAGGCATTCCAAGATCAGCTAGCGTCATAACTGAACGAGACTTTTCAAGAATTCGCATGGAGCAGTGCTCACCCCAGATTGTGGCAATCGTTGCAACTCGAACGTCAACACCTTGACCGTCCACTTCTACTTCAAATTGTCCATCTTGTGGACGGCGACGCTCAACAATGTTCATTTGTGCCATTACTTTGATACGACTCACCAAACTTGGTCCCATCACAACTGGTAATTCAAGCACCGTAGTGAGTACTCCGTCGATACGGAAACGAACACGTACTTCGTTTTCCTTTCGTTCAATGTGAACATCCGAAGCACGGTCTCGCACTGCTTGGGTAAGTATTCGATCTACGACCTGAACTACTGGAGCATCTTCGCTCGCTGCAACGTCATTGCTGTCATCAACGGCGCCACGACGCATGATTTCAATTGACTCAAACGACTTAACTAGTTCAGAAACTGAGTCTGTCGCGCGGTGTTGTTTGTCAAGGAAACGCTGAATCTGCGATGGAGGTGCCAGGTGAAACTGAACAACGCCGCCAACAACACCTAGTAAGGCTTCAACTTCAGTGTCAAGTAGTTCATCGGTCACCGCTACAGACGTTGAGCCACCATCAACTCTAAATGCCACGGCCCGAAATGATCGAGCCATGGACTCTGGAAGCAGCGCTGCAACGTCACTTTCTGGCTGAGCATTGATCAGATCTACTGTTGGAAGATTGCGATGTTTGCAGAGAAAATCGAACAATACTTCTTCACCAATGAAACCCTCTTTTAGTAGCGTTTCAGTCAGTCGAATATTTTGGTGACTTTTCTTTGCTAGAGCTTTTTCAAGATCTAACTTTGAAATTAGCTTCGAAGCAAATAACGCCGCCGCTAGTAGTGCGTCGTTTTCGTTCGCCTCAATTGCTCGTTGGGTGGCTTGCCCGGCCATTGCCTCGTTCGCTTGTTTCTCTTCCTGACTTGTCGAACTCTTTTTAGACTTAGAAAATAGGGAGATATTCTGTTTGCCGAGTTCAGCGATACTTTTCTTTTCGTTCGCTTTCGAAATTTTCATTTGGAGTTCCAGTTCGTTATAAAAATTAAATACCTTTTTTTGTAAAGGACCGATTCATCATGACTCGGTCCTTTACAAAATCTTTCATTACAGTGTTAGAAGGTAGCTAGGACTTCCACGCGACGGTTAAGTGCGCGTCCGATTGCAGAAGTGTTGGTTGCTCTTGGTGCGGCTTTACCCTTTGAGGCGCAAGTAACTACTGGAGTCCAAGGCATTTTCAGCAAGGTGAACTCTTGAATCAAATAAGCCTGCACCGCGGCAGCCCGCTTCATACCTAGTGTCAAGTTGTACGAGGTTGTTGATGATGGGTCAGTGTAGCCAACGAGAGATGCAGTCTTTGCACCGAACTTGAGCAGGTCAGAGGCATAAGTCGCAATCTGCATCTTCATGTACGCAGTGAGCTGCGCAGATCCCGGAGCAAAGTTACTAACAATCAACTTCAGATTGTTATGAACCGTTACTGCGAGTAG
>Ga0164296_1005796_pt1 | contig 10687 bp, 9 predicted proteins | sample GEODES057metaG_FD_113533 | JGI IMG/M metagenome (GOLD analysis project Ga0164296, IMG submission 113533) | Dystrophic lake water microbial communities from Trout Bog Lake, Wisconsin, USA - GEODES057 metaG | ecosystem: Environmental > Aquatic > Freshwater > Lake | place: USA: Trout Bog Lake... | reverse complement strand
TGGCCGCCGAGGCGGCCATCGTGCAGACATTGCAATCCTGGGATCGTCTGCCCGGGGGGTCTAACAACACGGCGGTCATCCAACTCTTGATACTTGGCTGACGCGCGCAAGGGACGCGACTGGGCCGACCGCCGGGGCGTTGGACGTGCCTGGTTACTCCTGAACGATGACCGGATCGCCGATGTTGACCGTGTTGAAGTACCACTCGGCGTCTTCGGGACTCAGGCTGATGCAGCCGTGGCTGACGTTGTCGATACCCATCGCGTTCACGGCCCACGGCGCGGAGTGCACGTAGAGGCCGTGGCCGTTGATCCGGACGGCATAGTCCACGGGGATGCGGTACCCGTCGGGGTCGGTGACGGGGATACCCACGCTGCTGGAGTCCATGATCACAGACCGTTGCTTGGCCTGCACGGTGTAGGTGCCGGGGGGCGTCGGGTACTCGGGCCGGCCCATGGTGGCCGGCATGACGCCCTGTTCACCCCAGTGGGGCCGGTGGTGCGGCGCGGGCAACGACGCGGGTGAGGACGAAGGCGGCCCCGTCTCGACTCCGTCGACGGTCACCCTGAAAGTGTGGTCTGTGATGTTGGCGACGCCGACCACCGCGGGGCCGGTGTCGAATTCGGTGGACACGTCTCCCACCGCGAGCTTCACCGTGCCGTGCGCCGGCCAGAATCGGTCGGGCACCCACTGCACCGTGTCGTTGCCGAGCCAGTCGAACTTTCCGGTCATGGCGGGCTTCGACGTCACGTGCAGAGCACGCTCGGCCACCCGCCGTCCGGCCTCAGTGGCGACGGGCTTGCCGAACTTCACCACCACGGGGTGGGCCACGCCAACCACCTGGCCGGTCGACGGCAGCACAGACGAGATGACCAAGCCGGGCGATGTGCTCGCCGCGGCATGGCTTACGCACGCCGGGCCCGCGAACACAGTCGCACCGACTCCGATCACCGTCACCAGACTCCGAAAAGCCGCTCGCATGGGGCAGATTCCTTCTCTTCGATCTATTCGGCGTAGTTTCATCTGTGATGGTATGGCTACGTTCAGAGGCGGATGGGCAAGCGCGCGTCCGCGATTCGATCAAGAGTGCGTCACGTTTCGGCCACGTCGCCGAGATCAGCGGCGCTTACGCAACCATCCCAGCGCCGACTCAGCCGCGTTAAACCCGCACAGCCCGTGAACGCCGGCGCCCGGCGGCGTGGACTGTGAGCAGAGGTAGACACCGGGCACACCGGTCGCGTACGGGTCGACGGCGATGCGCGGCCGGAAGATGACCTGCAGACCGTCGTTGGCACCGCCGATGATGTCGCCGCCGATGAAGTTGGCGTTGTAGGCCTGCAGGTCAGCTGTGCTCATGCTCACGGTCGTGACGATGCGCTCGCGGAATCCCGGTGCAAACCGCTCGATCTGGTCGACAACGGCGGCGGTGGCGTCGCCCGTGTAGCCGAATGGCACATGCGCGTAGGCCCAGATCGGGTTGATGTCGCCCGCCGAGCGGGACGGGTCGGCCAGATATTGCTGACCGACGAGCACGAACGGCCGCGGGACCATTCGGCCCTGTGCGCGTTGGCGTTCGGTGTCGGCGATCTCGTCGAAGGTGCCGCCGAGGTGGACGGTGCCGGCACGGCCGCAGTCGGGATTGGTCCACGGGATGTGGCCCTCGATGGCGAAGTCGACCTTGAAGGCCGACGATCCCTCGCGGTAGCGGCGGTAGGACCGCCCGACGCGGGCGGGCATGACGTCGCCGTAGATCTGCAGCGCCAGGGCGGGGCTGAGATCCAGCAAGACGAGGTCGGCGTCGGGGATGTCGGCGCGGCTGGTGACCCGCACCCCGGTGGTCACCGTGCCGCCATGCTCGGCCAGGGCGGCGGCCAGCGCCCGGATGATGGACCCGGAACCCCCTTCGGCGACCGGCCAGCCGTAGCGGTGCCCGCTGGCCAGGATCATCAGGCCGAGCGACGCGGTCAGGGGCCGGTCCAGCCTGGTGTAGACGTGCGCGGCCGACCCGCCGAACAACGCGCGCGCCTGCTCGGTGCGAAACCAGCGCGCCATCGTCGTCGCTGGAAGCAGCGCGCGCGGCCCGAAGGCGGCGAGGCGCAGTGGGTGCCGCGGAACGTTGAGCACCGGGCGCATCAGATCCTCGGCCAGGGCGTCGAACCCGTCGGCCAGTCCCCCGACCGCCCTGCGCCACCGGGCGGCGTCGGGCCCCAGTCCCGCGGTCGTCCGGTCGATCGACTGGTAGAGCACCCCGGCGGAGCCGTCGTCGAGTGGGTGGGCGCAATCGATCTCCGGCCACCTCCACACCAGGCCGTAGCGCTGCAGGTCGATCTGCTTCCAGAACGGCGAGCCGACGCCCAGCGGGTGAAAAGCCGAGCAGCGGTCGTGGATGACGCCGGGCATCGTCAACTCGCTCGATCGCGCTCCGCCGCCGATCGTGTCCTGGGCCTCCAGGACCTGCACCGCGACGCCGTGGCGGGCGAGGTGGATGGCCGCGGCCAGGCCGTTGGGTCCGGCGCCGACAACGACCGCGGTCGTCATGGAGTGACGCGGCGCATGGTGATGTGCACGGGAAACTCGTCGCCGGCCTGAGGCCACGGCTGTCGGGTGAGCATGTCCTTGACCTCGACGTAACCGGCCTCGATCACGCCGGACTTGGCGTCGACGATGCGGTAGGCCTGACGCGGGGAGTGGATCGGCTGGCCTTCGAGGACGACGATGCGCACGTCGCCTTCGTCGAAGTGGCAGCGGCGCTGAACCGCAGCCAGGAGTTGCTCGTTGTGCAGGTGCCCTTCGCCGAAGTTCCAGCCGATGAGGGGGCCCGCCACCACCTCGCCCTCGCGGATGATGTAGCCGGCCTCGTTGGCCTCCCCACCGACGGCGCGCAGCACGAGTGCGTTGATCGCCCTGCCGTGGACGTGCATGGCGCGGAACGCGGCCGTCTTGTCGCTGATGATCTCCGCGGTGTCCCGGTCGTAGATCTTTGCGATCTGGTTGGCGACGAGCGCGGAACTCTTGACGACATTGGCCTCGATCGTGTCCTCGGCGCCCGCGCGGAAGCACCACGCGCTGCTGGCCCAGTTGCCGGCGTAATAGCGCATCGCGGGCAGAAAGGAGATCTTCTCCGGGAACAGGTTTCCCAGGATCGGCACCACGGCGAGGCAGGCGATCAGGATCGCCAGCAACAGCGGCGACTGGAGGTCCACGGCGCGGATGGAGCCGTAGTGACCGAACAGATAGAACAGCGAAAAGATGAAGAACACGTTCCACTCCAACGGAACTCCCATCGGGAGGTTCGACAGGATGTTGAGGTGGAACAACACCATGAAGCCGATCAGGAACCATCGCCACGGGTGCCCGTCGGCGACGAAGACCAGCACCGCGGGCACGAGGAACTCCGACGTGGTACCGCCGACATGAGCCATCATTTTCGGCAGCCACGACGGCCGGAGGTCGTTCACGGGGTCGAGATAGAGCTGGTGCTTGAGACCGTTGAAGAGCCTGCCCCGCAGTAGCGCGTTGTTACTCGTCATGACCGATACGACGTAGGGAAAATGATGATTGAGCTTGGATGTCGCCGCGCCCCACCACAATCCGAGCATGATGATCTTGAACGCCGCGATCTGGTCGACGAACGGGAAGAAGAACACGATGAGCTTGAGCCCGTAGTGCTCGGCGCGGGCCGCCAGGAAGATCGTCTTGTCGCGCAGGCCCAGCAGCGCCAAGGCGATGATTGTCGGCGCCACCCGCACCGGGTCGATCAGGCCGACGTCGCCCGCGGGGGTGACGGGTCCGCCGTGGCCGGGTGACAGCAGCGCCCAGATGCCGCCGGCCAGTACGACCGCGTACAGGGCGACGTCGACGAGGGTGCGGGTGTCGCCGCTCGTGAAGGGCACCTTCCCCGGCCACGGCGGCAGCCGGATCGTCTTGGGGCGCAACCAATACAAGAAGCCACCGATCGGCGGCAGGAAACGCCCGGTCAGCGGGCCAGAGCCGCAGCCGAGGCCCAGAACCTCGAACAGCAGCGTGAAGACGACGACTTTCTGGTAGACGATCGGTTGCGTCCACCAGTCGCCGATGCGGTCGAGGCCGCCTAGACCCGGGGTGAGGGCGACGATCGCGGCGGCGGCGGCGGCGTAGGCCGCGATTTTGATCACGTAGAGCAGATTCACCGCGGACGGGGTGCCGAAGCCGTGTTCGGCCCAGTGCCGGGTGACGATCTGCAGGCGCGTCGCGCGGGGCAACGTCCGCCAGGTCTCGAGGTTGACGTCGGGAAGATCCGGCGCGATGAATCCCATGGTTCTCCTCGCTGGCGGATGACGAGAGTTCCCGGCGCCGCCGGACAGGGGCGGGTGGCCTACCGTGCGGCGAGGCGGACCCGCCGGGCAATAGGGGGAGCGTCGCGCACGCTGGGACGGGGGAACCGTCTGAGCAACTCGTCGATCATGCCGTCGAGGTCGTGGCGGTCGCCCTCCTCGCCAAGCGTCATGCGCCGGAAGGTGCGGGCGGTTGCGGCGTCGCCGGCGGCGTCCGCAGCGGCGATGGCCTTGTTGTATTCGGCAATACGGTCGTCAATGAGGCGTCGGTTCTGGCTGAGCAGCCGCAGAAAGTACTCGGCCTGCAGGCGGTCGGCACGTTCCCTCGTAGCGGTGGACGAGTCGTCGCCGCGGTAGGCGCTCGACCGTTGCGCGGGGTGGTTCATCCGGTCTCCCTCGGTCGCGGTCGGTCTCATCGGGCACGCACACCATATCGTCCCGGGGCGAGAGCCAACAAGAACCCCGGAACCCCGGAACCACGGCCCACCCGAGCGAGCGCCGCAGTCCGGCTCGCTACCATCTGAGCACTAGCCGGAGCCCCAGGCGGAGGAACGTGAGCAGAATGGCGTGGGCCCGCCGTCCGCGGCCGGTGACGCGCGCGGCCCTCGAACTTCTCAACGCGGCGAACGGGTTGCATCCGATCAGCCGCAGGCCCCTGGCCGGGCTGCTGGTGTTCTGGATGGGGTGGCCGACCTCGGAGGTGCCGGGCCTCTACGCGACCGCTTCCGTGCTCGATGCGGTGCGCCGCGGCCGCCGCGGCGACTTCGCCGGACGCCGGGGCCGGCTGGCGCTGGCCTTGACGGCCGCCTCGTGGGCGACGCTGGGGATGATCCGCTACCGCGCGGTGCGCACGTCGGGTCCGGTGCTGGAAGCCGCGCTGACCGACCAGCTCGGGGCCGGCTACGGGCGCGCACTCGACGCGCTGCCCGCAGAGTTCACCGATCGGGGACCGCGCACCCTGCCGCTGCGCACCACCGTGGCCCGGCGCCGCTTCGTCGACAAGCAGAACGTCGTGTCCTACGGCCCGCACGGGCGAGCGAACCTGGCCGACGTCTGGCGCCGCAGCGACCTGCCGCGCGACGGGAAGGCGCCGGTGCTGCTGCAGGTGCCCGGTGGGGCGTGGATGATCGGTTGGCGTCGCCCGCAGGCGTACCCGCTGATGAGTCATCTGGTGTCGCGCGGCTGGGTGTGCGTCTCGATGAACTACCGCGTGTCACCGTGGCACACCTGGCCCGACCACATCGTCGACGTCAAGCGTGCCCTCGCCTGGGTCAAGGAGCACATCGCCGACTACGGCGGCGATCCCGACTTCGTGGCGATCAGCGGCGGCTCCGCGGGCGGTCATCTCTCCTCGCTGGCCGCCCTGACCCCGAACGAAGCCAGGTTCCAGCCGGGCTTCGAGGAGGCCGACACGTCGGTGGTGGCGGCCGTGCCGTTTTACGGGCGTTACGACTGGTACTCCACCGACGGCGACGGGCGGTCGGAGTTCGTCCGGGTGCTCGAGAAGCTGATCGTCAAACACGGGCTCGATACGCACCGGCACATCTACCTCGATGCCTCGCCGATCCAGTACATCCGGCCCGACGCACCACCGTTTTTCGTTCTGCACGGCGCCGACGACTCCCTGATCCCGGTCGCCGAGGCGCGGGAGTTCGTCGCGGAGCTACGGGCCGTGTCGAAGGCCCCCGTCGCATACGCCGAATTGCCCTCCGCTCAGCACGCTTTCGACATCTTCGGATCACCGCGCGCGCACCGATCCGCCGAAGCGGTGGCGAGGTTCTTGTCGTGGGTGTACGTGACCAGAGACGCCAGAGGCTGAGCGCCGCTCAGCGCCGGGCGGAACGGCGCCGGCGGTGCGCTTCCTGCAGCGCCGCGGCGGCGGTCTCGAGCTCGCTCAGCGCGGGCTCGATGAGGTCGGCCATCTCGTCGATGTCGTTGGCCACCTGTGGTGTGGTCACGAAGCCGAAGTCCAGGTAGTCGATGTAGGAGAAGCAGGTGATGTTCAGCGCCACGTCCATCACCGGCGGACCGAACGGCACCAATGAGTCCACCTTCGCGCCGGCCATGTACAGCCGGCAGGGCGGGCCGGGCACGTTGGACACGACGAGATTAATCGGCGCCAGATTCCGCGAGAGCCCGGTCGCCGTGTAGGCCCGTGCCGCCAGGTGGATCAGGCCGGGCGGTGTGGTTTCGGTCAGTCCCATGATCTGGTGCGCCGACAGGGCCTTGGCCATTTCCTTGGCGCTCTGCGTGCTGGCGTGAATCGCCAGCAGCCGCGCCCCCGGGTCCGCGATGTCGGTGCTGAGGGAGGCGGTCATCGAGCTGATCTGGTTTCCGACGTCGTCCGGGGTCTGCTCGGTGCGGGTCGAGACCGGGATCTGCGCGACGAGCGGTTTGGCCGGCAACTCGCCGCGCTTCTGCAGGTATTCGCGCAGGGCGCCGGCCACCAGCGCCAGGACGACGTCGTTGAGCTTGACCCCGAAGGCGTCTTTGACCGCCTTGGCGCGGGCCAACTCGACCCGGCAGCCGGTGATTCGGCGATGCGGGGATACCGGGGCGTTGAACCGGGTGGTGGGGCCCTCGAAGAACTGCGGCGGCCGGCTGGTCAGCCCCAGGGCGGCGATCTGCTGGCGCACCGTCTGCTCCAGCAGTCGGGCGATGCGGATCGGGGTCATGATCCCGACGTTGATCAGAGCACCCAGCGCCCGACGCTCGATGCTCGGCAGCGTCGACCCCACCAGCGATCCCACCGTCTCGCGTTGGGGCGGCCGCGGTTCCGGCGTGACATCGAACAGGATTTCACCCAGCCCGGCGCCGGAGACCCCGTCGACGATCGCGTGGTGCATCTTGGTCAGGATTGCGATCCGGCCGCCCTCGACGCCCTCGATGACCCACAGTTCCCACAGCGGGCGGGAACGGTCCAGCTTGTACGACATCAGCCGCCCCACAAGCTCTTCGAGCTCCCGGCGCCCGCCCGGCGCCGGCACGCCGATCCGCCGGATGTGGTAATCGACGTCGAGGTGCTCGTCCTCGACGAACCACGGCCGGTCCAGACCGAGCGGCGCCCCCGTCACCCGCCAGCGCAGCTGCGGAAGTTCCGGCAGCCGCTGGATGATCAGGTCGCGGAGCCGGGCGAAGCTGTACTCCGGCGCATCACGGGTATCGACGATCGCCAGAGCACCCACATGCATGTGCCAGCCCTCGGTCTCGGCCGACCAGAAGGCTGCGTCAACGCTCGAAAGGCGCTTCATGCCCCTGACCGTAACCTCCGATCAGGCATCCTCCAAGAGGTCCGGCGTCACCGCCGACTCCGTATCCGGGATGCCCTCAACCTTCGCCTTGCGGTCGGCCATCGACAGCAGGCGCCGGATGCGGCCGGCCACGGCATCCTTGGTCATGGGCGGGTCGGCGAGGCGACCGAGCTCCTCCAGCGACGCCTGCCGGTGCTCGACACGCAGCCTGCCGGCCGACGACAGATGGTCGGGGACGGTGTCACCGAGGATCTCCAGCGCCCTCTCCACCCGGGCGGCGGCCGCGACCGCGGCCCGCGCCGAGCGGCGCAGGTTCGCGTCGTCGAAGTTCGCCAACCGGTTGGCTGTCGCGCGGACCTCTCGCCGCATGCGGCGTTCCTCCCACACCAGCCGGGTGTCCTGGGCCCCCATCCGCGTCAGCAGGGCTCCGATGGCCTCGCCGTCGCGAACCACCACCCGATCGACGCCACGCACCTCTCGGGCCTTGGCGCCAACCCCGAGCCGGCGCGCCGCACCCACGAGCGCCAGCGCCGCCTCCGGGCCCGGGCAGCTGACCTCCAGGGCCGACGAACGCCCCGGCTCCGTCAGTGAGCCGTGCGCCAGAAAGGCTCCACGCCAAGCGGCTTCAGCATCGGCGATACTGCCCCCGACGACCTGGGCGGGCAATCCCCGCACCGGCCGTCCGCGGTTGTCGAGCAGCCCGGTCTGGCGCGCCAGCGCCTCGCCATCCTTGGCCACCCGCAGCACGTACCGGGTGTTCTTGCGAATCCCGCTCGCTGACAACACATGCACGACGGCCGTGTAGCCGTACAGATCGAAGATGTCCTTGCGCAGACGCCGCGCGACGCTGCCGAGGTCGACTTCGGCCTCGATGACCACCCGGCCGCCAACGATGTGCAGCCCCCCGGCGAACCTGAGCATGGCCGTCACCTCCGCGCGGCGGGCGCTGACCGTCTTCACCACCAGACGGCTCAGTTCGTCCTTGACCTCGGTCGTCATCGCCACGCGTCGTCACTCCTCGGTTCGCTGCCCGCCGGTCCCGAACTGTCACTATCGACCCGGATCCGCGCGGTGGCTGTGGTGGGTGGTGCGTCGACTTCCGCGTGGCCTGCCAGGACCTCGCCCAGGGCCGCCGCGAGCTTGCCCGGATCATGTAAAGGTGTACCAGGTCGGGATACGTCGGCGAAGTGGACTTCGGCCTGGAGCAGTCGCGCGGTGCGGCACAGTTGCTCGCGCTCCCGCTCCCCGGGAACCCGCTCGGCGTCAATGATGATGTCGTGCACTGTGAAACCGGGCGCGTGCTGGGACAACACATGCAGGTGGCGCTCCACCGAGAACCCAGCCGTCTCCCCTGGCTCGGCCACCAGGTTGAGCACCAGGGCCCGGCGGGCGGTCGTCGCCTGCAGCGCCGCCATCAAACCCGGAACCAGCACATGCGGGATCACGCTGGTGAACCATGACCCGGGCCCAAGCACCACCAGGTCGGCGCCCATGATGGCATCGACGGCCTGCCGGGTCGCCGGGGGATTCGCCGGGTGCAGCCGTACCCGGCGCACCTTCCCCGGCGTGGTGGCGATCGCCACCTGGCCACGGATCAGCCGGAACATTCGCGGGTCGGCCTCCAGGCCGGACACGTCGGCCTCGATCTGCAGGGCGATCGGGCACATGGGCAGCACTCTGCCGTTGACGCCGAGGATCCGGCCGAGTTCGTCGAGTGCGGCGACGGGATCGGCCAGCACCTCGGACACGCCGGCGATCAGCAGATTGCCGATCGGGTGACCGGCCAGTGCACCGCTACCGCCGAACCGGTGTTGCAGGATGGTCGCCCACAGCCGCCCATGTGGACTATCGGACGCCAACGCAGCCAACGCCATTCGCAAGTCGCCCGGGGGCACCACGTCAAGTTCGCTGCGCAGCCGACCCGAGGATCCTCCGTCGTCGGAGACGGTCACCACGGCGGTGACGTGCGGAGTCAGCCGCCGCGCCGCCGACAGAGTCGCGTACAGCCCGTGCCCACCCCCCAGCGCGACGATGCCCCGTTTGATAGGCGGGTTGATCGGCGTGCTCATTCGCGGCCCAGATCCCGGTGCAGCACCCGCACCCCCAGTCGGGAGTCACGCTTGAGCAGCTGCATCAACGCCTCAGCGATCGCGACGCTGCGGTGCTTGCCGCCCGTGCAGCCGATGGCGACGGTCATGTAGCGCTTACCCTCTCGGCGGTAGCCGTCGACGACCAGGGACAGCATCTGATGGTAGGCGTCGAGGAATTCGGCGGCGCCGGGCCGACTCAACACGTAGTCACGGACCGCCGGGTCTTCGCCGGTGAGCGGGCGCAGTTCGTCCACCCAGTGCGGATTGGGCAGGAACCGAACGTCCATCACCATGTCGGCGTCCATCGGCAGGCCGTACTTGAAACCGAAGGACTCCACCGTGACGCTGGTCGATGCCCCCGCGTCGCCGCCGAAGGATCGTTCAATGCTCTCCCGCAACCCCGCCACCGACAGCGTCGAGGTGTCGATGATGAGGTCGGCGCTCGCGCGCACCGGCGCCAGCATTCTGCGCTCGGCGGCGATGCCCTCGGCGAGGGTCTGTTCGCCCTGCAGCGGGTGGCTGCGCCGGTTCTGTTCATAGCGCCGAACCAGTATGTCGTCGGACGCCTCGAGGAACACCACCCGCGGTGTGATGTTGCGGGTCGCCAATTCCGTGCGCACCGAGTCCAGGTCGCCGGTGAATCCTCGCGACCGCACGTCCATCACCACAGCGAGCCGGGTGATCCGCGACCCCGCCGTCAGGCCGAAGTCCACCATGCGGGTGATCAGCTGGGGCGGCAGGTTGTCGGCCACGTACCAGCCGAGGTCTTCGAGCACTTTGGCGGCCGTGCCCCGGCCGGCGCCCGACAGCCCGGTGACGAGGACGACGTCGATTTCGGCCGCGGCCCCGTCGTGACGGGGGCTCGGATGGGCGTCCGCCACCTCACCCAGGCCTGTCATTCCGCGGCCCCGGGCGAAGGTTGCAGGGCCTCGAGGACTGCGGTGGCGGTGGCCACGCCGATCCCCGGAACGGCGGTGATCTGCTCGACGGTGGCCTCCTTGAGGCGGGCTATCGATCCGAAATGGGTCACCAG
>Ga0164296_1005794_pt1 | contig 10688 bp, 7 predicted proteins | sample GEODES057metaG_FD_113533 | JGI IMG/M metagenome (GOLD analysis project Ga0164296, IMG submission 113533) | Dystrophic lake water microbial communities from Trout Bog Lake, Wisconsin, USA - GEODES057 metaG | ecosystem: Environmental > Aquatic > Freshwater > Lake | place: USA: Trout Bog Lake... | reverse complement strand
TACCATCAAGGGCGAGGGAGATACGAACGTGCATGTGCCGTCGCCCGGGGGTGTGTTGCCGGCGGTCGGGACAGCGGTGACGGCGGTGCTGGATATGGAGCGGCGGCGGGCGTTGATGCGCATGCATACGACGCTGCATCTGCTGTGCGCGGTGTTGCCGGGGATTGCGGTGACCGGGGGCGCGGTGGGGGCCGAGAAGTCGCGGCTGGATTTCGACATGCCGAACCCACCGACGAAGGAGGAGGTGGAGGCGAAGCTGAATGCGTTGATCGGCGAGGATCATCCGGTGAGCCTGGAGTGGGTGGACGAGAGTGTGCTCGACACCAATCCGTCGCTGGTGCGGACCTTGTCTGTACAGCCGCCCCGCGGGACGGGACGGTTGCGCCTGGTGCGGATCGGGGCTGGGGAGACGCCGGTGGACTTGCAGCCGTGCGGGGGGACGCATGTGGGGCGGACCAGCGAGATCGGGCGGATGGCGATCGTCAAGATCGAGAACAAGGGCAAGCAGAACCGTCGGATCATCGTCGCGCCGGTGGTGTGAGGCGGGCGTGATGGGCGGCGCGCGGTGACGGAGAGGTAAGGCGATCGAAGTCTACCGTTTCGGGTCGTTCACGCTGTCGCCGCTGCGCCGCGAGCTTCGTCGCGACGGGCAACAGGTGCCCGTTGGCGGAACGGCGCTGAGCCTGTTGCTGGAGTTGGTGCGCACACCGGGCCAGCCGGTGAGTGCCGAGCGGCTGATGGCGGCGGTTTGGGGACGCCGGGTGGTGGAGGCCAACAACCTGCGGGTGCAGGTGTCGGCGCTGAGGTCCGCGCTTGGGAGCGCGGACCTGATCCGGACGGTGCCGGGCAAGGGGTATCTGTTCAGCGGGGCGGTGCGCCATGAGGGCGGGGCGGCCGAGGGGGGGATGCGGGGCACGGCGCCGCTGTTCCAGACCGCGTTCATCGGGCGGGTGGCGGAGCTGGCGGCGCTGGGCGGGCTGCTGGCGCGGCATCGGCTGGTAAGCATTGTCGGCCAGGGGGGGCTCGGGAAAACACGACTGGCGTTGCGGTTGGCCGAGGACATGGCGGAGGGCTATCGCGACGGGGTCTGCGTGGTGGACCTGGTGCCGGTGTCGGATTCGGAGCGGCTGGGCGATGCGGTGGCTGGCGCGCTGGGGGCGGGGGCGGCGAACCTGTCGGCCGAGGACGCCGTGGTGGCGGCGTTGCGGGTGCGGCGGATGCTGCTGGTGCTCGACAATGCCGAGCATCTGCGCGCGGCGGTGGGCGGGTTGCTGGCGGCGGTGCTGGCGGGGTGTCCGGGCGTGTCGGTGCTGGTGACGAGCCGCGTGGCGGTCGGGCTGGAGGGCGAGTGCGTGTTCGCGCTGGCACCGATGGCAGTGCCGGAGGAAGGGCTGGGGCTCACGGAGGCGCTTGAGTTCGACGCGGTGCGGCTGTTGAGCGCGCGGGCGCAGGCGGTGGCGCCGGTGCAGATGGACGGGGCGAGCGGGTCGGCGCTGGTGGAGATCTGCCGGCGGCTGGACGGGGTGGCGCTGGCGATCGAGATGGCGGCGGTGCGGCTGCAGGTGATGAGCGCGCCGCAGCTGCTGGCATTGCTGCGCGGCGGGGTCGGGCGGCTGGGGCCGCGTGCGGACGGCAGCGTGGGCGGGCGGCCGACGGTGCGGACGATGTTCGACTGGAGCTGGGAGCTGCTGGGCGCGGGCGAGCGGCGGCTGTTGCAGGAGATGGCGCTGTTCGCGGGGTCGGCGCCGCTGGACGGGCTGATGGCGATGGCCGAGGCGGATGGGCGGCCGGGGTGGGTGGTGCTCGACCAGCTGGCGCCGCTGGTGCGCGGGGCGCTGGCGGTGGCGCAGGCGGGGGCCGCGGAGCCGCGCTACACGATGCTGGAGACGACGCGGCAATACGCGCTGGGCTGGCTGGCCGGGGGGGAGGCCGGGCGGATGCGGCGGGCGCATGCGCGGCATTTCGTCGCGGTGTATGCGCGGGCGGAGGCGGAGTGGCCGCGGGTGGGGGATGCGGACTGGCTCGGGCGTTATGGGGGGGACGCGGATAATCTGCGGGCGGCGCTGGACTGGGCGTTTTCGGCCGACGGGGATGCGCAGATCGGGGTGCATCTGGCGGCGTTGAGTTATCCGCTGTGGTGGAGCCTGCCGACGCTGCCGCTGCGCGAGTTGCGGCATTGGTACGACCTGGCGGCGCGGCATGCGCGGGAGGACATGGCGCCCGCGGTGCTGGGGCGGCTGTGGCTCGGGCATAGCTGGCGGGATGTGGTGCAGGGGGATACGGCGAACCTCGAAGCCGCGGAGCGGGCGGTGGCGCTGTTTCGCGCGGCGGGGGAGCCGGTCGGGCTGGGGGCGGCGTTGTGGCGGGCGGGGAGCGCATCGATCCGGCCGGAGACCTATGCGGCGGCGGGGGCGCGGCTGGCGGAGGGGGAGGCGGTGCTGCGGGGCGAGGGGGCGACGAAGTGGCTGGCGCTGTGCCTGATCCGGCGGGCGGATATCGCGTATTTCCTGGGTGACTACGAGGCGGCGGTGGGGCTGTATCGCGAGGCGCTAGCGATGTGCCAGGCGACGCAGCATTGGTATGGGTTGATGCTGGGCTGCGGGAACATGGGGGATTCGCTGTTCGCCCTCGGCCGTGTTGACGAGGCGATCGCGGAGATCCAGGTGGTGGCGGACGGACTGCCGGCGGCGCATCGGCTGCCGCTGGTTTCGATCGCGGCGACCTATATGGTGGCGGCGGACCGCTATCCGGCGGCGTGGGCGCTGGTGCGTGAGGTAGTGGCGGAGGCGGGGGCGGTCGGGCTGGTGAGCGTGTTGGGCCGGGCGCTCGAGGTGCTGGCGCTGCTGGCGGCGGAGGCGGGGGAGAGCGAGGTGGCGGCGCGGCTGGCGGGGTTTGTCGGGCGGATCTACGGGACGGGACGGCGGCGGACAGGGGCACGGGCGGTGGTGTTCGCGCGACTTGAGACGGCACTGGGCGGGGACGTGCCGACTGGGCTGGCGGCGGAGGGGGCGCGGTGGACGGAGGCTGAAGCGGTCGCGGTGGCGCTGGGGCTGTTCCAGCCCGAGGGCAAGTTGCTCACGCACACCTAGCGGGGTATCCACCTGCCTCCGCGGCCCGGCGCCGGCTGAGCGCGCCGGGCGCATTTCTCAGGACCTTGGAGGCAAACGTGACCCCTTCCCCGCTGGTGTCCACCGAGTGGCTCGCGGCCAATCTCGGGCGGGCCGACCTGATCGTGTTCGACGCCACCAAGTATCTGCCGACCGAGCCGAAGGACGGGCTGGCGGAGTTTCGCGGGGCGCATATCACGGGGGCCCGGTTTTTCGATATCGACCTCGTGGCCGACCAGGATACCAAGCTGCCGCATATGGTGCCGACGCCCGGGCGGTTCGCCAAGCTGATGGACGCGCTGGGGGTGGCGAACGACAGTTTCTGCGTGTTCTACGACCAGAAGGGCCTGGCGTCGGCGGCGCGGGGCTGGTGGCTGATGGGGCTGTTCGGGCACGACAAGGCGGCCGTGCTGGATGGCGGGCTGCCGAAATGGGTGAAGGAGGGGCGCGCGGTCGAGGCGGGGGAGCCGGCGGGCGTGACGTCCGCGGGGTATCTGCCGGCGTATCGGCCGGGGCGGCTGCGGGGCGTGGGCGATGTGATGGGGAATGTCACCGCGCAGACGGAGCTGGTGCTGGATGCGCGGGCGGGGAACCGGTTCCGCGCCGAGGTGCCGGAGATCCGGCCGGGGATCCGGGCAGGGCATATTCCGGGCAGCCGGAACCTGCCGTACACCGATCTGCTGGGGCCGGATCAGACGCTGCTGGCGCCGGAGGTGTTGCGCGCGAAGCTTGCGGCGGCGGGGGTGGATGGCAGCAAACCGGTGGTGACGAGCTGTGGCAGCGGGGTGACGGCGTGCATCCTGACCTTGGCGATGACGATGGCCGGGCTGCCGATGGGCGCGGTGTATGACGGTTCCTGGACGGAATGGGGCGGTCGCACCGACACGCCCGTGGAGGTTGGCTGAGATGAGCAACGACAAGAAACACGACATCTATACCCGGCTCTCGCACGCGGGGCGGGCGGGGACGAAGGCCTATGGGTTCGTCAATCCGCCGGTGCATCGCGGCTCGACGGTGCTGGTGCCGGACATGGCGACGCGGCGGGCGAATGCGGGCAAGCGGCTGGAGCAGGTGCTGACCTACGGGGTCGCGGGGACGCCGACGCATTGGCCGCTGGAGAACATCGTCGCGGAGATCGAGGGCGGCACGCGCTGCCAGATCGTCTCCTCGGGGCTGGCGGCCTGCACGGTGCCGTTGCTGGCGTTCCTCTCGAGCGGGGATCATCTGTTGCTGCCGGACAGCTCCTATGGGCCGGTGCGGAATTTTGCGGATAACTTCCTCTCCCGGATGGGCGTGACGACGACGTATTACGATCCCTGCATCGATGCGGCGGGGGTGGAAAAACTGTTCCGGCCGAATACGACGGTGCTTTATCTGGAGAGCCCCGGGAGCCATACGTTCGAGGTTCAGGATGTGCCGGCGCTGGCGGCGGTGGGGCGGGCGAAGGGCGCCAAGGTGTTGATGGACAACACCTGGGGCATTCATTTCTTCCAGCCGTTCACCCATGGCGTCGACGTGTCGATCCAGGCGCTGACCAAGTATGTCGGCGGGCATTCGGACATCATCCTCGGGTCGGTGACGGTGAACTCCGACGAGGACTGGGCGAAGCTGCGCTCGACCTCGAGCCAACTGGGCATGTTCGCCAGCCCCGACGATTGCTGGCTGGCGTTGCGCGGCGTACGGACGATGGCGGTGCGACTCGAGCGGCAGGAAAAGTCGGGCATCGAGGTCGCGACCTGGTTGCGGGGTCGGCCGGAAGTGAAGGAGGTGCTGCATCCCGCGCTACCAGGCGCGCGGGGGCACGAGATCTGGAAGCGCGATTTTTCGGGCGCCTGCTCATTGTTCGGCGTGGTGTTCGACCCATTGTTCTCTGGGCAGGCGGTGGATGCGATGGCCGCGGCGCTGCAGTTGTTCGGGATCGGGGCGTCGTGGGGCGGCTATGAGAGCCTGGCGCTGCCGTCGCTCGGCGGGATCACGCGGACGGCCGGAACGGGCGACTTCGGCGGGCAACTGCTGCGGCTGCATATCGGGCTGGAAGCGCCGGCCGATCTGATCGCCGATCTCGACAACGGGCTGGCGGTGCTGCGCTCATTCGCCGGGTAGGAAGACTTTGGGAGGCGGGTTCCGCCCGCCTCCCACCGGGGTCAGCCGCCGCGGACTTGCAGGCGGAGCGGGGCGCGGAAGAGGGTGCGCACGTAGGGCGGGTGCAGCAGGTCGATCCGGGTGTAATAAACGTAGGGCTGGTTTCCGACCGTCACGAAGTTGCGATCGGGCGAGGCGGGGTCGAGCAGCGATACGTAGCCGTATTGCCATGATCCGGCCGGCTCGGTTGCCTGCATTGTGGCGAAGCTGACGATCAGGCTGGGCACCGTCCAGTGGATCAGGTCGTAGGACGCACTGACGTAGATGCCAGGCTCGCCGAAACGGTTGTCGTTGGGCGCCTGGATGGCGATGAACGCGCCGCTGTTGGCGTGGTAGGAGATGCTGGAGACCTCGGCGAGGATATTCGGCGCATTCATGGCGACCGGCGCGCAGACATGCTGGCTGGGCTGGGCGGAGGTTGTCACATAGGGGTTGATCAACTGGGTCTTGAAACCCGCGCCATCCCAGGCCCTCCAAGAGGTGGGGTCAGCGATGTTGTTGGTACGGATCAGGCAGGCGCCGTATCGCTGAGCCTGGAAGGGCCAGTTGTTGATGAAGGCGTACCAGTAGCCACCGCGCTGAACGATGTTCGTTGGTGAGGAATAGCCGACCGGACCGGGAAGGGTCCCCATGTCATATTGATAGGGCACGGTTGCAACCAACTGGGCAGCCGGCGTGGTCTGGGTAAAGGTCAGTCCGCCATCGAGCGACGTTGCCATGGTGACGGTATTGTACCAGCAATTGTGGGTCGCCGTTGCGGCGGCGGACGCACACATGCCGGGATGTTCCCAACCATGATATTCGCTGTGGACCAGCGAATAGATCGTCCTGCCATCAAACGTGTAAAACGAGTCCAGCCAGTTATGGTCGCGGAAATGAGCGGGAGCGGCGTCCTTCGCGGAGGTGAAAGAGGCGGTGCAGGTATGGGTCAAAGTGAGCAGGCTCGAGCCCGTCATGGCGCGCGCCGTATCGGAACTCGCGAAGAGATGCACAACGTTCCGATAATCGCGGAAGGCGCGGGCGGGGACATCGGGGATGTCGTCGAAGGTGCAGCCCTGGGTGGCAGTGTCGAACACCACCTCATGTGGACCGATCAGGGCGCCGGTGGCCGTCTGGGCCCGTGCACCCGGAATAAGAACGACCAACGCAGCAGCGGCGAACAACCACCGCACCACGGAAACTCCAACCAATCTCGCCATGCCACCATCATCCTCTTCTGCTTCGGTAAGCACCGGTAGCATAGGCGAAGGATAACCATAAGCCAAAAGCTACCTCATAATTGTATATATTCAACGTTAATTGAGTATACTCGATACATTTTTGAGAATTTTCATCACTTTCGCGTGAAGGTCCGACCCGCGCTCCGGCATAGTCCGTCACAAATGCGGGTGGGCACTTGGTGTACGCCGGCTGCCCACCCCTTTCTGTGTGTTGCGATCAACCGACTGAGCGGATAGTCCAGAAGTCGCTGGCATTGCCCGTGAGGATGAACTCGTAGGGCATGGTGAAATAGCCCTTCATGCCCCAGCCGCTCCCCCAGGAATTGCGGACAATGATGACGCGCTTGGTGTTGTCATAGCCGACGGCCATGACCGCGTGGCCACCGAGCTTACCCTCGCCAGGAGCGGGCATCGGCATGACGCCGGTGGTGGCGACGGCCTGAGATTCGAAGCTCTGGTAGACGGTGAAGCCGAAGACGAAGGGGTAGCCGGAGGCCAGGCAGCCCTGCATCTGCTGGAGATTGCGGGTGACGCGCTGATAGGCGATGGCGCGATCGAGCTTGGCATCGGCATAGGCGGTGGCGGGAGGCTTGATGGCGAACTTGGTGATGTCATAGGGCCAATCGGTCTCTGGGGGCGCGCCGATGAGAGCGACAGACTTGATGCCGTCGCGGATCTGGGCGCCGGAATCCGAGGGGATCGTGCCCTCCATGACGCGCTCGTTGTAATAGATGAACAGCCGCGACGGGGCGAAATCCGAAAGGTTCTGCTTCTTGCGGTCGAATTCGAGGGCGGCGCCGATGGCGTTCGCGGTGCAGCTGCCGAGCTGGCCCTGGTCGTAGACGGGCGGGCAGCTGGCGCGCAGGTCGACAGCCTGGGGCAGGCCCTGGGGGAACATGGCCGACGGAGCGGAATAGATGTGGTCGCGCGCGTCGGGCATGTCGCCGAGCCAGCCGTAGCGGGCCTTGCTGCGGTGGGTGACGAGGGAAAGCGGATCGGCAACGGAGTGTCTGGCCATCTCGGTCCTCCTGCAAAAATGATGTCCGGCGCCTGAATGGGCCGGACGGGCGGACGCTAGGCGGCGAAATCGCGCAGCGGATGTGAGAAACGTCACACCGCACACAGACGTGATAGCGCCGCCTGTTGTCGCCCGCGGGGTTGTGATAGCCCTCGACCACACCGAGGAAGGGAACGATCATGCAGCTGGCAGCACAATTTCCGACGCGCGACATCGGCGGCGATCCGGCGAAGATCCGCGACTGGGCGCAAGCGGCCGAGGCGATGGGGTTCACCCATATCGAGGTGGCCGATCATGTGTTCGGGGCGGCGGCGCGGGGGGACTGGAAGCCGACCTATGACGAGTCCGATCCGTTCCACGAGACCTTCACCACGCTGGCGTTTCTCGCGGCCGTCACGAAGACGATCGGCCTGACCAGCGGCGTATTGATCCTGCCGCAGCGGCAGACCGGGGTGGTGGCGAAGCAGGCGGCCGAGGTGGACCTGCTCAGCGGCGGGCGGCTGCGGCTCGGCGTCGGCGTGGGCTGGAACCACGTGGAATACGAGGCGCTGAACATGGAGTGGACGACGCGGGGGGCGCACCAGGCGGAGCAGATCGCCGTGATGCGCAAGCTGTGGACGGAAGATCTCGTTACCTACAAGGGGAAGTTTCACGACCTGCAGGCGGTGAACATCATGCCGCCGCCGGTGCAGCGGCCGATCCCCGTTTGGTTCGGCGGATCGTCGGACGCGGTGATCAAGCGGGCGGCGCGGATCGGCGATGGGTGGATGCCGATTATGGCGCCGGACGCGGCGGGCGAGGCGAAACTCGCAGCGCTGCACGGGCATCTCGCGGACTTCGGGCGCGACAAGGCGAGCTTCGGACTGGAAGCCTGGATCCGCGCGAATGAGCCGGATGAGGATATGTGGGGACGCTCGGTGGAAGGATGGCGACGGCTGGGCGCGCAGATGGTGATGCTGTATCCGATGTATCGGATGAGCCGGTTCGAGCAGCTGATTTCGACGTTGGAGCGGTTTAAGGCGGTGGCGAAGGGGTAAGCAAGGCTCCGCCGGCTTAGGGCCTGGAGGCCCTAAGAACCCCATCCTTGCTCGCGGCTGGATTGGCTTTCTTCAGTTGATAACTGCTTCCTTGGCGCCGCAGGCAATTGTGCAGTGCGACTGCAGTGATTTCCGATTGGACGCAGGATTCTATGGGCTTCGCCAGCGCTCGCGGCGAGATATTGGGATTGCGACTGAAGGCTGTTGATCCAGCCAAGAGAGTGGATGGGGATCCAAGGGCCTCCAGGCCCTTGGCCGGCGGAGCCTTGCTTCTCCCCTGCCCTACTCCGCCGCCTGTGCAACTCCCCAGCGCGCCGCTCGCTCGGATGAGATCGTGCCTTCCGCGGTATCGGCTTCGATGAGGGACAATGAGCGGTCCGCAGGGTTGCCGTAGCCGGCGCCGCCACCAACGGCGAGGGTGACGATGTCGCCTTTGCGGAGGCCCGCTTTGTCTTTCGATCTAAGCTGGATGATTTCCCCGTTGCGGCGGATTTCGCAGAAGCCGGTGGTGCCGGGTTGGCCGCCGAAGAGGCCTTGGGGGGCGTGGCGGAAGCGGTCGCTGTAGAGGGAGATTTGCACGTCGTCCTTGGTGATTTCGAAGCGGCGGAGGAAGCCGAGTCCGCCGCGGTGGGCGCCGGCGCCGCAGCTGTCCTGGCGAAGGCTGTATTCGAGGACGCGGAAGAAGGAGAAGTCCTGATCGAGGGCTTCGACGGGGGTGTTGGAGCAATTTGAGAGCGGGCCGTCGACGGCGTCGCAGCCGTCGGACTCGGCGGTGGCGCCGAGGCCGCCTCCGTAAATCTCGAGATAGACGCTCCATCCGTCGGGACCGAGATGGGAGAGAACGCCGACGGTGGTGGTGTCGAAGCCTGGTGCCACGACCTGGTCGGGGACGGCCTGGGCGAGGGCTTTCATGGTGGCGTTCCAGGCACGGAAGCAGGCTTCCATGCGGGCGCGAACGGGGGCGGGGTGGCGCGGGTTGAGGAGCGAGCCGTGGGGAGCGGTGATGCTGACAGGGCGAGCGGCGCCGGCGTTGAAGGGGATGTCGGGGCTGGTGAGCGCGGCCTTCACGGCGGAGAGGGCGGCGGAGATGGTGGAGGCGAAGGGGGCGTTGAGGTTGCAGCCGACCTGGGGGGCGGTGCCGGCGAAATCGAGAGCGATGGTATCGTCCTTGACGGTGACGGCGACTCGGACGGGGAGCGGCTGGTCGGAGAGGCCGTCGTCGTCGACCATGTCTTCACCGTGGTAGGTGCCGTCTGGGACTTTGCGGATGGCGGCGCGCATGCGGGACTCCGAATAGTCCTGCAGCGCGGCCATGACGGCGGTGACTTTTTCAGCGCCGTAGCGGGCGGCGAGTTCCTTGATACGGGCGGCGCCGATGGCATTGGCAGCCATCTGGGCGTCGAAGTCGCCCATGGTCTGGTGGGGGACGCGGACGTTGGCGCGCAGCAGGCGTTCGAAGTTGCCGCCGTGCCAGTCGCGCTTCATGTTCCATTTCATCGGCGGGATGATCAGGCCCTCGGCATAGACGTCGGCGGCGAAGGGGTTGAGGCCGGGGCTGCCACCGCCGAGGTCGAGATGGTGGGCGACGGAGGCGGAGAAGCCGATGACTTTGCCGGCGACGAAGATGGGGTGGAAGAGGAAGACGTCTTGCAGATGCTGGCCGCCGGAATAGGGGTCGTTGATGGCGAAGAAGTCGTCTTCCTCGAGGGTGTCGATCGGATAAAGCGCAGCACAGGGCTGGAAGATATGGCCGATGGTGCCGAGCTGCATGGGGATGAGCTCGGCCTGGGCGATGGTGTTGCCCTTGGCGTCAAGCAAGGCGGCCGAGCCGTCGCGGGCTTCGCGCAGAACCGTTGAGTAGGCGGACCGGACGAGCTTGGCGCCCATTTCGCGGGCGGCGGCGATGATGGCCTGGCTGATGATGGCGTAGTCGACGGGATCGAGCGTCATGCTGCGGCTCCTCGCATGATGATGTTCCCCTGGGGGTCGCGCCGCGCGGTCCAGCCGGGGGGGACCCAGAGGCTGGAGCTGTAACCTTCGATGAGGGCGGGGCCGGCGATGGGGTCGTTGGTGATGAGCGCCGCGGCGTCGACGAGGCGGGCGGGGACGGTGGCGGGGCCGATGCGGACCGGGGTCGTTTCGGGGTGCTTCAGGGTGGTCGCGC
>Ga0164296_1005793_pt1 | contig 10689 bp, 9 predicted proteins | sample GEODES057metaG_FD_113533 | JGI IMG/M metagenome (GOLD analysis project Ga0164296, IMG submission 113533) | Dystrophic lake water microbial communities from Trout Bog Lake, Wisconsin, USA - GEODES057 metaG | ecosystem: Environmental > Aquatic > Freshwater > Lake | place: USA: Trout Bog Lake... | reverse complement strand
GGTTGTCTCTCCCTCAGATGTTCAAGGACAGATTTTGTTTGAGCTTTTGCCACTAGAGCAACAAGCGAGAAAGGAGAGAGAGGATCGAATTCTGGATCAAGCGCAAGCGAACAAAGAGCTCATTCGAAATTTAGCCCACGAGATCAAGAATCCCTTGGGTGGGATTCGTGGCGCGGCCCAATTGCTTCAAATGGAGATTGAGTCCAAAGATTTAATTGAATTCACCCAAGTCATCATCCGTGAAGCTGACAGACTGCAAACCCTGGTGGACCGATTGCTCGCACCCCACCGTCGCCCTCATGTGGTCTCGGATGTCAATATTCACGAAGTATTCGAGCGTGTGCGCGCCCTGATTTTGGCGGAGTTCCCTAGGGGACTTAAAGTGCAGCGTGACTACGATACATCGTTGCCGAACTTTCGTGGTGATTTGGAGCAAATCATTCAGGCCATACTCAATATTGCTCACAACGCTGCCCAAGCGCTGGCAGAACGCATCGAGCAAGGTGATGCGGTGATCATTTTTAAATCCCGGGTCGCCAGACAAGTCTCTTTTGGCAATCAACGTCACCGATTGGCACTGGAATTGCATGTCATAGACAATGGACCAGGGGTACCCGAAGCGATCAAGGATCGTTTGTTTTCTCCTTTGGTTTCAGGACGTGATGGAGGTTCGGGTTTGGGTTTGAATTTGGCCCAGTCGTTCATTCAGCAACACCACGGTTTGATTGAATGTGAAAGTGTGAAAGGGAGAACAGATTTCAAAATTTTGCTCCCCCTACATTGAATTGAAATTTTTTCAGCAAAGTTTGACCACCCAAGGTATTGAATAAAAATGAAACCGATTTGGATCGTCGACGATGATCAATCCATCCGCTTTGTGCTCGAGAAGGCTCTCTTGCGTGAGGGCTTGCCTACCCGTAGCTTCACCAATCCACGAGAAGTCATTGCTGCCTTGGAGGGGATTGACTTGGCAGAGCAGCCCCAGGTTTTGGTCAGTGATATCCGTATGCCAGGTGGTTCAGGTCTAGACCTTCTCACCCAAATCAAGGCCAAAATTCCGAGCATGGCCGTCATCATCATGACAGCCTATTCAGATTTGGACAGTGCCGTCTCGTCTTTTCAAGGCGGTGCATTTGAGTATTTACCCAAGCCCTTTGATGTGCCCAAGGCTGTGGAGCTCATTCGGCGTGCCTTGCAAGAAAGTCAACGTGAAGTTGTGGGGAGCTATGTGTCTGAGGCAGCTCCTGAAATGCTGGGTCAAGCCCCTGCCATGCAAGATGTATTTCGTGCTATAGGGCGTTTGTCACAAAGTAATGTCACCGTGATGATTACAGGCGAATCTGGTTCTGGTAAAGAGTTGGTGGCGCGAGCATTGCACAAACACTCTTTGCGGCATCAAGGCACTTTTGTGGCGATCAATACGGCTGCCATTCCAAAAGATTTGCTCGAGAGCGAATTGTTTGGCCATGAAAGGGGCGCCTTCACAGGAGCTCAAACCATGCGTCGCGGAAGATTTGAGCAAGCGGAAGGTGGTACCCTTTTCCTCGATGAAATCGGTGATATGCCATTTGATTTGCAGACTCGTTTGTTGCGTATTTTGAGTGACGGTAATTTCTACCGTGTGGGTGGTCACACTAGTATCAAAGCTAATGTTCGTGTGATTGCCGCTACCCACCAAGATTTGGAGCAACGCGTTAAAGCTGGCGTATTTCGAGAAGATTTGTTTCATCGATTGAATGTCATCCGACTGCGCTTACCCGCTCTGCGTGAAAGAAGTGAGGATGTGCCCGTTCTTACCCGACACTTCTTGCAGCAAAGTGCGTTGCAACTCGGAGTTGAGCCAAAACGAATCACAGACTCTGCGGTCAATATATTGACTCAATTTAATTTTCCTGGAAACGTCCGTCAGCTCGAGAATATCTGTCACTGGCTCAGTGTCATGGCGCCGGCTCAATTGATTGAGCCCAAAGACTTACCCCCTGAGGTGTTGACCTATTTCGCATCGCTGAAAGGCACAAACTCGACGCTAGTTCCTTCGTCCAATCTTGTTACTGATGCTACAAGTTTGAGTTCATCCGTTTCTCAAGATTCCGTCTCAGATCAAGTGCATGATGCAATCTCTGTGGGGAAAGAGTTTCAGCGCCATGGTTTGGACAATGTGTTTGGAGAGGTGGCCTTGTCTGCAGAGGCTTTGAACCCGTCTTTGGACCATTCCTTTGGAGGATACGGACAAGAGGCTAGTAAACTGGTCAGCGCTAACCCTATAGGCTCTTCTTTAACGGGTCATGCCGTCAGTCAGGACGCTACGCATTCATCGGGTGCAGTGACACATGCTGCTGACTCTCAAGCTTGGGAGCGACTCTTGGAGCAAGAAGCAAATGCTTTGCTTGCGCTCGGTTTGGGGGATGTTTGGGACGTTTTAAGTAAACGCTTCGAGGCCAAGCTTATTCAAACCGCCCTCAACACCACGAGAGGCCGGCGCATTGAGGCGGCCCAAAAACTGGGCATTGGTCGAAACACCATCACTCGAAAAATTCAAGAACTTGGTCTTGAGGAATGAGTCTCGTTTCGCCAAGAGTCAACCCAGACAACCCGCGGATTTAGCGAATGATTGACATAGAACAAATTGATCATATCGGAATTCGAGTGACCGACAAAGAGCGTGCTTTGTCGTTTTATAAAGTCTTGGGTTTTGAGCTCTTGTACGAGCCTGATTTTGATGCGGTGGCCATCATTAAAAATCGATCGGGCGTGGAGCTTAATTTGATCCTTAATGGGCAAGACACATTGGGGGGGAAAAATATTTTGATGGATGTGCCCGTGAAGCACACAGGCATCACACATGTGGCGCTCAGAGTTAAAGATATTGTGCTCTCTATGAAAACACTAAAAGAGCATGGCATTCCCATTTCCCAAGGTCCAGTCACGTTTGGGGATGGCCAGGTGTCGGTTTTTTTTCGCGATCCAGATCGCAACACCATCGAGCTTCGGGCAGACATGAGTGAGGAATCAGCCCAAACCATTCCTGGCTTGGTTTTTTATGATCCCAGTGCTTAAAGCTGAGAGATCAAGTTAGCATCATTAACTTGATCTTTCGGTTGAGCTATGACGATTTTTTTATAAAAATCAGTCTTTCAAATCCACCCAAACAGGGGCATGGTCACTTGGGCGTTCATGTCCACGAGGCACGGTATCAATCTCACACCCCGTGAGCCGATCTTTGAGACTGGTGCTGAGTAATATGTGGTCTATTCTCAAGCCCTTGTTGCGCGGCCATCCACCTTCGCGGTAGTCCCACCAAGAAAAAAGTTTTCCCTCTGGATGCAGGCTTCGGTGGGCATCAAAGAGGCCCAATTCAATGAGACCTTGGAAGTGATCACGTTCTTGGTCTGTGCAATGGATCGTGCCCTTTAGACCCACGGGATCCCACACATCAGCATCGTCCCAAGTGATGTTGAAGTCCCCCATCAAGACAATAGGGGTTGGCTGAGTGCTGAGTGTGATCAGCCATTCGCGAAGGGCATCGAGCCATTTCATTTTGTAAACAAATTTATCGCTCAAAGGATCTTGGCCGTTCGGAAAATAGGCGCCAATGACTCGCAGACCTAAAACCTCAGCACTGATCACTCGGGCCATCGGATCCTCAAAAGTTGGCATGTTCTTGATCACACTAGAGATCGGGTGTCGAGAGATGAGTGCGACTCCGTTGTAGGTTTTTTGCCCAAAAAATGACAACTCAAACCCCGCTTTGGTGAAAGCTTGGAATGGGAACATGTCATCACTCATCTTGGTCTCTTGCAGCACCAAGACGTCCACGCTTTGGCCCACCTCTGAGTTATTGAGCCAGGCCAGCACTTGCTCTAAACGAACATTGAGCGAATTGACATTCCAAGTGGCCAGTCTCATGATCAGTTATCGTGCTTTAAAGTGGAGGAACAATGGCCGGTAGGAGTTTAGATATGCAAGGCTGCAGCGGCACCTAAGATCAAACCCAGAGCCCCCATACCCATCATGCCCTTTTGAAGCCATTTTTTTCGGGTCAGTAAAGCAATGGCTGCCAAAGCGATAGAGATTTGCAAAGCTGTGGTGGCCTGGGCCCAACGGTGATGCTCGTGCATCTCTTCATCAGACTTTTCATCCCACTCCTTACTTTTGGCCTCAAGCGCTTCAGCATTCTTTTTGATATCAGCTTTTTCTGACTTGTAGCGTTTGATTTCTTCGTCGTAATAGTCTTTTTTGGTTGGTGGTGCGATGTCCTTGGCCAATTCGCTCAAATTTTGTTTGGAACTCTTGGCTTGGTAGTAGTTCCATTGATTGGAGGCTTCGGTTTTCAAGATGGCCGCATTGTTTTTATAAAGCCCTGCATTGGCCTGGGTTGCTCCACCCATGTAGCCAAAAATCGCGCCCACGGTTGCAATGATCGCTGTGAACATTGCGATTTGGTTGGTCATCTTGTGTGAATCATGGCCATCGCCGTGGCCGGCGTGCTCGAGTTCGTGGTCATGGGGGCCGTGAACGTGGAATTCATCATCAGACATGGTCACTCCTTAGGGTGTCGTTGGTAGGAAATAAAGTGGTAAACCAAGCCATTCTTGGCGGTATGGGTCTCTTTGGACATTGTCACCCAATTTGAGTCGATCTTGGGTGCTAAAGCCTCTCCCGTACAAGTTTTTTCAACCAAAGTGAGCTCGATGCGGCTAGCATGGTCTATGGCTTGATTGTAAATTTCTGCGCCCCCAATGACCCACAATTGACCTTGCGGGTACTCCAACTCAAACGTTTGTTGTGCCTCTTGAAGACTCGTGAAACTGCGAGCGCCTGAGTCTGTCCAATCGACTTGACGACTCAAAACCCAATTGGTTCGACCCGGTAGGGGCCTGAACTGCTGAGGAATGGACTCCCAAGTTTTACGGCCCATCAGAACCACATGACCCAAAGTGAGCGCTTTAAAGTGCGCCAAGTCCTCGGGCAAATGCCAGGGTAGTTGATTATTTTGTCCAATCACACCGTTGATGGACGAGGCAAAGATCAAATTCAAAGACATGTGAGCCTCAACGCTTGGAAGTAGTGCCGCTTCATGGGTAGAGTCAATCGCTAGACTGCTACGGAAGCCTTGATGGCATCGTGACACTGGTAATTGATAACTTCAAAGTCTTCATACTGATAATCAAAAATGCTCTCAGGCCTGCGTTTGATATTGAGCATTGGATAAGGGTATGGGGTTCTTGAGAGTTGCAATTGAACTTGATCAAAATGATTTGTGTAAATGTGACAGTCACCACCGGTCCAGATGAACTCACCCACCTCCAAGTCACTTTGCTGAGCAATCATATGGGTGAGCAATGCATAGCTGGCAATGTTGAATGGCACGCCCAAGAAAATATCGGCGCTTCGCTGGTAGAGCTGACAACTTAACTTACCCTTGCCCCCAGCTTGAATGCTTGGGGCTACATAAAACTGAAAAAATGCATGACACGGCATGAGTGCCATTTTTGACAAGTCAGCCACGTTCCATGCGCTCACAATCATTCGCCTGGAATCAGGATTACTCTTAAGGGTCTTCATAAGGTCGGCAATTTGGTCAATGTGTTGACCCTCAGGAGTGGGCCAACTGCGCCACTGAACCCCGTAAACCGGTCCCAAATCCCCATCCTCCTTGGCCCATTCATCCCAGATGGTGACGCCGCGTTCTTTGAGCCAAAGATTACTTGAAGACCCAGTTAAAAACCACAACAACTCTTGAATAATAGACCTCAAGTGCACTTTTTTTGTCGTGACAAGCGGGAATCCCTGATTCAAATCGAAGCGCATTTGGTAACCAAACACACTGCGAGTCCCTGTGCCCGTGCGATCGTCTTTGTGAACGCCTTGGGTGAAGACATGGCGCATGAAGTCTTCGTATTGCGAAGAATTGTGAGAGCTAGGATTCATGTGAAAAGGTATCCGAGATTGGGGGATTCAAATTTGGAGGTATTTTAAGGGCTCTCAAACGGTCAGTCTCTAGAGCTCATGGCCTGTCTAGAGAAGGGTCTGACATACGGATGACGCGACCAGGATTCAATGTGAGTTGGGGGTCAAGGCTCTCTTTGATGCGCCGCATGAGGCTTAAAGCTTGAGGATCTTTGTAGAAAGGGAGCGTATCTACTTTTAATGATCCTATACCGTGTTCCGCAGAGATCGATCCTCCCAGGGCAAATACATTTCGGTGGACAACGTCGTTGACCTTTTGTTCAAAGTCTCTTAAAAACTGGGCGCTGTCCATTTGCATTGGAGACTGCACGTTGTAATGTAGGTTCCCGTCTCCCAAATGTCCAAAGTTGACCAAGCGAACTCCGGGGATCAAATCACACAGTTCGCGCTCGGTTTGAGCGACAAAAGCAGGAATGCTGGATGCTGACAAGGAGATGTCGTGTTTGATATTAAGTCCCTCTTGAGCTTGTGCCAAGGTGATGCTCTCCCTGATGTGCCACAGTTGGGCTGCCTTGGTTAAGTTTTCAGCGACGGTGGCATTTTTTACGATCCCTTGTTCCATCGCCAACTCCAAGAGTTCGATGAGCTGTGTTTGTGCGTGCTCAGTAGACTCGTTGTCTGAGAGTTCTAATAGAGCGCACCAGGGGAATTCTTGAAAGGGAGCTTGAAGGGCTGGAAAATGCTTTTGTACCAGTCCCAGTGAATATTGGTTCATCACTTCAAAGCCCGACAAACCCGCGCCCAATTTTTCATGTGCCAACCCCAATAGTTTCACGCAACCCTGCAAATCCTCCAGAGCTGCCCAAGCGGTCAGGGTCGACTTTGGCTTTGGAAATAGTTTTAGGCTCGCTGCGGTGATGATCCCCAGAGTTCCCTCGCTCCCAATGAAGAGATTTTTTAAGTCGTATCCGGTGTTGTCCTTTCGAAGACCGGACAGACCGTTCCAGACCTCTCCATTGGCCAATACCACCTCAAGGCCCAGGCACAGATCTCGGGCATTGCCATAGCGCAATACTTGTGTGCCCCCAGCATTGGTTGAGAGGTTGCCGCCAATCGTGCAACTACCCTCTGATCCCAAGCTCAGAGGGAAAAATAAGCCAGCCTGCAGCGCGGCTTCTTGAAGTTGGGCTAGCACACAGCCGGCCTCAACTTCAATGCTCAAATTGTCAGTGTGCACTGCTCGGATGGCTTTCATGCGCTGCATGGAGAGCAGTACTTGCTCACCGCTTTCATCCGGGATGGAGCCTACGACCAAGCCCGTGTTGCCACCTTGGGGAACAATACTCACGCCAAAGCTGGCGCAGGCTCTGACAACCTGGGAGACTTCAGCCGTGAGGGCAGGGCGAACCACACAAAGGGCACGACCTTGGGCGCGCTTGCGCCAATCTTGTTCATAGGCGCTCAGGTCCAGTGGGGCCATAAGGACGTGCTCTTGTCCAACGATTGACTTTAATTGATCAATGAGTTGTTGCGCTTGAGGGCGGGTGAGCTGAGCTTGCGAAGAGGTGGAGGTATTGGGAGTATTGGGAGTATTCGGAGTATTCGGAGTATTCGGAGTATCGGGACTTGGGGACGTTTCGGTGGCCAAAAGCGACGCCTTAAACCGAGCTCGAACGTGTCCTGCGCAGGCCATGAAGAGCAACACACTGAGAGTCGTCTCTAGAGTCGCCAAGCGAGCTTGGTCACCTGTATCGCTGTAGGCTCGAACAACACCTTCAATAAAGTAAAGCCACACCACCAGGCTCAACCAGCGATAAGTGTAGAGTCGACGCCTCAGTAGCCCAGGGACCGCAAAGACCAATGGCAGGGCTTTGAGGGCTAGCCAACTGCCACCAGGCTTGAGGGGAGCCCAAGACCACTCCCAAGCCAAGCACAAGACAATGAGGAGGACCAAGCTGGTGAGGGCGGCGTTTTGAGTGAGTCTCACCTCCTTAGAGGGACTAGCGATAGAGGTATTGTGGTTCATCGTGAGATTATCCAAGGTTTTTTCTCGTACGTCAGACAAGTTGATTTGAGCCATTGGAGGCAAGTGAGGGCCCATTGAGGCCCGCTTGCTCGATTTAAAAGTCTGATTTCAAGGACTTTTGTATGCATTTGACATGTTTTTTTGTTTGATCAGATGATCTGTACATCGCCTGGCTAAAAGATGCGCCCAAAGAGTGGCATCATAGCGACCATGATTTTTGATACCCCCTCGCGTCACTCATCCCTTCAAAGCTACCTGCGGATTTGGCAAGCCGTGGACTGGAGCCGGTTATTCCACGTTTTATTCGTTCGTTTGCGCCAAGAGCGTTTGGGACAAACCGCAGGCAGTCTCACCTTCACCTCAACCATGGCTTTGGTCCCAATTTTGACGGTGATTTTGGCGGTTTTTACAGCCTTTCCTGTTTTTAACCAATTTCAACAAGTTCTGCAGCATTGGTTAATCCAGAGTTTGATTCCTGAGAGTATTTCCAAGCAAGTATTGGGCTATTTGAGTCAATTTTCCAATAAAGCTTCACGACTGGGTACGGCCGGTTTTATCGTCTTGGTGGTGTCGGCTTTGAGTTTGGTCTACACCATTGATAAAAGCTTGAATGCGATATGGCATAACCACCAAAAAAGAGCACTCACACAAAGAATTTTGTTGTATTGGTCGGTCATGACTTTAGGGCCATTGGTGCTTGGTTTGGGGGTGGTTTCATTGTTTTATGTGAGCACGTTGTCACGCACATGGATGGGAGATGGTTTTGGATTGCTCGAGCTCTTGATCAACGCACTGGAGTTTTGTATGTGGGTCCTTGGGATGAGTGCTCTGTACCGCTACATTCCCAATACGCAGGTGAAATATGCTCATGCATTGCTGGGCGGTTTGTGGGTCACCACCGCCATTGAAGTGGCCAGACATGCCTTGACTTGGTATTTGAAGAGTATTCCGGCTGTTTCCATGATTTATGGGGCATTTGCAACATTACCCATTTTTTTGCTATGGATGTACCTGACTTGGCTCATTATCTTGGCCGGTGCGGTGTTTGTTGCGGCATTGCCAAGTTTGAGTGTTCCGATGGTGCGAGAGAGTGATGCACCGGGATTTGGTTTTCAGCTCACGTTGGAGTGCCTCGCCGTGCTCGAGAAACTGCGTAGTCAACCTGAGAAAGGGCTCGATGCCTTAAGTTTGGCACAAGCTTTGAGAGTGGACCCTTTGCTGCTGAAAGAAATACTGGAGCATCTGAGCGAGCTCGATTGGGTCGCAACTCTCAATGAAGAGGCCGTGAGATCTCCAAGGTGGGTGATTCTGATCTCTCCCAAGGAAACCTCTATCTCTGCGCTTTTGTCGCGTTGGCTTTTGCCGCAAGACGTCACGACACTGTCGGTTTATGAGCACTTGAGTCAAATGACCCTGCAAGAAGCCTTTAAGAGCTTCCCCCAAAGTTCTTGAATTTTAGGAGTACGCCCAAGTCTAGGTGAATACGCTTGTTTGCAAAGTCTATGAGCTTCTATAGACTGAAAAGTGTAGACAAGGATCAAACTGCGCCTGTGCGGCGATGAAGAGGACTGAGTTGACCAATCACATCTTGCTTGGTCATTGAATTCTCAGTTCAATCCTTGTTAGAGGGTAAATGTTCAAGTGCCTTAGAGCACCGTGAGGCTTATGCCTGAGGATTGAACACATTGATCAAAGGAGTGGGAAATGAAAGTCAGTGATATTTTAAAAATAAAGGGCAACGTCATCTATTCAGTGGATGTGCAAGACGAGTTGTCCAAAGCACTTACCCTCATGGCCCAAAAGGACATCGGTTCTGTTGTGGTTTTGGAGTTCGATGAATTGGTGGGTATGCTCACTTTTCGAGAGGTGATTGAGTGCGTGGTAAAGCATCCCCAAAACTTTGCCAGCATGCATGTGAGAACCGTGATGGATGACTCCCCCCTCTCGTGCACACCAGAGACGGCCTTGGACGAGGTGCGCCGTATGATGCTTGAGCACCATGCCCGCTACATGCCCGTGGTGAGCGAGCGAGAGTTGTTGGGTTTGATTAGTTTTTACGATGTTGCCAAAACTGTTGTGGATAGCCAAAACTTTGAAAACACCTTACTCAAGGCCTATATCCGAGACTGGCCAGAGGAGAACGGCGTCAAAGGCATTGGTCGCAAAGAATAGTCCTCAGTTATAAGAAATAGCCCTGAGCGGGTGTTGGCGAGCCTCGGTCTCATAGGATAATAGAGGCTATGAGCGCAAATACTTTTGGACAACTCTTTGCCGTGACCAATTTTGGTGAGTCCCACGGCGTGGCCATAGGCTGTGTTATTGATGGCTGCCCACCAGGGCTGGCCTTGAGTGAGGCCGATATTCAGCCCGATTTGGACCGCCGTCGTCCTGGGACCAGTCGGTTCGTGACCCAGCGACAAGAAACCGACCAGGTTCAAATTTTGTCGGGAATTTTTGAGGGTAAGACCACGGGAACGCCCATCGCTCTTTTGATCCCCAATACCGATCAACGCAGCAAGGACTACAGTGGGATCACCCAGACCTTCAGGCCAGGTCATGCCGACTACACCTACACACAAAAATACGGTTTTCGTGATCCACGAGGAGGAGGTCGATCCTCTGCCAGGCTAACTGCACCCATGGTTGCCGCTGGTGCTGTGGCTAAAAAATGGCTACAAGCCCAACACGGTATCGTCTTCAAAGCCTGCATGACCCAATTGGGTCCTCACCCCATTGAATTTCAGGATTGGAGC
>Ga0164296_1005792_pt1 | contig 10690 bp, 9 predicted proteins | sample GEODES057metaG_FD_113533 | JGI IMG/M metagenome (GOLD analysis project Ga0164296, IMG submission 113533) | Dystrophic lake water microbial communities from Trout Bog Lake, Wisconsin, USA - GEODES057 metaG | ecosystem: Environmental > Aquatic > Freshwater > Lake | place: USA: Trout Bog Lake... | reverse complement strand
CGATAAGTACACCAAGCGATTGAGTCTGCTCTTAACCGCAACCGTTTTGGTCTCGGGTGGAATTTGGTACGGCCATTACTACACCAACAAACAGATCACTTCCTCTGTCGCTGGTGCAGCAAGTTCACTTCGCTCGGCATTTGCCGGCGGTGGCTTTAGTGGCGGCGGCGCAGCTTCTGGAGCAAGTGCATCTGGTGGCGCAGGCGCTGCAGCGGCTGGCGGCGGCGCAGGGTTTGGCGGTTTTGGTGGCGCACGCATTACCGGAACAATCACAAAAGTTTCTGGTTCAGATGTAACGATTACTTTGTCTGACCCAACTCAAGCTTCAACTCTTAAGACGGGCGATGCTGCTCGCGTTACCGACACTGCAGCAGCAGCTGCGGCAGGTGGTGCTGGCGCAGCCTCAGGAAAAGCAGGTGCAACAAGCGGAACGACTTCCGGAAAAGCAGCTACAGGTGGAACTTCTGCAGCTGGTGGCGCTGGTGCTGGCGCGGCCGCTGGCGGACGTCCGGCCGGAGGCTTCGGTGCGGGTGCGGGTGCGGGTGCGGGTGCTGGTGCTGGCGCCGGTGGTGGCTTTGCAGCCAAGTTCTCTGACCCACAAGTTGTTGCTTGCTTCAAACAGAACGGTGTCACTATTACAGCTGGAAGCCCACCAAACTTCCAAGATCCAAACTTCCGTAGCGCACTCACTGCTTGTGCATCAGTACTCGGTATTACGCCGGGTGCTGGAGGTGCTGGAGGTGCTGGAGGAGGATTTGGCGGTGGCGCAGGAGCAGGCGGTGCTGGAACCGGCGGATTCGGTGGCGGTCGCACACGAGGTGCTACTCCTTCTCCAACTGCAACTCCATAATTTTGCGCCACTTATTCGTGGCGCAATGATTCACTGAGTAAATGGTTTACTGAGTAATCGGCGCAGCAACAACCTTAAATCGAACACGGTTTAATTCCTTGCCATCAACCTCAAGGGTGAAGACATAAGAATCAAGCCTGACTATTGGCAAGTTAGGCAGATTAAATCCGACGTTGAGAAGTTGTGGTTCGCCATTATCTAATCCATCGGGGCGACCCAAATTGAACTTCATCTCGGCTTGAAATGGCCCAAAAGTATCGGGACCAGTCGGCAGTAATACATCTTGGCCATCGATATCGCGCAGATGAATTGAGAGGGTGTGCTCGATATTTGTTTCATCCCAGCCCACATTCAAACTCACTGCAAGTGCGATATTAATGAGCCAAGGCGCGGGAACATTAAGTGGAATGGTGACTCGGTCGATGCCGCCGCCCTGTATATAAAGAAGTCCGTTGGGAGTTTCGACGTGATTGCAGAGCGTTGCGCTGAGTTCCATGGTCTAAGAATAGCGTTGGGTCGAAGCTAAAAGCAGCGTTCCAATTGCAGCAAGCATGAGTGCACCAGCTTGGGCCGCAGTTAAAACACCATTAGCTGTGCCAAGTGTTACTGCAGCCGCTGGAATGCCTAATTCACCGCTAGCAAGCAGTACGTTTTTAAAGCTCTGCTTGAAAAAGAGCGCCGGCAGATGAGCGATGATGGCAGCACCAAAAAGTAGTACCGCCAACAACAGGGCATCTTTGGAGTGAAAAGTATTTCTAATATTGATTGAGGCACCAAGCCAGACAAAGTAGATAGGCGCAAATAGCCCGTCGCTGACTGCAAAGAGTTGGCGCGCTAATCTGTGCGGCACTCCAATGCTTGCCAGTGCTACACCCAAGCTAAAGCCCGCAACCATGACGGATGAATGAAAGCGCAGCGCGAGTGCCGCAACAAGAAGTAGCAGCGCCAAACTGATTCGAAGTTCTAACCCAAGGTGATCATCTTTCGAGAGCTCATGTGTTCTATCCAAATAGCCTCGAGCTTTGCCCCAGCGAAGTACAAAATAAAGAACGATTGCAACAGCAAGAACAATAAGAGCACCCTCTACAGCCTGGAGTTGGTGAGCGCGCTGCGTGAAAAATGGCAGAGCAAAAAACGAGAGTGCATCTGCGATAGTGACTTGAGCAATTAAGACTTCAATCGATGGCTGTGAGGTAGCGAGAGCAACAATAGGGATAACAAAGGCTGCCGAACTTGAGAATGCAATAATTGCAAGCAGTTGCCAATGTGAGAAGTGTGCGACCTTATCGATTCCATAACCAAGTGCGGCTGCAACCAAGGCGTTTAGAACTAAAATTTGAGCAACTGCTCCAAGTGATTTTTTAGTAAAGGTTCGATAGTTGATATGGCTACCGGCTGTGAACATCAAAAGGGCGAAGCCAACAGTTGCGAGCAAGGTGAGGGTTTGATCGTTGGTTGGGATTTTGTTGAAGCCGCTGTGCCCGAGGATTCCACCGATTAAAAGTTCACCTATAGCTACCGGAAGGCTGAGTCGCTTGGGGATTCGAAGCAGCGGCCCCGCTAGCCCCGCGAGAATTACCGCACCTAGAAGCCACGTTGTCATGCACCAAGGTTAGCCAAGGTTTTTGAAAGGTAGCCGAGGTCGTGGGCATGCGATTCTCAGATAAGATTTGGCTAGTTCAGTTATTTTCGCCTCGGTGGCTCAGTGGTAGAGCAGCCCACTCGTAATGGGCAGGTCGCCGGTTCAATCCCGGCCCGAGGCTCTGGGGTTTTACAATCTAAAACTGGATCTACTGCTACCCAATTTCGAAGCTTGGGATATTTTGCCCCTCAAACTCCCCTAAAAATTGTATTTCCTCTTTAGGCACCCCGCCAAGATTGTGCAACGTCGATTGTTTTACTTGAACCATCCGACTAAGCCACTATGTTTGCGAGCCCTAGATCTAGGCAATGTCGATGCCCAACAGATCAACACAATGAAACTCCCTGACGACATCGAGATCCGTGTCGGTCGCTTTCGCGCTTACGTCCAACAAGGCGAAAGCGGCAACGGAAAATTTGCCAACAGCCCTGAGATCGTTTCACCCTATGAACTCACACTCAAACTCGCCGAAGAGTTCCTCGCCAAACCATCAGGTGAACGCGAGTTTGGCATCGACCCACAAACAAAAATTCCGATCATCGCAAAGTCTGGTCGCTATGGTCTTTACATGACTCACGTCAGCGATAGCCGCACACTGACCTCTGAAGATCAGCTGTTCACGATCACACTCGAAGAGGCGATCGAGATCTACAAGCAACCAAAGGTCCGCCGCCGTAGAGTCGCCAAGCCACCTCTCAAAGAATTAGGTGCCGACCCAGCCAAGGGCCGCAACATCATCATCAGAGATGGCCTCTTCGGCTTGTACATCACAGATGGCGAGACCATTGCGACCCTGCGCCGTGGCGACACGGTCGAATTCATGACTCTAGAACGCGGCCTCGAATTACTAGCAGGCCGCCGAGCTTGGGAAGCAGAGAATGGTGGTGCTCCAAAGAAGGCGAAGAAGAGTGCTGCGAAGAAGAGTGCCGCTACTAAAAAGGCGGAGGTGAAATCAGTCACGCCGAAGAATGTGATTAAGAAGGGGTGCGTAGAAAAGCAATTTCGACTTAATCGACTGATTTAAGATATTCGGATTGAGTCAGTCTAATAATTACCCAAATACATTTTTAAAACACAATAAAAAACCAATACGCATGTCAAACAATTGAATCGAGAAAATATATCTAAAGCCAGGGAGCCAATCTATTTTAAGATGAAGATAGGATCAACTTACTTTCTGAAGGTATATATCTGCAAAAAGATTAGTATTAAAAGCAAAGGCAACAACCCCATATTCCAAATGATCATTTAGAAACCGATTTGTGGCTTGAACAACCCCATAAGTCGTGTCGTAATAATAATCTGTCATAATGTAATCGTTCATACCGAGGATTCCTCCAGGGTTCAACAAAATATGCGCAAGCTCTATATCCCTGTTAACATCTTCAAAGGTATGACCGGCATCAATGTAAATGAAATCAAACTTCTTTTTTTCTCTAATTAGATCAGCAAGAACCGTTTGGCTCTCCCCCTTTCTTAATTCAACTTCAGGATGTTTAGAAAACCGATTTGCCACATAGTCAAAATGAGTTTCGGGAGTAAATCTTTGCTCCCCAAATACATAATCTTGGGCATCAAAGTAATCAACAAGAGTTAGAAGCGTTGGGTTCCACACTGACAAAAAGAAATTTGCAAAGTCTCCAGCGAGGGTTCCGACCTCCAATATTGATTTCGGGTCGACACGGAGGCTCTTTATCGCAGATTCTCTCGTCCAAAACACTTTAGTATTCGAGAAGCGAGAATCCTCGAGCGGAGCGGGTATCACGATTCTCGTTGAACGATCGAGGGCACCAGCGCGGCTTAAATTTCCACTATGTTCTAAGGTATTCTTGACTAGTCGGATTCGTCGCTTGAGAGAAAAATTGCTCATACCAAATAGTACAGTTAGTTAAGGGCAGGGAGGCTCAGTTGCGGAATTATTTGAAAAAAACTTATCGCATTTTGATTATGGTTCCTGGAATGAGGAAGGCTCTACAGCCACTCGTTGTAAAGGTAAGAAAGAGTAATTTTGATTACAATCACGCCACATCTTTAGACGTGAGGCTCATTTTTCTAGAATCCACAATTGCAGGACTAGAGCAGAGAATTGCGAATTTAGAAAAGTGACTTTAAGAACTTCACTGGTTATTTGCAGTGTGGATCGAGCTTTCCTTTTTCATGAATTATTAACATCATTAAATCAACTCTTGGTAAAGCCCAATGAGGTGTTGTTTGTACTCGGACCAAATAGTGAACAAAGCCTTGAGGTTATTCAGAGTTTTCAACCAGATTTCGATGTTCGAGTATTTTCGACAGAAGAGCGGAATTTGAGTTGGGCAAGAAACATAGGTATTCGGGAATCAGTAAACGAAATAATTATCTTTTTGGATGATGATGCAATACCGGAACCGCGCTGGATTCAAAATCTTTTAACACCTTTTTCGGATGGAAGCGTTGGAATTGTAGGCGGCTGGACTAGAAAGGGAGGCTCCCTCACATACCAACAGAGAAATCAAGTTGTTACAAACTTGTTGAATGTGCGGGAAATTTCTGATGGGGCTTCACCAAACGATACTGAATTTTTCAGCCCTTTAGGGGCCAATTTCGCGGTTCGCAGAGACGTCGCTTTAGCAATAAATGGTTTCGACAACTTCATAAATTGGTGGGGAGAAGAGGCAGACTTAGCAATTAGGGCATATAAAAAAGGTTTCAGGACTATTTTTTCACCAACAGCTGTCGTTCATCATTTTATGGCACCCTCTGATTATCGAAATGGTGATATCAATCTGATTAAAGTCAAGGTGCCGATTAGATCAAGAGCATATCTGATGTGCCGCCATGCAAACTCTTTGGCCAATATTGGACCAACACTAGCGAGCTCTTTTCAGAATTCAATAAGGTCTTTTGAGTGGCAGGCAGTAAACAATGCTCTAACCGAAGAGAATCTGAGTCGATTAAAAAAAGAACTTGTAGAAGGTGTTCGAGCTGGGGTTGTTAAAGGTGTTACAGATCGACACTTAGAACATTCTGGCGTTGAGGAAACAAATGAAAGTAAACAAATTTATGAATATAAAAAATCAAATGAGAACGAGAAAGCAAAAGTCACTTCAGTTCTTCCTCTTTTCGTATATCGAGAAGGGCCAACCGATGGTGCAGGAGGAATCAGTCGATGGATTGAAGCTATGTGTCAGGCTTTTGGAAAAGCAGGCGTTGCATCTATTTTTGTTACAATGGGAGATTTTTATTCGCCCACCAAGATTCAATTTACTAATGGATACTGGCTTATTAATCTCGGATCTGAACTCTACTATGGATTGGAAGAAGTATCGGATAAGTATCCAACCGATTTACAAATTTTCGCCGTTATGGCTCGAAATTTTGAAAGTTTGATCAGAAGTTCCTTCGGAGCCACCCATATCATTGTCCCTTCATTTGAGGGGATTGGAAATATTTTCCTCAACGATGAACGATTAATAACGACCCTGCACACATCAACTCATGAGAGTCTCATCAATCACCCTAATTTGCCATTTAATAAGGCGACTGAATTTCGAATCAAGTTAATTGAAAATCTAGAAGACAACATTCTCAAGAAATCCCGCGTGCTGATAGCAAACTCAACACAAGTAGTCTCAAAATTGGGGCTAGAATCAGATTCAAGAGTTGAAGTAATTCCCCATGGGGTCCGACTCTGTTCGGACTCTCGGACAAAAACAACTACGCATGGTGATTCAGGAGCCCCAAAAATTCTATTTGTTGGACGATGGGAGCCAAGAAAAGGGATTCTTTATCTACCAGCCATCATAAATAGTCTTTTGGAGCAAGGCTTCTTTGTTGATGTAGTAGGAGGGGATCCTTTCAATAGAAAAATTCAAGATTTAAAAGAGTCGAAAGAAAGACACGGTGATCAATTAGTTATTAAAGGAGTGTTGACAGATGGGGAATTGAAGAATCATTTTGAGGCGGCTGATGTGACAATTATTCCTTCAATATACGAATCATTCGGTCTCGTAGGGATTGAAGCAATGTCTCACGGATGTGGTGTGGTGGCTTTTTCAGGAAGCGGGATTGAAGAAAGCTTATCTGGGTCGGAAAATGCCAAGTTTGCACCAGTGGGAGATTCAGAGCTCTTTACTCAATTAACATCTGCGTTGGCTTGGGAGTTCAAACTCAACCCGAAGAGAAGAAGTCAGTCACGTGAATTCATTGAAACCAATTATGAGCTCTCGATGATATCTATTAAATTTTTACAATTCCTTCAAAATTTGCCATTATCCAATCCACGGGATTCTTTTTAGAACATTTAGTTTACTCTCGTGAATCGCCACTATGTCCCATTCAATATCAGGGCCGTATAACTCTGGAGATGAATTCCTCCCATGAGAGATAGGGCAACCTAAGACGTCGAATATGCGATAACCAAGACCGATTAAGAGATGATAGATACTCCGATAGTCATAGTTTGCCTTCTCCTTCATAGCTCGTGGCGCGATCTCTATGAATAAGTGTGGAAAGAACTTTTGAAGTATAAATTGAGAACCTTGAATCGCAAAAAGTTCAGCATATTGGACATCCATCTTAATTAAATCAATTTTATCGAATCCTTGAAGCGCAGCATCTAAGGTTTCGCTCATTACTTTGAACTTGGCTTCACCAAATTCAGATTGTGGTTTAATGAGAGATAGTGAGCCGAAATTATGAGATTCAGTAAACTCTTCATAGGGAAGCTCGTATGGTAACCGATCATTAGAAATTAAACTTTCAATGACTACCCAATTATCGAAATTTTGCATTTGCATGTTGAATGCGCATATTTCAGCCATTTGAGGGTGACCTTCTAACGAGACTACGAACCCCTTGCCCTGGAGGAAATTTAACATTGCCACACTATGATGGCCTATGTAAGAACCCACATCAACGAATGTTCCCTCTGACCCAGTTAAAATTTTGAAAATTTCAATGTGATCCCAAGCCCAATGGCCCAAAGTTCTGATATTTTCACTAACTGTAGTGTCGCTCGTTATCGTTAAGAGCAAGCCAGCTCTTGCTTTGGTTAGAGAAAATGGCGAGTTGTCATCTTCTGGGTTCAGCAAAATTCGACTATTCTTAGTGAACGAGATCATTTTCTGACTTTACCAAATATTCGAAAGAGATTGAATGCAGATTCTCATACCCGCTTTAAATTTGAACAGTCAACTAGTTATCGCAATTAAATCTATTTTGAATGGCGATTATTGTGAACCGCAAGAGATATATGTGGTATGGGACAACGGTGTCTATAGCAAAGAAATTGAAACAGAGATACGACAGCTTCAAGTGAGATTCTTTGTAAATCAAAATTCCTTGGGTGTAGCGCAAGCTCTAAATTCAGGGCTAGAAAATATGCCACAAGGGATTGTACGGAGATTAGATGCCGACGATCTCTTAATCAAGAGCACCAATGTGGACTTAACACAGGAAATCAGGGGCAAAGCCAAATTCCTCTGCGAGGAGGCCGTTACGTTTTACCCTTCTGGGAAGATTAAACGTTCCCTAGTGCCCCGCCTTTCAACGGGATCTGTAAGCAGACTCTCCTTTCTTGCGGGTAACCCTATTTCACATCCCACGGTTTCTTTCAGAAAGGAAACTGTAGACTATCTGGGAAGATATTCAACATCCAATTGCGCAGAAGATTTTGATTTGTGGCTGACTGCTTATTTAAGTGGTTTTACTTTTTTGTATTCCGGCAATCCTGGTGTTCTATACAGACGTTCCAGCGACCAAATCTCAAATTCTCTAAGTCCGTCGACAATAGCCTCTCAGGAGTTTGAAAAATGGAATAAACTTATCGGAGATGAGTTTGGACTAAACTCAGAATTTCTTGAAATGACTTTATGTAGAGGTAGGTCATGCAGTCACAGCCAAGAGCAAGCTTTAGAATACGAAGTAACAGTTTTAAAACTTATCTCTCAATTAAGAAAAGTTCTCGATGAAAATTTTACATTTCAAAGTCGTGTAAATGTAGTTGCTAGACTTTGCATTTCAATTGTATATCATAGCAAAAGCCGTCCAAAATTATCGAGAAGTATCGCTACGTTATTCTTCCATTCTCCATTGGTGTTCATAAAAATTGGACTTCATGCCGCGTGGAACATATTTGCAAACAGATTTCTTTCTTATGAAGTGGCCACTTCGCGGCTTTTTTACAAATTCTCTTTCTTAAAAGTTTATTTATGATCAGGTTTACAAGATAATGCGTCACGAAATCTGAGGAGTTAGGTAAGCCCCTAATTGCGAGCCACCCTCTTCATGTCTTTTTGGAACACCTGGCGCAGTCAAGGAATGGGCTCCAACAAAATAGGGAGAGTCTGAATAAGTCTCCAAAATGCAAGGCAAACGCCTAAACTCACACCGTGTCCACATCAAACCCATTCCTCACCCGCAGCGATCTCGAATACGAGCTACCTCCGTTCGCATTGATCACTGAAGATCATTACCTGTTTAGATTTTGTTGATTCACGATCATTGGCACAGATTGATGCTGATCAAGCGGGCTTTGTGAAGGCTGCACCGGTATTCGGTCCTTATTTGGGTTATGCGGGGTTATCGTGCAAGTTTTGGCGTGCACCTGCGAAGGTGACGACAGATTTCACGGCGCTCAATAATGTCTCACCGGTGCTGGTGATCGGTGTGGCCCGTGATCCAGCGACGCCATATCAATGGGCGGTGGCGCTCCATCAAGATTTCAAGAAATCGGTGCTGCTGACCTATGACGGCGATGGCCATACCGGCCATAACCGCGGCTCTTCATGCATCGATTCAAAGGTTGATGCCTACCTGCTAACAGGTGCAGTTCCGTCGGGCCCGGTGGTCTCTAAGGCGGCCTAAGCCCCAAGATATAGACTTTTTCACGCGTGGATCTGGCTGGGGGTTGGTAAAGAGCACCCCTTGGAATAGTGCATTATTTCCCCATGCGCTTAGACCATATCTCTTATGTTGCCAGCCATGACCAGATCTCAGATGTGGTCCAGAGAATTGGTTCCCAGCTCGGGACGGCCTTCGTTGATGGTGGCATCCACCCACGATTCGGCACACGTAACTTCACTGCATCGCTCTTGAATGGCCAATACATCGAGGTTGTCTGTCCATTGGATCACCCAGCGGCAGAGGCAACACCTTGGGGCAAGGCTGTAACGAAGAAGGCCAATGAAGGTGGCGGATGGCTTACCTGGGTCTTCTCAACCAAAGATATTTCACCGATCGAAGCGAAGTTTGGTCGCCCAGCGATCTAAGGACATCGCAAGCGCCCAGATGGAACTGAGCTCTCATGGAAGCAACTCGGTGTTATCGAGATTGCAGATCAACCAGAACTTCCATTCTTTATCCAGTGGCTTACCAGTGATCACCCATCAGTTGATGGCAAGGCGCATGCAGAGATCACCAAGATTGAGATCGCTCCAAAGGGTCAGCTCGATGATTCATGGTTTAAAGATGATATTCATGCCGCGCTTCGCGATTTAGATGTTGCCTGGGTTGATCCAGCAACTGCTGATGGCGAATCAGGAATCGTCTCCGTTGCATTTAGCAACGGCGCGGTAATCTCCTAATCTTCTTGCGTTTATAGGTTTTATTACCGGCCTCAGTGGCTCAGTGGTAGAGCAGCCCACTCGTAATGGGCAGGTCGCCGGTTCAATCCCGGCCCGAGGCTCCAGAAGTGATCTTCGTATAAGTAATTTGTCGAAACTCTCAGCCTGCGCGGGTACTCTCTGCTTACATAGTAAATAGGAGTCCCGTTGCTTACTCAGATCTTAAAAAAGTATTGCGCGCCATATAAAGGCCAAGTCGCCCTCATTCTTTTGATGCTCTTGGTGCAGGCGATCGCCTCGCTTTATCTTCCAAACCTCAACGCCGATTTGATCAACAACGGCGTCGCAAAGGGCAACGTCGGATATATCTGGCATATCGGCGAAATCATGCTGGCCTCATCCGCCTTGGTTATGGGCGCCTCTATCTGGTTAGCGTTCTTGGCCGCAAAAGTTTCTATGGCTTTTGGCCGCGACCTACGCAAAGCCGTCTTCACTGCGGTAGAAGGATTCTCGGCGCGCGAGCTCGACAAGTTTGGCGCACCATCGCTGATTACTCGCAACACGAATGATGTGCAGCAAGTTCAACTTGTACTCTTTATGGGATTCACCATGATGATTGGCGCGCCTATTACTGGAATCGGCGCGATCTTTATG
>Ga0164296_1005790_pt1 | contig 10693 bp, 8 predicted proteins | sample GEODES057metaG_FD_113533 | JGI IMG/M metagenome (GOLD analysis project Ga0164296, IMG submission 113533) | Dystrophic lake water microbial communities from Trout Bog Lake, Wisconsin, USA - GEODES057 metaG | ecosystem: Environmental > Aquatic > Freshwater > Lake | place: USA: Trout Bog Lake... | reverse complement strand
TTCGGGCACCATCAAATTGCAAGACTCAGCCGAAGTGGCCAAACGACCGCTGGATAGTTTTATGTATTTTCTGTATACCGAACGGCGATTGTTTGATACCCACTGGGAAAGTTTGCAGGCAGTGAAAAGCTGGGGTTTCCCGGTGAATGGCGAGAGCCGGCTTTGCAGTAATATCAGCGAGGTTTTGCAATTTATTGCCGAATGGGAAAGCAAACGCTTCCACCTAAGTTATGATATTGATGGGATCGTTATAAAAGTAAATAGTTATAGCCAGCAGGAAGAATTGGGCTTTACTGCCAAATCGCCCCGCTGGGCCATTGCTTATAAATACAAGGCCCAACAGGTAGAAACTGAGTTGCAAAGTGTGAGCTACCAGGTTGGTCGTACGGGTGCCGTAACGCCGGTAGCTAATTTAAAACCGATATTGCTTGCCGGCACCACAGTAAAACGCGCCACACTTCACAATGCCAACGAGATCGTGCGGCTCGACCTGCATGAAGGCGATTGGGTTTTCGTTGAAAAAGGCGGCGAGATCATTCCTAAGATCATTGGCGTTAACCTGCAAAAACGACTGGCCGGTGCTAAACCGATCCATTATATCACCAATTGTCCGGTTTGCGGTACCATACTTGAACGCAAAGAGGGTGAGGCAGCGTTTTACTGCCCCAACGACGAGGGCTGCGCACCGCAGATCGTCGGCAAAATGCAGCACTTTACCGGCCGCAAGGTGATGAATATCGATGGCCTTGGCGACGAAACCATCGAGACGCTTTTTGAGCGTGGCTTTATCCGGCATATCAGCGATATCTATACGCTGTACAGTAAAGCTGAGGAGTTGAAGCAGCTGGATCGCTTTGGCGAGAAGTCGATCAACAACATGCTGGACGGTATCGAAAAATCGAAACAGCAACCTTTTGAAAAGGTATTGTTTGGTTTGGGCATCCGTTATGTTGGCGCGACGGTTGCTAAAAAACTGGCCTCCTATTTTAAATCCATCGATAACATCATCGCTGCTTCTTTTGATGAACTGAATGCCGTTGAAGAGATTGGCGATCGCATCGCCAAAAGCGTGATCGAATACTTTGACAATGCTCAGCACCGCGAAGAAATAGAAAAACTGAAAGCCCTGGGTCTGCAGTTTACTGCCGAAGAAAAAGAAGTGGTGCTGGCCAGCGAAAAGCTATCGGGCAAAACTTTTATCATTTCCGGCACTTTCTCCCGCTCGCGCGATGAGTTGAAGGACATCATCGAACAAAACGGGGGCAAAATACTCAGCAGTATCTCCGCCAAACTGGATTACCTGGTGGCGGGTGATAATATGGGACCGGCGAAATTAGAGAAGGCAACCAAGCTTAACATCCCTATTATCAGTGATGAGGAGTTGTTAGCAATGATTTGACACGATTGTTGGATTTCAGGGATTGGTGGGATTGATTTTTGAGGCAGGGTGATAGGGTTTCTTATCTGTCATTGCGAGGTACGAAGCAATCGCAAGGTATGCCTTTAGGCCCGCCGTGCAGTTGAGCTTTCCGTGTAAAACTAACCCGCGTACTGTCCTCCTTGCGATTGCCGCGTCGCCCCCACTCCTCAAACCCAACGCCGGCTCCTCGCAATGACATGGCTTTTTTGTCATTGCGAGGTACGAAGCAATCGCAAGGTATGCCTTTAGGCCCTCCCAGCCGTTGAGCTTTCCTTACATAACTAACCGGCGTACTGTCCTCCTTACGATTGCCGCGTCGCCCCCACTCCTCAAACCCAACGCAGTCTCCTCGAAATGACATGGCTTTTTTGTCATTGCGAGGAACGAAGCAATCGCAAGATATGCCTTTAGGCCCGCCGTGCAGTTGAGCTTTCCGTTTAAAACTAACCCGCGTACCGTCCTCCTTGCGATTGCCGCGTCGCCCCCACTCCAAATACCCGGCGCAGTCTCCTCGCAATGACACTATTTTATGACCCAATACCCAATACCTAACCCCCATTTTTAACAACAATTAACAAAACCCTGACTGTAACTGTCTTTAATTAAACTCATCTTAGCAATATATCTGTTGCTATGAGGTTTGCATTACTTTTTATCTTTTCAGTTTGCTGTTTTGGTGCATCTGCTCAGGTTACACTCAGCGGGAAGATCAATGACGAAAATGGCAAACCGGTTCCATTCGCCAGTGTATATGTGAAGGGGAGCACTAAAGGTACGTCGGCCAATGTTGATGGCGATTATCTGTTAAAATTGCAACACGGCCAATATGATATCCTGTACCGTGCAGTAGGCTACAAGCAGGTAAGCCAACCAATAGATCTTGAAAAAAACACAGTACTGAATATCACCCTGAAGGCAGAGTTATACGAATTGGGTGCTGTTACTATTAGCGCCAGCGGACAGGATCCGGCTTATGCCATTATCCGGAAGGCAATTCGCCGTCGTAAGGCGCATTTAAGCGAAGTAAAGGCATATACCGCCGAAGTTTATATCAAGGGTTTGCAGAAACTGCTGGCAGCTCCTAAAAAATTCATGGGGGCGGATATCAACCAGATCGGCCGCGAGATCGGGCTCGATTCAAACCGGCGGGGTATTATTTATTTGTCGGAATCAGAATCAAAGATCAGTTACCAATACCCCGGACAAATACATGAGGAGATGATCTCGTCAAAATTTTCGGGCAGTAACCGGATGTTCAGTTTTAACCGGGCCAGCGACGCACGGGTCAATTTTTACGAGAACCTGCAGGATTGGGGTGGCTTAAGTAACCGTCCGTTGATATCACCCATATCAGATAATGCGCTATTTTATTATAAATACAAGTTATTAGGTACCACCAATGAAAATGGGGTAACCATCAACAAGATACAGGTTACACCGCGCCGTGGTCACGATCCCTGCTTTGATGGTTATATATACATCACAGATGGTACCTGGCGCATCTATGCGCTCGACCTGTATGTCACCAGCCGGGCCAATATCAACTTTGTAGATACGCTGCGCATCAACCAGCAGTTCCTGAAGATCGATTCGAATAAATGGATGCAATCGTCCAACAAGTTTGAGTTTAGCGGTGGCCTGTTTGGCTTCAGATTAAAGGGGTATTTCATATCCGTTTATAAAGATTACGACCTCAATCCAACCTTCAAAAAACACGAATTCAATGAAATATTGAACATCCCGCAAAAGGTAAATAAGAACGATTCGCTTTATTGGAATAAAGAGCGGCCGATACCCTTAACCCTCGAAGAACAAAAAGATTATAAGAAAAAAGAAAAAATTGCCGCCCGGCTGGAGTCAAAAACCTACCTGGATTCGCTGGATAAGGCGACGAACAAAGTAACACCCGGCGGATTACTCTTAACCGGTATCAATATCATCGATCGTTATAAACATGCTTTTTATCACCTCGATCCACTGGTTAGTTCGATCTTGTTCAATACCGTGGAAGGACCTGCCCTTAATTATGGCTTTACTTACCGCAAAAGAGCAGACAGCCTCAGCAACAAAGTGTTTGGCTATGGTGCGAATGTACGCTATGGTTTTTCGGACCATCTGTTTGATGCTAACGCGAATACTACCCTACCTCTGGGTAATTTTTACCTGAATTTATCAGGAGGCTCAATTGTGGTGGACCTGAACAGGCTGACACCGATGTCGACCTTTGTCAATACGTTTTATACGCTGTTTGACCGGCAGAATTTTGAGAAATTATACCAGAAAAAATTTGCTACCGCATCTTTTTCCGGAAGGATATACGGCGGCTGGCAAGCCTATGCTACGGTTGATTGGGCCGACCGCCGTTGGCTGCCCAATACCAACAATTATAGTTTCTTTCAGCCAAAAGGCAGGCAGTTTACCTCCAATAACCCACTTGACCCTGCAAATGAAACTCCCTTATTTCCTGAAAACCAGTCGTTCAAACTAATACTACGCACTACCTACGATTTCAGTAACAAATACGAAACCTATCCTTTTGGCCGGAGGTATATCCCATCCGATTACCCGACGATCGGCTTGACCTATACCAAAGGCTTTAAAAATATATTAGGTTCAGACGTGGATTATGATCTACTGGAAGCGGATATCAGCAAAGAAAATATCAACCTGGGCCTGTACGGCCGCACATCGTTCTTTATTGGTGCCGGTAAATTTCTGAATGCCAACAGCCTCTACTACCCCGACTATAAGCAATTTGCCGGTAATGAGGTATCACTTTATAAAAGCGGATTAAATAGCTTCCTTCTGTTGGACTATTACCGCTTTAGCACACCCGATCAATACCTTGAGGGGCACCTTGAACATAATTTCTCGGGCTTTATAACCAATAAAATACCGCTACTCCGTAAATTAAAATTACAGGAGATCGTGGATATCAATTACCTGAGCACGCCACAACTGAAAAACTATACCGAACTGGGCGTAGGCATACAATACCTGGCCTTCCGGCTGATGTATGGCACCTCATTCAATAGCGGCAGCAATATGCGCAATGGGATCAGGATCGGCCTGAGTTTTTAACCTATTAGTCCGTGAATATATTCCGCGCTATCCTTATAGGTATCAAAATTCATCTCGACAAAGAAATTCTTAACCCCTGTCATTTTTGCGACACTAAAAAATTCCTTCCAGTCGATGATGCCCTGCCCTATGGGTACTTGTTTACCATCGGCTGTCCAGTCGGATAAATGCGAGGAGATAAACCTGCCCGGGTATATCCTGAAATAATCAGACGCTTTATATCCCAGTTTGATCACTTCGGTCTGGAATTGCATTTTCACCAGTTTACCATCCAGTGCCTCTAAAATGGCGTCATAGATCAGTGTTCCATCGATCTTTTTAAACTCACCTTCATGGTTATGCAAACCGGTGATCATGCCTTCAGCTTTGATCTGCGCAGCAATCTTATTCAGTTCGGCGGCAGCTTTCTGATAATCAGCAATGGTTTTACCCGGCGTTTCCAATCCGGGTGTAACGATCTGCGTCAAGCCCAGCCCATGCGCAAAAGCCATGCATTCCGAGAAATTGGATTTGAGGTTATCCATTCCAAAATGGCAGCTGGGGCAGCTAAGACCGGCGTCTTCGATCATTTTTTTCAGATCGGCAGGTTTAACATCCACCAGGGCCGAAAAACCGGCGTCGGCATAGCCCTTAGGGTAACACATTTCAGTGTATTGGTAACCCAGACCGGCCATGGTTTTCATGGTCCCGGCAAAATCTTTGGCTACCATATCCCTTATCGGGAAGGTTTGGAAACCAATGGGGTGCTTAGATTTTGGCGATGCTTTGAGCAAACCGGGAAGCAGCAGCATTGCTCCTGCCCCCACGGTGCTTTGTGTGATAAATTTTCTTCGGTTCATCATAAACTATTAAATAGTTGCCGGATCCCAGCCAGTCCTGTATTCGCGTTTCAAATATTTATTTGCAGCCGGCACATTAGTGATTATCCTGGTTGAAGCATCGTATTTCAACAACTTTTGCGACCTTAATGAAGCGGCGTATAGGTTGACGGCTTCGGTCAATCCTTCTGCTTCAGGGAAACTGCCGGGGTATTGGGTGCCTGCTTTACAGTTTTTGGCAAATAAAGTCAGCGCGTCGATCATTTTACTGTGCTCATAAGAATTTATTGCGGGCACGGTCGCCTTTTCTTCCTTATTTTTCTTCGAGAATAGGCGTGGATTCTGAATATTGAAGCCGGTCAGGATTTTGCCTTTATCACCAATGAACATCATACCTTCAGCTGGCAGGTCCTCTTCGCCGATAGCGATCAATTCTTCAGGTACCGTTGGGCGTATACCCCCATCCCACCAGTAAAGGTCGACAGGTGGACGGTCGCCGTTTGCCGGGTATTTGAATTTAACCGTACAGCCCGAAGGGAACGAAAAATCGTTATGAACAAAATTAGGCGTATGGTCGCCCATACCTACATAATGGGTAAGGTTGGGTACTATAATTTCGGGTGAGGTAAGTTTTAGCGCATTAAATACTGTCCACAAACTATAATGCCCCATATCGGCCATCGAGCCTCCGCCGAAATCGTACCAGCCACGGAACACCATATTGGTAAAGTTAGGCGAGTAAGGCCGGTCAGCTTCCGGACCCAACCATAACTGCCAGTCGAGCCCATCAGGTATCGGTACATACTCGGTAGGCAAAGTTGGGTACTGCGGCCATACCGGGCGATTGGTCCAGTTATGTACCTCTTTCAGTTTCCCAATTTTTCCGGCATTGATCCATGCCATTACCTGGTCCATCGATCCGTTAGAATCCCAGGGCACCAGGTGGGTAACTATATTGGGTTTCTGTCGCGCCAATTCTATCACCGCCTTGCCTTCCAGTAAACGGTTGGATACAGGTTTATGCATCAAAACGTGTTTATTTCGTTTCAGGGCCGCAATAGCAAACAAGCCATGCAGGTGGTCGGGCGTCATGATCTTAACTGCATCCAGGTCTTTTTCTTTTTCCAGCAGTTCGCGGTAATCTGCATAGGCATTACAGGCTTTGTAGTTATCAGCCTTGCGGATATTGCCATAAAAAGCATCTACCACATTTTTACCCACCTCCCTGCCACCGGGTATGATATTTTCGCCGCCGGGTAGCCAGTCGGGTTGGTTGATCGCTTTCCTGATCTCGTTTCGTAAGCCGTTTTTATCCCAGTCGCGGTAGCCCACCGCATCCCTGTTAGGGTCGCAAACGGCTATCACCTGTACATCGGTCACAGCCAACAAAGGCAATAACTCACGCAGTCCCTGGGTACCGCAACCCACGTAAGCCATGGTCAGCTTATCGCTGGGCGCAATAAAACCTGTGCCCCCCAAAACATGCCGGGGTACGATACTAAAAGCCAATGCCCCTGCACCAGCTACTTTAATGAAATTTCGGCGGTCGATTGTCCCGGGTTTAGTGGCTGATTTTTCATCAACAACGGGATCAATCCCATTTTTTGAGATCTCTTTTTTCATATGATTGGTTTATAATTGGCTGGATAGCAAATACTCTTAAAGTTGCCAATAATTTTCGGCAAAACAGTCAAAATAATTTTATTGGTGTTTAGCCGGCAAACTGAAACCGGTAGTTCCAAATAGTCATTACAGCTTTTTGATACACAGAAAAAACAAATTATTATCTTAGCGTCCTTTTTACTATGAATATGAACAAATTTTACGGCACGGGCGTTGCCATGGTGACCCCCTTTCATGCTGATGGTGAGGTAGATTACGAAGGCTTGCGCAGGTTGATCGATTTTTTAATTGAGGGCGGGGTTGAATACCTTGTATCGCTGGGTACAACAGGTGAAAGCGTTACGCTGAGTAAGGACGAAAAAAAGAAAATATGGTCATTTACCGCCGAAGTGAATAACGGTCGCGTTCCATTAGTGGCAGGTATAGCCGGCAACAATACCGCCGAAGTTATAAACGAAATTAAAGCTTTTGATACCAAAGGGTATGATGCCATTCTTTCGGCCAGCCCTAATTACAATAAACCTACGCAGGAAGGCATTTACCAGCACTACAAGGCAATTGCCGAAGCTTCGGCACTTCCGTTACTGTTATATAATGTACCGAGCCGTACGGGCAGCAATGTGTCGGCAGAGACAACGATACGCCTTGCTAATGATTTCAAAAATATTATTGGCATTAAGGAAGCATCGGGCAATTTTGATCAGCTCAACCAGATCGCACGGGATAAACCGGCCGACTTTCTGCTGATTTCGGGTGATGACCCTATTTCCTTACCGATGATCGCTTTGGGGTCGGTAGGTGTAATTTCTGTTGTGGGTAATGCTTTGCCGCGCGAATTCTCTGACATGATCAGGCTTGGTCTTAAAGGCGATTTCAAAGCAGCATTGCCAGAGCATTCGTCGTTTATCGACTTTACCCGAATGATGTTTGCCGAAGGCAGCCCTGCAGGTGTAAAAACTGCACTTAAAGCCAGGGGCATTTGCGGCGATACGGTAAGATTACCTCTGGTACAGGTAAGTACCAGCCTGGCAGCTAAAATCGTGGCCGAAACTCAAAAATTAGCCAAATAAAAAACCCGCAGGGTTGAACTGCGGGCTTTCAGTGATAAAGCACGGCTAATTCCTTATGCTTTGTTTTTTGATTCCTGAATTTCCAGGCGAATTGCTTGAGCTAAATTTTTGAGTTCTTGCAAGCCTTTACGAACACGCGTGCCAGCTGCGCTGTTACCTTTGTTGTAAAATTTGTCGGCATCGGCTTCTAAAGACGCAACAAGGTTCTTTACTTCAGTAAATTTTTTCATTTGATTACTCCTTTTAAATATTGAGGTTTTATTGTTTTAATTAAGCTAATCTAATTTCTTTTTATCTAAAAAAAAACTTTTGCCTATAAAAAATATGGCCCTAACAGTGCTTTTTTTCCACATTTCTTATAACTAAGCACCCGGCGCCGATTTTAATAAGCGATAATATCATTAATAAAAAAATAATATATATCAACAAATTTCCGATTTAATAAATTAATTATCTTGAAGTTAAAAATAACACCTATTTTACATTAAATACATTTAATACCCCATTAAATTAAAATATTGTTGATAGCAATACGTAAACCATAATTATACTATAGTTTTTAATATTTGAGGGTGATTTTGGTGAATTTTTATCACCAATTCACCAAAAAGCGTGTTGGCCCAGGCAAACCACTTGCGTGTAAAATCGTTTGGATTATCCTGATTGAACGATTCGTGCATAAATCCGGTGCCTGCATGGGTATTTTTCAGCCATTTCAAACAGGTTTTAATTTCAGCCTCGTTCGTCGAGGTAATTGCCCTTACAATAATACTCATTGGCCAGATATAGCCCAGTCCAACATGCGGACCGCCGATACCCTCGGCTGCTTTACCCCTGAAGAAGTATGGATTTGATCGGCTTAATACAAATCTTCGCGTATTTTCATAGAGGGGGTCATTCGCTTTTATAGCCCCGAGGTAAGGCAAAGATAACAGGCCCGGTACATTGGCATCATCCATAAACAACTGGTTACCAAAACCATCCACTTCGTAGGCTAGAATCCTGCCATGTACCGGGTGGTTACCGATCGCATATTTTTGAAGCGCAGCCGATACATCTGCTGATAATGCCCGGCATTGGCCGGCTGTAGTATGATCATGAGCTATTTGTTCGAACATTTCGGCCAGTTGGTTTAAGCTGAGTACCGCGAAATAATTAGAAGGTACTAAAAATGGATAGATCGTGGCATCATCAGAAGGCCTGAAAATAGAACAGATCAAGCCAACCGGCTTAACGGGGTTACCATAGCCTCCATTTGGCGCCGTATCGCTGGCAACTGCCGTATTGCGTTGGAAATGATAAGGCCCCATACTATGTTTCCGCTGTTGAACTTTAAACGTTTGCAATATCAATTTGCCCGCACTTTGCCAATCGGTATCAAAAAAACTAGCATCACTGCTTATCTTCCAATAGTCATAAGCCAGCCGAACCGGGTAACAAAGCGAATCTACTTCCCATTTACGTTCATGCAGCTCGGGCTTCATGTCGGTCAGGTCTTTGTCCCATTCGCTGCCGGTAGCTTTTTCGTTGAAAGCATTAGCATAGGGGTCGATCTGGATACATTTGGCCTGCCTGTTCAATACGCCAAGGATCAGGTTCTTTAATTGCGGATCTTTTTTGATGAGCGGCAGATAGGGCCAAACCTGGGCCGAAGAATCCCGCAACCACATGGCATCGATATCGCCGGTAATGACAAAGGTATCGGGCCTGCCATCGTTCATTTTAAATTTAACAGTGGTATCCAGCGTATTTGGGTAGCAATTTTCAAACAACCAGGCGATCTCGGGATCTTTGATATCGGATTTTACTCTGGTGATGGTAGTCTCAACTGCTGTACTGCTGAAACGACGCAAATTGGGACTCAATCGCTTGCTTTCAAATTGCTGTACCGGAGAAAACCAGGCAGGTTTTAAGCCTAAGCCAAGGCCGGTTGCAGTAAGTCCATTTAGTTTGATAAAATCGCGGCGGTTGATCATACAGGTAAATATTGGTAGCTTAAAAATAAAAAAGCCTTTCGTATAACCGAAAGGCTTCTCAAAATGTTTTAAAGCTGCTTAAGCAACAGCCATTTTTTTCTCTTTATAAAAACCGTCTTTCAATTTTACTGCTACTTCGCTGAAGGCATCTATTGTACGATTAACATCCTCAATTGAATGGGCAGCCGTAGGGATCAGACGCAGCTCGATCAAACCTTTAGGAATAACCGGATAAACTACGATCGAACAGAAGATACCATAGTTTTCGCGCAGGTCTCGGGTCAGACTTGTAGCTTCATTCAATTCACCTTTTAAAAACACCGGGGTCACCATAGTATTGGTGATGCCAATATCAAACCCGTTGTCGATCAGGCCTTGCTGCAAAGCCTTGGCAACTGCCCACAATTGGGTACGTAATTCAGGTTTTGATTTTAATAATTCGAAACGTTTCTTTAATCCTAATACCATTGGCATCGGTAATGCCTTGGCAAAGGTCTGCGAACGCATATTATAGCGCAGGTAGCTAATGATGGGTTTATTTGAAGCCACGAAAGCACCAATCCCGGCCATTCATTTAGCAAAAGTACCGAAGTAAATATCGATATCGTCGATCCAATTCTGTTCTTCGTGGGTACCGGCGCCCGTTTTCCCCATGGTACCAAAACCATGTGCGTCGTCGATCAGCAGGCGGAAACTAAACTTCTT
>Ga0164296_1005789_pt1 | contig 10695 bp, 6 predicted proteins | sample GEODES057metaG_FD_113533 | JGI IMG/M metagenome (GOLD analysis project Ga0164296, IMG submission 113533) | Dystrophic lake water microbial communities from Trout Bog Lake, Wisconsin, USA - GEODES057 metaG | ecosystem: Environmental > Aquatic > Freshwater > Lake | place: USA: Trout Bog Lake... | reverse complement strand
GCTTCTCGGAGCCTGGGGCCGGGTCTGATCTGGCGTCCTTGAAAACGGCTGCCAAGCGCGAGGGCGATTTCTACATCGTCAACGGCCAGAAAATCTGGACCTCCACCGCGCATCACGCCGACTGGATTTTTGCGCTGGTGCGCACCGATCCGAACGCGCGCAAAAAGCAGGAAGGAATTTCGTTTCTGCTGATCGACATGAAAACGCCGGGCATTACCGTGCGGCTGATCATCTCGATCGATGGCAGCCACCATTTGAACGAAGTGTTCTTCGACGATGTGAAGGTGCCGGTGCACCAGCGGATTTACGAGGAAAACCGTGGTTGGGATGTGGCGAAGTATCTGCTTGGCAATGAGCGGACCGGCATTGCCCGGCTTGGCAAGTCGCGCGCCAACCTGAACTTCGCCATGGATGTGGCGCGCAACGTGCGGGCCGGTGGGGCGCCGTTGATCGAGGACCCGGGCTTCCGCCAGCGGGTGGCGCAGATCCAGGTGGATCTGAAGGCGCTGGAACTGACGCAGATGCGGGTGATTGCCGCGGCCAGCAAGAAATCCGACGGCAAGCCGGATCCGTTCTCCTCCATCCTGAAGGTGAAGGGCACGGAATTGTTGCAGGCGACCAGCGAGTTGGTGATGGATACCGGCGGGCCGATGGCCATGCCGATCTGGGCGTCCGAATTGAACGCGCTGGGCAACGAGCCGATTGCGCCGGAGTGGGCCGGCTACATGGCAGCCCCGTACCTCATGCTGCGTGCGGCCTCAATCTATGGCGGCACGAATGAGATCCAGCGGAATATTCTGAACAAAGCAGTGTTGAGGCTGTAATGGATTTCGATCTTACCGACGACCAGAAGCTGCTGACCGACAGTGTGAGCAAGTTGCTGGCGGATCGCTATACGTTTGAAGCCCGCAAAGGGTTCCAGAAGCAGCCGGAAGGCTGGAGCCCGGATATGTGGGGCCAGTTCGCTGATATGGGGCTGCTGGGCCTGCCGTTTGACGAAGCCTATGGCGGCTTCGGCGGTGGCGCGGTGGATGTGATGCTGGTGATGGAGCAGTTCGGCAAGGCGCTGGTGCTGGAGCCGTATCTGGCCACCGTGGTGCTGGCTGGTACCGCGCTGCGTTTGGCGGGCACTGAGGCGCAGAAATCCGCCCTCCTGCCGGAAATCGTCGGCGGGGCGCTGAAGATGGCGTTCGCGCATGGCGAGCAGGGCTCGCGCTACGACCTCAGCGATGTGCAGACCACAGCGCGCCCGGCTGGCGATGGCTGGGTGCTGGATGGCGCCAAAGCTGTGGTGCTGCACGGCGGCAGCGCAGACAAATTGGTGGTCAGCGCCCGCACCGCCGGCGACCGTAACGACCGTGACGGTATCACGTTGTTTTTGGTTGACGCGGATGCCAAAGGTGTCGGCCGGCGATCTTACCAGTTGCGCGACGGTACGCGGGCGGCGGAAGTGAGCCTGTCTGCGGTGCAGGTGGGGGCGGACGCGGTGCTGGGCCGTGTGGGTGGCGCCTATCCTGTGATCAGCCGGGTGGTGGAAGCTGGCATTTCCGCGTTGGCGGCCGAGGTGGTTGGCGGCATGGACAAGATGCTGGACGTGACGCTGGAGTATCTGCGCACGCGGCATCAATTCGGCAAGGCCATCGGCGAAAACCAGGTGTTGCAGCATAAAGCTGCCGACATGCTGATGTCCCTGGAGCAGGGGCGCAGCATGTCCATGCTGGCGGCTATGATGGTGGACGAACCGGACGATGCCGAGCGCGAGCGCAACATCGCCATGGCCAAGGTTGGCGTTGGCCAGGCAGGCAAATTCGTCAGCCAGAACGCGGTGCAGTTGCATGGCGGCATTGGGATGACGGAGGAATATGTCATCGGGCATTATTTCCGCCGGGCGATGATGTTCGATCATAGCTTTGGTGACACGGCGTATTATCTGGCCAAGCTGGCGAGCCAGGTTCAGTAACGATTTCTCCATGCTTGCCGGCGAAACTGGCTGGCAAGCATGGAGTGACGTGCCGATGATTCCGCCGACCGACGGCATCAGCAATTGGATGCACATGTTTCGCTGGATCGTGAAGTTGATCCGCGACGAATATAGCATCGACGAAGCGCTGCTGGTGCGCAGCGCGGTGCTGGAGGCGGATTGCGGCCTGCAGATCGAGGACGTGGAGGCGATGCTGGGCACCATTGCCAGCAGTTTCGCGGTGCGGTTTCCGGCCGGGACGCTGGATGAGGTTTTGAAGCTGGACGAGCTGTGTATGTTGGCGAGCTGGTTGAAGGGGCTCTACAAACAGCCGGACTTCATCTCTGATAGCTATGCAACGCAATGCCGGGCCGCGAACGCCGCCTGCGGCTGAGCTTGGCAGCCTCGGCGCATTTGGCTTACCTATAGCGTATGAACCAGGTGACTGCCCCGCTTTTGACCTCGCGTGCCGAGGCGACTCGCGCCGCGATTGTGGCGACGGCCGAGCAGTTGTTTCGCAGCCTGGGCTATCAGAAGACCACGGTGGCCGATATTGCCCGCGCGCTGCATATGTCGTCGGCCAACATCTACCGGTTTTTCCCCAGTAAGGCAGCGATCAACGAGGCAATCTGCGAACGGGTTTTGGCTGAGTTGGAGGACGTCGCCTGGGCCGAAGCGCGGCGGGTGGGACCGGCGACGGAGCGCATGCGGGCGTTGTTCAGTGCCACCCAGGCGCGCATTCAAGACATCTGCTTCAGCGAGCGGCGCATGCACGACATGATCAGTGCGGCGATGGCGGAGAACTGGACGGCGATTGAAGCCTATATCCGCCGGGTGGATGGCGCGATTGCCGCGATTGTGGCCGATGGGCAGCAGCAGGGCTGCTTTGCGCCGCTGGACCCGGAACAGGCTGGGCGGTTGGTGCATGCGTGCATGATCTGCTTCGCCCACCCGACCGTGGTGGAGCAATGCCTTGAAGACGATCTGCCACGGCTCGCGGCCGAGATGGCGGACTTTGTGCTGCGCGCCTTGCGGGCCTGACCAGATCGCGCTGCGCTTTAAACCTGACGAAATTTGACATTCGTCAGTTTTCGCTGTAGTCGTTCCGCATCTTTGGGTTAGGGCCTGCTATGCCTCGTCGGATTTCGCCTGCTGTATTGCTCGCTTTACCGATCCTGCTCGGTGGGTGTTTCGACCGGCCGGTGGCCAAGGTTGAGGACGCGGTGCGGCCGGTGCAGGCGGTGAAGGTGAGCCTGGCGCCGGCGAGCGAGAGCCGCAGCCTGGCTGGCATTGTGCGGCCTCGGCACGAGGCGGATATCGGCTTTCGCGTCGGTGGGCGGCTGATCGCGCGTGCGGTGGATGTGGGGGCGGTAGTAGCGGCGGGCGCGGAGTTGGCGCGGTTGGACCCGGCTGATTTGCAGCTTGCGTTACGCAGCGCTGAGGCCGATCTGGCCGGGGCGCAGGCGCAGGCGGCGCAGGCGCAGGCGGACGCCGCGCGGAGCCGGGTGTTGCTGGCGCAGGGATGGACGGCAGTGTCGGCGGACGAGGCCAAGCAGGCGACCGCGCGGCTGGCTACCCAGAAGGTGGAATCCGCCAAAGCGGCGCTGGCGCTGGCGCATAACCATTTGGATGACGCGGTGTTGCGCGCCCCGGATGCCGGGGTGGTGACGGCGGTGGTGGCCGACCCCGGCACCATGCTGGCGACCGGGCAGACCGTGTTGCGGCTGGCGAGCCTCGACGCGCTGGAGGTGGAAGTGCAGGTGCCCGAGGCGGCGGTGGCCGGTCTGGCGGAGCAACGCGCGGAGGTGAGTTTCTGGGCCAAGCCGAGCGGCGCCGTTGTCGCGGTGCTGCGAGAGTTGTCGCCAACCGCGGATACGAAGTTACGCAGCTATACCGCGCGGTTCGCATTGCCGAGCCGCCCGGCCTGGCTGGCGCTCGGGATGACGGCCACGGTGCGGTTGACGCGCGGGGATGCGGCCGATCTGGCGCTGCTGCCATCGGACGCGGTGACGGATCGTGGCCAGGGGCCGATGGTCTGGGTGGTCGATGCGGCCGGCAAACTGGAGGCCCGCCCGGTGCGGGTGGCCGCTTTGCGGCAGGAGCGGGCGCTGGTGGCGGGATTGCGCGCGGGGGAGATGGTAGTCGGCCTGGGGGTGCAAAAGCTCGATCCAGCTGCCCGGGTGCGCATTGCCGATATTCGCGTGCTGGCACAGTAGACGACCATGCGCGGCTTTAATCTTTCCGCCTGGGCGGTCACCCATCGGTCGCTCGTCGGCTTTCTGATCGCGTTGATCTTTGTTGCCGGGGGGTTGTCTTATCAACGGCTGGGCCGGGGCGAAGACCCGAGTTTCACCGTCAAGCTGATGGTGGTGATTGCGCAATGGCCGGGGGCCAGCGCCAGCGAAACCCAGGCGCAACTGGCCGACCCGATTGAGCGGAAACTGCAGGATCTGGCGTTCCTCGACCATATCGACACCTTCAGCCGGCCGGGCGCGGCGGCGCTGCTGGTGACATTGCGTGACGATACCCCGCCGGCGATGGTGCATGAATTGTTCTATCAGGCGCGCAAGAAACTGGGTGACCTGCAACCGAGTCTGCCGACCGGCACCTATGGTCCGTATGTGAACGATGAATACACCGATGTTTATGGCGCCGTGTTCGCGCTCAGTGCGCCGGAGGCCAGCAGCATCGATAACGCCGAATTGGTTCGGCAGGGCGAGCGCCTGCGGGACCGGCTGCGGAAGTTACCCGGGGCGGAGAAGGCCAATGTGCTGGGGGAAATTCCACGCACGCTGTTTGTTGAGTTCAGCCAAAGCCGCCTTTCCGCCCTTGGGGTAACGACGGCGCAGGTTGCCGCAGCCTTGGCGCGGCAGAACGGCGTAGTGCCGGCTGGGCTGGTGGAAACCGGGGCAACGCGGGTGCCGGTGCGGGTGGAAGGGGCGCTGGATGGGGCGGCGGCATTGGCCGAGGTGCCGGTGGAAGCCGGCGGGCGCAGCATCCGGCTGGGGGATATCGCCGAGATTGTCTCCGGCTACGCCGATCCGCCGGCCTTTAGCATTCGCCATAACGGTGCCCCGGCGGTGATGGTTGCGCTGTCCACCCGCAAGGGGGTGAATGCATTGAGCTTCGGCGACCGGCTGCAAAGCGAAATTGCGGCGATCCGCGCCGACCTGCCGCTCGGGATCCAGTTGCAGCAAATCGCCAACCAGGCCGAGATTGTTGAGGAGTCGGTGGGCGAATTCGAATTGAAATTCGTGGTCGCGCTCGGCGTGGTGCTGCTGGTGTCATTCGCCTCGCTCGGCTGGCGGGCCGGGTTGGTGGTAGCCTTGGCAGTGCCGCTGACACTGGCGATGGTGTTCACCATTATGGATATCGCCGGCATCGACCTGCAAAGGATCTCGCTTGGTGCGCTGATCCTGTCGCTCGGGCTGCTGGTGGACGATGCGATCATCGCCATCGAGAGCATGCTGGTGAAGTTGGAGGCCGGGGCGGGGCGGATTGAGGCGGCGGGGCATGCCTGGAATTCCACCGCCTTCCCTATGCTGACCGGCACCTTGGTGACGGCGGCGGGGTTTATGCCGGTTGGGTTGGCGAATTCAACCACCGGAGAATATGCGGGCGGAATTTACTGGGTGGTGGGGATCGCGCTGCTGGCAAGCTGGGTGGTGGCGGTGGTGTTCACCCCGTTTCTGGGCATGCTGTTGCTGCCGCGATACCCGGCCGTGCATGCGACCCACGACCCCTATGCCAGCCCGGTTTATCGCGGCCTGCGCCATGCGGTGGCCTTTTGTGTGCGCCATCGCCAGATCGTCGTTGTTGGCACGGCGCTGCTGTTTGCCGGGTCTGTTGCCGCGATGTCCCAGGTGCGGCAACAATTTTTCCCGAATTCCAACCGGTTGGAAGTCATCGTCGATATCAGCCTGCGCCAAGGCGCGAGCCATACCGCCAGCGAGCAGGCGGTGCGGCAGCTGGAGCAGGCGATTGCCGGGGATGCCGTGCTGAGCCGGGATATCGCCTGGCAATCGGTTTATATCGGCGCGGGAGCGCCGCGCTTTTTCCTCGCCTTCAATCCCGCCCTGCCGAATGACGCGCTGGCGACGATGGTGCTGACATCCACCGATCTGGCCGCGCGCGAGCGGGTGCGGGAGCGGCTGCTGGCATTAGCGGCGGCGGAGATTGTGCCGCAAGCGCGGCTGCATGTGTCGCGCCTGGAGCTTGGGCCGCCAGTTGGGTTTCCGGTCGCGTTCCGGGTGGTGGGCCAGGATATCGCTGCCGTGCGCGCCGCGGCGGATCTGGTGCTGGCTACCTTGCGAGACACGCCGGGCACTCGCAACGCGCAAACCGCTTGGGGTGATCGGGCGCCGTCGGTGCGTCTGGCGCTGGATCAGGCCCGCATTCGCCAGTTGGGCCTGGCGCCGGCCGATATCGCCCAAAGCCTGCAAACCCTGCTCGCTGGCACGACGGCCACCCAGATCCGCGACGGCATCAAGCAGGTGGATGTGGTGCTGCGCGCCACCGGCGCCGAACGGTTGGATCTGAACGGGCTGCCGGACCTGGTGCTGGCGACGCCGTCTGGCCCGATCGCGGTGGGGCAGATTGCCCGGCTGGTGCCGACCTCGGAAGAGCCGATCTTGTGGCGGCGGGACCGTGAGCCGTTTCTGACCGTGCAGGCCGATATTCAGGATGGCATGCAGGCGCCCGATATTACTGCGTTGGCCCTGCCGCGCATCCGGGCGTTGCAGTTACCGGCCGGCGTGCGGGTGGATGTGGGCGGCGCCGCCGAGGAATCCGCCAAGGCCAACGGGGCGCTGCTGGCGGTGTTTCCGCTGATGGGCGGCACAATGCTGCTCATTATGATGGTGCAGTTGCAGAATGTGCGGCAGACGCTGCTGGTGCTGGCAACCGCCCCGCTCGGGCTGATCGGCGCGGTGGCGGCGCTGCTGTTGACGGATGCGGCGTTTGGATTTGTCGCCCTGTTGGGAGTGATTGCGCTGGCCGGCATGATCATGCGCAACACGATTATTCTGGTCGATCAGATCGGGCAGGATTTGCGCGCCGGGTTGAACGCGGAGGACGCGATTATCGGCAGTACCGTGCGCCGCGCCCGGCCGGTGGTGCTCACGGCCCTGGCGGCCGCGTTTGCGTTTGTGCCGCTGGCGCTGAACGTGTTCTGGGGGCCGATGGCGATTGCCATGATCGGCGGGCTGATGGTGGCCACGGTGTTGACGCTGCTGTTTCTGCCGGCGCTGTATGCCTGGGCGGCGGTGCCGCGCACCCCGCTGCCGGAAGCCGCCGGCCCCTATCCGGCCAGAACGCCGGCGAGCAGCAGCCCGGCGGCATAATGGTCGCGGTCACGCGCCAGTTCGAACGGGCTGGTGGCGAGGAAGCTTTTAACGGTGAAGTCTGGATCGATCAGCAACAGCCGGTCACGCACCGTCTCGGCTTCCTCAGTGTGGCCGAGATGGCCGAGGGCGCTGAGATAGGGCTTGCACGCGGCGGAGAAGGCCGGGTTCATCTGGCTGACCTCACGCCCCGCTTCAGCCGCATCGGCGTGACGATGCTGGAGCAAGGCGATGATGATGCGGGCGGTATCGAAAAAGAACGCATGCGGGTCGAACGGCGATAGTTTTTTGTAGCGCTGCACACGACGGTCCGCTTCGTCGAGGTCGCCGAGATAGGCATAGGCGACGCCGGAGAGGTTCCAGGCCATTGCCAGATTGGGGTTGAGGCTGAGCGCACGCTCATGCAGCGCAATCGCCTCCCGCAGGCGATGGTGCAGAAAGGACCGCACATGGCCGGCGATGGCCAGCGCCTTGCCGTCCTGCGGATCCAGCGTGATGGCGCGATCCGCCAAGCGACCGGCCTCGATCATCGCCGCTTCCGCATCCAGCGACCACCCCTGGCCGACCAGGAACATGAGCCAGTAGGCGAACCAGGCATGGGCGGCCGCATAATCCGGCTCCTGCGCGACGGCATGGCGGAGCAATTCGCCGGCTTGCATGAAGGGTTCGCGGTCCAGCCGGCCGATCAACGGGATGGCGCGCAGCACCAGATCATAGCCGGTGGCATCGAGCGGCGGCCGTTGGGTGACCCGCTGAGCTTCGATCAGCAGGATTTCCGGGTCGATCTGGGCGACCACCTCGGCGGCGATTTCGTCTTGCATGGTGAGCAGGTCGTGCACTTCTCGATCGAAGCGGCGGGACCAGACGACCTGATTGCCGACGCGCAGATCCAGCAGGCGCAAGGCCACGCGCAAGCGGGTGCCAACACGTTGGATGGTGCCATCGAGCAGGAAATCGATCCCGAAGGCGCGGCGGATTGCGGTTTCGTCGCGCGTTTGGGTGGCGTAGCGCGCCAGCGAGGACGATGAGACGAGGAACATCCAACGGAACCGGGCCAGGGCGGAGGTAATTTCCTCCGCCAGGCCGGCGGATAGATGCGCCTCCGCCTCCGACGTACCCACGAGTTGCAGCGGCAGCACGCCGACGCGCGCACCGCCGCGGGCGGGTTGAGCCCGCGACTCAGTGCGGCCATCTTGCCGGCCCTCGGCCTGTCTCGCCGGGCGCGGTTCGCGCACAGGTTCAATCCGTAGCGGCGGGAGCGGGGTGGCGGAAGGCTGCGGGGCTGGGTTGGCGGCACGGATTTCGGCCAGCAGGCGCTGGGTTTCCTCCGAGGGTTGGGCGTCCAACTGATCGGCCAGCACGGCACGGCAGCGCTCATAGGCCTGGATTGCCATGCCGCGCTCGCCGCGGGCGGAATAGGCGCGCATCAGCGCCCGCCAGGCGCCTTCATGCGCGCGATCAATCGCCAGCAACTGTTGCGCTGCCGGGATGACGGATTCTGGATCGGTCTTTTCGCGCAGAACCGTTTCGGCCAGCGATCTGGCACGATCACGCAACCGTTCCCGCTCGCCGGTGAGCCAGCCATCGAAGCTGGGGTCCACGCCATCGAGGTCTTCCAGCAATTCCCGATCGAGCAGCGACAATGCAGCCGGCTTGTTCGGCGAGGCACGCAACACCTCCTCCACATCGACCCAGACGGTGCCGGGGCGCAGGGCCAGGTGATCGCGGTTGATGGACAGGATCTGCGGGCCGACGGGCTCAAGGGCTTCCAGCAAACGGTGGATTTCCTGACGCAACGAGGCGCGGGCCTGACTTTCCGGCCGACGGCTCCACAGCAACTCGGCCAATTTACCGCGCAGCATCGGCCGGGGGGCCGATAACGCCAGAGCGGCGAGCAGGGCACGGGTTTTTCGACCGCTCGGGAGAATGTTCTCGCTTGTTAACGTCCAGGCTTCCATTTGCCCGATCAGACGCAGACGCACGAGCACGGGCTCGGCGGAAAACGGCGAAGACGGCGGCATGATGGGCCGGTCGTGAAAACTGGGCGTCATTAAATGTAAGTTAATCAATCCGGTTGCAAAAGCAAGCACGCCCACAACCTTGAGGGCTACGGAATTAACATAGCACTCACAATTCCGATCATTTCGGAGCCGGCAGCAGGGCCACGATCAGATCGCGGCCCTCGCCATCATCGCCCTTCAGATCGCCGCCTCATCCAGCAGGCGGCGGACATCGCCGGCCCAAGCGCCGTGATAGCGCGACAACCAATGTTCCGCCTGGGTGGGGCCGCCGGCGACGATGGCTTCCAGCGGGGCGAGATACATCGTCTCATCCTGGGCCTTGCCATTGCGGCGACCACGGGCGCGCAACCCGTCGCGGGCGATGGCCAGCACCTCGCCCGCCAGTTCGCGCAGCGGGCGGCCTTGCCATGAGGCGGACATGCCGTGGCGAGGCACCGACAGGCGCAGGGCCCGATACTCTTCCCACGGGGCGCGACGGACGAGGGCGTCAGCGGCGGCGAGGGCGGAGTCGTCATACAGCAAGCCAACCCAGAGGGCGGATTGCGCGACCATCATTTCCGGCGAACCTGCGTCGGCGCCACGCATTTCGAGGAAACGTTTCACCCGCACATCGGTGAAAGCGGTGGTCATGTGGTCCGCGAAATCGCCGATTGTCGCTTCGCCAACGCCGGGATGATCCAGTTTCCCGGCCATGAAATCGCGGAAGGAGCGTCCAGCGACGTCGATATATTTGCCGTCGCGGTAGACGAAATACATCGGCACGTCGAGCAGCCATTCGACGTAGCGTTCGAAGCCGAAATCCTCGGCAAAGAACACCGGCGGGATGCCGGAGCGCTGATTGTCGGTATCGGTCCAGACCTGGGCCCGGAAAGATTGGAAGCCGTTCGGCTTGCCTTCCGAGAAGGGCGAGTTGGCGAACAACGCCGTCGCCAGCGGCTGCAATGCCAGCGAGACACGCAGCTTGCGCGCCATATCGGCCTCGCTGGCGTAGTCGAGGTTAACCTGCACGGTACAGGTGCGGGTCATCATATCCAGCCCGTATTGCCCGACCAGCGGCATATAGCGCCGCATAATGGCGTAGCGGCCCTTGGGCATCCACGGCATGGCATCGCGGCTGTGCAGCGGCTGAAAGCCGAGCGGGGCGAAACCGAGGCCGAGCGGATCGGCCACGCGGCGCACCTCGGCGAAATGCTCCAGCAGCTCGACATGCGTTCCATGCAAATCTGACATCATGCCACCGGATAGCTCCAACTGTCCGGCCGGCTCGAGGGAGATCGACGCACTGCCGCGACCGGTGAGGCCGATCGGGTTGCCGTGGTCGAGAATCGGTTGCCAGCCATCCGGGGCCATGCCTTCGAGCACGGCGCGAATG
>Ga0164296_1005783_pt1 | contig 10702 bp, 10 predicted proteins | sample GEODES057metaG_FD_113533 | JGI IMG/M metagenome (GOLD analysis project Ga0164296, IMG submission 113533) | Dystrophic lake water microbial communities from Trout Bog Lake, Wisconsin, USA - GEODES057 metaG | ecosystem: Environmental > Aquatic > Freshwater > Lake | place: USA: Trout Bog Lake... | reverse complement strand
CGACCTGTCACCTGTTCGCGCCCTTCTTACTCAGCTCAACCCGCAGGGCGGCGGCACGCGACGAGAACAGGAGGCAGACTCGCTCATCGCTGGTGTTGAAGGTTGCCCACTCGTGTTCCGCGTCATGATGCGACAGGCGCAGGCGCAGGCGCAGGCGCAAGAGGCCGCAGAGGTGTGCAAGAAATTCCTGAGAATTTCATATGCTGCTGACTCATGCGCTCTACTAAGGGCGAGGCGCCACCCGAGCGACCCAGGCGTATGCGCAGCGCACCGCAGAGGATCAGAGAGGATGACGGCGTTGGCGACAGCGATGGAGACGCTGAGATGGAAGCCGGTAGCGACAACTCGTGGGATAGTGGGCTGAGGCCATCACGGAAACGTGAGCGCTTGCACTTCAGCACGGATGCTGACACCACTAGCGATGACAGCGATGCCATGTCTTCCAGCGATGGTGCTGGCAGTGACGGAGAGCCAGACTGGGCAACTGATCTGATGGACAGCGATGTGGCTATGAAATTCTCCGTTGGCGCACACGCACGGACTGCATTGAAATACTGGTTCAAGGGCACTGTGACTGCGATGCGCATGCGGCGAGGCGAGGCGCTGTACACCATCACCTTTGTGGATGGCACGACAGAGGTTAATTTGCAAGCAGATGCCGTGTACGCGTGCATCAATGACTACGCTGTGCATCACAGCCGTGAGGATGGCATGTTCATCGCGACCGCTGAGCACGCCGCTGCTGTCATGCGTGCTGCCGAATCGGCTGGTATCGTCGACACGATGCACGGGCGTATCACGAGTGTTCCTTATTGGTCTCGCTTGCAAGCAGATTTGGAAGATTGGAAAGCAATATGCGTGTGCACGTTTCATCCAAACCACATGCTGGCTTGCGCATATTGCGGGGCAACGGCGTTGGGTGTACCATTCAGCCTGGATAAGAAGCGCAACAAGACCGTGCATGGCGGCGGCGTCATTATGTATGCTGTGCCGGCTGGGGAAGGCCAGCCTCCAGCCGCGATCGCGTATCCATGGTTGGCGGGGTTAATGTTTGCGTACAACCTGCGGGCGCAAGCCCATGCAACAGGCGGTGCCGGTCACGGCGGTGACGCTGCCATGGACGACCAGCATGACAGCGACGTGGAGGGTGCCTTACAAGAGGACTTGGGCGCTGAGGCGATGGCGGCGTCAGACAGTGAGGATGCTGAAGTGCTGAGCTCTGCGGATGGTGGACCGTCGACGGCACCACTGTTTTGGAACCAGTGCGCAGCATGCCGCACCGTGGCACAGAAATCAACTGCGGTGGAGCGGGCCGTGCGCCAACGGTACCTTGTGCCGTTCACAAAGGAATATGCTGTGAGGCTTCTGAACGTGTGGCCTGTTCATCTGCACTACCTGAGCGTGCTAGACGTGCGGCCACAGGTAGCCAACTCGCGCATTGGCGTGGGTACAGCATCGTTTGTGAGCACTAGCCTGGTGAGCGGCATCGTGGTGGCATGGCATCCTGAGAGGGCCGTTTTGACGGGCAACTCTATCGCGCCCCGGTTGCAGTGGTTTCTGGATGAGCTAATAGCGCGCAATCATTGGGTGTTGCGGGAATACGCGTGCGTGCTCGAGCTCCCTGAAAGCAATCAGGCGTCACATGGTCCAGCTCTCGCTGTGCTTCCGCGCGAGGCCATCGAGCACATCCTGCGCCGCGTGCGGACTCGAGATTTGCGCACATTCCTCGCTCTCGGACCTGAAGATGAGGACGACACAGAGGAGGCGGGCGCAAACATGAGCGATCTGGTCACATTGGACGATGTCAATGTCGCCGGACGCACTGGACCGTCTCAGGTGCACACCAAAGCCGACGTTTTCACGGTGGGCGTCGCTGTGAAGCGGCCAGCACCTTGGGCTGGCGTGAATGTCGACGACGTGCCACAGACAATTTCGACGCGCTTCGACGGCACCGGCACCTTGCCCCTGGAGATTGGCATGTTCCCTTTCTTGTTCCCTGATGGACGCGGCTACTACGATGGCAATGGAATGTCGCTGTGCGAGTACGCGAAGATGCGCATGCTGCAAGCGTTCACGCCTTTCACGATGAACAAGGTGTATGTGTTGATGTTGTACCAACAGCGCATGGCGTTTCGACTGCTGTCTACTACGAAAGAGTACGTGATTGCAAACGAGCTGCGCAACACGACTCTTCGCAGACGAGCACGTGGCGAGGAGGACGACGACGGGCAGGAGGCCTACTCGAATGTGCTGCGGTACCACACCAGCGAGACTCTGCCAGGTACACCTGCATTCTTCCGAAAGAAACTGAACGATGTGCGCGCGATGGTGACGAAGTTTGGCATGCCGTCTTTGTTCGTCACGCTGACCATGGACGAAGTGTCAGACATGCGGATGAAGGAGGTCGACTACATCGTGGCGTTGCAAAACGTGTTGCTTCCCGAGTATGCGAACGCCAACTGGCAGGATGTGCCGGTGGAGATGGCGCGCATGTTCGAGGCACGATTCACAGCCTGGTGGCGTCGCTTTGTGATGGATGCAAACGGACCTTGCGTGTTCGGGAAGGTTGATAATTACGTCATCCGGTTCGAGGTGCGTCATAGCATTGTCTAGTCCGTCAACGCTTCGTGCGCTCATGACTTGGACGATGGTTGCTACTCAGGTGCAAGACCGAGGCTCGCTGCACGCGCATATCATGGTGTGGGTGGCAGCCGCTGATCGGCAGCGCGTGTTCAACGAGATCGTAGCGTTCAAGCCGCCGGTGAAGGAAGGCGAGGACACCATGATCACCACGTTCCGACAGCACCAGACACGCAAGATGATGCACGATTGCGGTCGGCGCGGGCAGGCGTCTTTTTGTCGTCCAGAGGGCCATACGGATGTGTGCTGCAAGCGCGGATTCCCGTTCAACCCGCATCTGGAAGACGCCTACGAGGACGTCAACGCTCGGCGCTGGGTGTACTATCGCCCGCCCGGCGGCGAGCACGCGTGGGTAGCGTCAACCATCCCTGCGGCGTTGCTGTCGTGGATAGGTCACGCGAATGTGCAGATAGCCACCACGGACCAGCTCACCGACTACATGCTCAAGTACGAAATCAAGGCGGAGGCGCTGGGCGTCCTCAACCTGACGTGCCAGACGGTGGAGGCGCTCGGCATCACTGGCCTCACTGACCACCAACGCGCCTTCCTGTCGGCAGCGCTGTACACGCGGCCCGTGTGTCTGTCAGAGGCGGCGCTGCACATGTTGCAAATCCCAGTCGTGCAGCTCAGCGTGACGGTGGATTACTATGACACGCATCCGCCGAGACTCGGCGTGCGCACCATGTCCCGAGACGGCGCACCCATGTACGTGCCGCCTGTGCGCATCTACGAGCAGCGACCGCCTGCGTTGGAGGGGCTGTCTTTCGCGGAGGCCATGTCGCAGTACGAGCGTTTACAGGCGGCCACCGTGCGTGGTCGGCCGCCCCACGTAGGTGCGGGCAGCAGTGATGTACCGCCGGTGTCGCAAAATTCTGACACATGTCATCTCAGGAAGCGGCGGTGACTACTTCTGGTACCCAGCGCGGGAGAAGTACGTCGTTCGATTCACCAACGACAACCCGGCATACAAGCCGGAGACGTTCTTCTACAACCTGCTTCTGCGGCGCGTGCACTTCCGGAACGAGACGTTGCTCCGAGCGCCCGGGCAGACATATTTCGAGGCATGCAAAGCTCGTGGCCTGGTGACGACCTTCGACCAGCTCGTGGACGAAATCCAGCGAGTGTGGGTGCTGCAAGGACATCCCCGCGCTGATGCGGCGGAGGTGGCCGAACGAACTTTGCATGCCATGGGGTACAATCAACAGCTCGAGCTGACGGACGCCGGACGCGCGCTGCGTGCCGCCGGTGTGCATGTCGACGCTGGCACCGGGGCAGATGGCGAGGACGATGCAGATGTCGCGCTCATGCAAGCCGTCGCGGCACAGAGGCAAGCGCGGGTCGCCGCAGAGCTGCCCCCTTTGATGGAGAGCCTCAGACAGGGCGGCGCATTAGATGAGTCGCTGATGCCCATGGACGCAGAGCAGCGCGCAGTGGTGGAACGCATCGTCAGCCGCCAACCGGGGCTGTTGATGGTGGACGGTTGCCCGGGTGTGGGCAAGACGCTGGTGACTAAGGTGGCCATCCACCACCTCCGCGCCGCGAACGTCGGGATGGTCCTGTCCGCGTCCACGGCGCGAGCTGCGCTGCGCCTGAGCGTGGAGGCGACGACCACGTACAAGGCGTTCGGCATACCCGTCAAGGGACAGCTTCCGCCGGTATGCTTGCACCACGATTGGGCGATGCGTGCGAAAGCGGCGAATGTGATCATCACAGACGAGTACAGCATGAACAAGACAGCCCACACCATGCTGTGTTTGACGCGCATCATGACGGCCAAGAACGTGAGCAGCTTGCATGAGCTGTTGCGCAACTGCTTGGTAGTGCTGGTAGGCGACATATATCAGCTACCGCCAATCTGCCATTGCGCGAGGCGTGAGGAGACGCGCAACCAGCGCATCCACCGCGCATGCCAGCGTTGCCACATCAGGTACAGCTCCCTCTGGTCCGTCGCTGAACACATGGAGCTGCGCACCGTGCATCGCTTCGTTGCGGATCCCGAGTGGATGCGCTTCTTGCACATCATCCGGGAGCGCGAGCCGACGGACGCGGAGATAGATGCTGTCATCGGGCCGCTCGTGTGCGATTCTCCGGAGGAGGCTGCCCGCTGGGTCTCAGTGGGCGATGTGCTCGTGCTGTGCAGCCACCACACAGACCGGGAACGATGGTGCACGATTGCATACAACGCAGCAGTAGCAGCTGGACACGCGCAGCCGCCCGTGCAGGTCCGCGTGGAGACGAGCGGCCCGATGGTGGAGCGCATGCACGACTGGGTGAACAAGCCGGGCTTTCATCGCCTCCCGATGATCAGCGTGGGCGCACGCGTGATGATCACCCGCAATTTGGACGACGAGACCGGCGCCGTGAACGGCGCTGTGGGGACAGTAGTGGCGATGAACACGAAGCCGGGCACCGTCCATGTCCGATCGTTCGAGCTGCGGCTTGACGACACAAACGCTGTGGTGAAAGTGACGCGCAGCGAGCAAGACACCCAGTTGAGCACAAGCGGATTGGCCCCTGGGCGGAACTACAAGAAAACGTTCCCGGCGCAGCTCGGGTACGCATTCACTGGGCACGCATCTCAAGGCGCAACCATCTCGAAGAAACTCCTCATTGACCTGCAGTCCGGCTTTGAAGGTGGTCTCGCCTACGTCATGTTCTCGCGCCCGCCGCGCCGATTCGCAGAGGATGGCACACCGCTTGTGCGCTTCGTGAGACGGCCTTGCCCTCGAGATTGCCGCCCCATTTGCTTTGATGACGCACCTGGCGCGCACGTCGCGGGGTTGGCCGCAACGTTCGACGCTGTGATGCATCCGTTGGCGGGGGATGATGAGCCGCACATGTGATCCATCGTCGGCCAGGATACAACTGACATTGCGCATCTCGCAAGCCGCTCTGATTTCGTCAAGAATAATGATATGCGCACTCATCAAGATGGTAGCCGCCGGGAATTGCACTCGCGTCGTGCTCCACATACCTGACTTTACCCTGAGCACCTGACTGACCATGGGAGTGCCTCAGCGTTCTAGGCCATATTACGCATGTAGGAACCGAGCAATCTCGACCCAATATGTCGGTCCAAGTTCGTACGAAGGCAGAATGTCAAAGCTAAGCGCGACGGTGAATGCAGTGGTCTGCTAGCACATCGGACGAATTCCTCAAAGCCATGTTATGCGGATGCGGACACATATTCGGTCTGTAGATTAAGCTCATCTGGTCATATTGAGGTTGCGGGGAATACTACACGGTCGAATCGATCGATGCCCGCCGTTTCGGGGCGTGACAACAGTCGCCGCTACACGGTACCCAGTCCAAAACGAAAATGGTTGCATATTCACTTTGCGTTCAAAGCGCAGCTCTTAGAGCTTAGCGCTTGCTGTGCGCTTTCTTGACGGACTTGGCTTCAGGCGTCGTACCGTTGAGGGCAGGCTCATCGCCACCAGCATCTTCATTGTACGGGGGGTCATCTTCGCAATCCGCCTTGCGCTTCTTCTTCATCTCCTCCACAGTCTTGTAAGAGGTGTCGGCGGAGAGATGGATCCACTTGGACACGGGAACCTTGAACGAAAAGAAGAGACGAGTGGCGTTGTAGAGCGCCACCTCCGTCTTGCCGCTCTCCTTCCAGAAGCGCGTAGCATCCGCTTGCGACATGATGGTGTCCTCGTCGTAGGCGATGCCAAGCTCATCGAGCATTTGCTTCTGCTCGCCTACGGAGCGGTGAACGTTAATTGTCAGTGCAAGAAGGATCCTAGGAATCGCGGGATTAGAAGGCGCGGCAGGCGCATGCGTGGCTCGTGTGATCCTCAGTCACTGTCTCCCTCGCTTCAAAGACCTGGCACGTCTTCTTCGTCTTCTTTGAGTCCATCACCCAAGGCGGCCGGCCCGGGGAAGGACGTCAGTTTGTACCACGCACCGGTAGCAATGGCGCCAGCGTAGCCAAGCGCCTTGCCCTTGGGCTTCGAGTCTTGAGGCATAGCCTCGACACGCTTCACGAGCTCGGCTTCGTCAGCACCACGCTGGGTCTCGAGGGCACCAAAGTAGTTGTCCCAATCAGCCTTCGTGCGCGCGTCCTTGGGAAGGTCCTTGGGTTTGACGCCGAGCATGACGGCCTGTCATAGCACACGCACACACAGAGTGAGACACGGCGAGGGCGTCCTCGTGCAAACACGCGCCTTGAGCTGCATCTTGCGGTGAGGCGCGTAGCGTTCAGGGTCACCGGGCTTGAACGCCGCGACGCGCTTGCTCTCCACGACAGCAACGATGCTGTCGAAGTCAGCGTTGTTGTAAGCCATGGGTCTGGCGAAGAAGCGCGTGCAATAAGGCGCTAGGGGTAGGGGCAGTGTACGATTTTCCTGGGATTTTCCTGTCGAGGCCACTTGCAAGCCACTTCGCCATGGCCTGGTCCATCCCGGCCGGCAGCGATTACTTCGATGACATGCTCGAGGGCCTCTTCCCTGAGGTTACGCCGGTTGCCAACACTGAAGTGCCGCAAGATAACAGCGGTCATTTCCTCCAGGCCTTTAAAGGAAGCCAGACTCAGGTACGCTACCGCGCGCACCTTCGCCATGCCGCCGCGGCTAGGAACAACAGCATCCGAGTCTCACAGCGCGGGAACACCCGCATCTATGTGCGCGCTACAGACTTTGGTGGCTGCATCGATGCAGGGCGCACAGGTGCGTTGTCTACAGTTTATTTCTTTGACACGCGGTGCTAGCGTAACGCGCGCGCTTGCGAGAGCTGCACGCCCACCGCTGACGCGCATGCTACACGTTTGCCTTGTCGGCGCACACACGCAAGCACTTGACTTCGCACTCCCGCCGAGAAGAGACTACAACGTTTCTCTGACACACGTCAACCTTTGCGCAGGCTGCGACGCAGAGCGGTGCAGACGTCGACGAGGCAAGTACCGCGTCCGCCAAAACATCTGCGGAGGCAGCTGTGTCGCCTAGACTGCTTTCCTTACGCTGTCTTTCATGAGTGCACTTCCTCCTACTGCGGCTAACACGTGCCGCCTTTGCCGTGCGGTGTGCCACACAAATACAGCTCCTCAACATCGCTCCTTTGAGTGTGACAGACGCGCTGCCTGCGGCACTCCAGAACAAGGTGGCCGCCCCGCTAGCGCAGGCCCTCCCAGAGACTGTGAACGCACGCAACACGCTTGACGGCTACACAGCGTGGCGGTTGCACACGAAGTACACCGTCGACACAAACGGTAAGGGTGTAGCGTGCAACACTGTCTGCAAGTCAACAACACACAAAGCGCACCCACAACATTTTGGCTTGCCATCGAACAAGGCTATCGGAAAGGTACGTCTCCTCCTCAATGCGTTTGAGCGTGCATTGACAAGATGATCGCACAGATCTCACATTCCGTGTGCGGTCACGAGTCCACGGCTTCTCTTCATAGTGCATACATTTTCACCGACCAGACAAACACGCAATGGATTGTGCCACTCTATCACAATTGCTGCTTCAAATGCAAGCATCTGAATCAGCAACAGGCCCCGCAGCAGCAGGAGCAGCAGCAGCAGCAGCAGCAGCAGCAAGCAGGGTTGTCGCGGGAGTTGCCTAAGCAGCATGTATCACAACAGCATCAGCGGCAGCAGCCACGGCCGCCACTGACATGCAGACCTCAGCCGACCATCATCGCGTACCTCAACGAGGTCGAGTTGCCGACCGACCTTGCCGATGACACACCACGGCATGCCTTCAAGTCTACAGCCCAGACGTCTACCGGGCGGCCTGCAGTCGCCATGCTCATGCCAAAGGACAAGGAGACACGTGGTATCGACAGCGATATGTTTCACAAGCTGCTGATGGAAAACGGCCTCGACCATTCCAACAAGGTCAACGGCGGCGTGGTCGCACTGCCAACAATTCGCAAAACGTCGGGCTGGTCCGACATCGAAATCGCTCATGGCCTACCAGGCCACATGACACGGCTGCGAATGGAGCCTGTGATCCAGCGGCTGTGGGAGCACGCGAAGAGAAGCAGCTACGATTGTCTGCTTCTGGCTGGTGTCAACCCTGACACCCAGGCGATTCACGCGTTCACGCCATTGCTATGCCCACCTGGTGAAGGTGACCAAATGGTCCACATCGATGATCGGGATGCGCTAATGGGTTTGCTCAGCGTGAATGCAAACGTGCCGACCAGGCTGCCGCACACACGCATCCTGACACCGGCGGAGGCGCGTGACCAGCTCATCGAGGCAGACGCAGAGGCGTACGATAAAACTGTGTCCCTTTGGCCAGAGGTGGATGTGGACGAGATGTTGCCAGCTCTGATGCCTATCGCTTCAAACAATGCAGAAGTGGATTTGCCATTGGTTACCCACCTTGACGGCAGGAAAGCGATCTTGGACTACGTGCCCGCGTACACGCACACAATCATCGCACCGAACGTGCCGCACGCTGGGTCCGCCGCTGCTAGAGCTGGGGACCATCCCCCGCCACCGCCGTGGGTCGATCCCTCCAAGTGGCGGTGCATGCTGTTCTTGACATACGAGGAGCTCGCAGACACCGTCCCGGGTCGTTTCCTCAAGCAAGAGCTAGCGCTTCCGCCGTCGGTGCAGTACAAGTTCAAGCACATCCGCTCACCGTACCCGACAGAGCAACAGTTCACGCCCTGTGCCGCTGCTGCGACGATCAATTCGTCCATCCTGTTTTTGGAGCGCATGTGCGACGATTGTCCGCCGGGCTTGGAGCCGTACAAGTTCGTGTTCACCGTGCCCGCAAAAGAAGCACCAGTAGGAAGCAAGCGGGGAAGAGGACAAAGGCGTCCCGGTGATGACGACGACGACAGATTCGTACCGGATCCGCTTCTTGTGAAGTGGCGTGCGCTTCCAGAGGAGGACCGCGACACGCCAGAGGGCAAGAAAATTCAACAGGCCATCAAGAGAAAATACTTCAGCGGGTTACCTCGAGGGCCATATGACCTTTTTGTTGACGCTCGGGATGTATAAATCGATATATACACATCATTTGCTACTACTACTCATCTCACAATCGCGTGCATTCGTCCAAGACCACAGGAAAATGTGCACCACTGTGGGTACTTTCTGCGCCTCGCTCAACGCTAACGGGCGAGTTTGCCTCGTCGCAAGCGGTACCAAAACGCGCGTGTCGTGCTGCCTGGAGCTTCATTATAGCCGTTCACCCGGGAACACGTCCCCATACGCTCGATGTACAACGCCTCACGCTGCTTCGCCTTCACACGTGTGCGTATTCCACTCTCCAACACCGCCATCACGAAGTGCTCCTCCCAAGGTGTGTACCGCGATGCGTCAACGCGCATACGTGGAGGCGGGCTGGCCTTGTGCTGCAGGTACCGCCGTGAAGGGTCCTTTGTGAAGCCCACGTACACGCGTCCAGTGTCCACGCAGGTCAGTTGATAAACAGTGTACGTCACAGTTGTCGCTGCATGCTGAGCGTTGGCGAGAACCATAGCAGAGACACGTGAACGTCTGGGGCACCTCGCTCCTTTCCTCGGTCCTGTGGGGCACCTCCACGCGTATGTGCGCTGTGAGGGCAAAGACGCAGAACACTTATCAAATGAATTATCGTCTTGCGAATGGGGCACGTCCACTTGGACAACGTGGACAAAGGCGGCGCTTTTCCTGAGATTTTCTTGGGCGACGCGACCAGGAATTTCCGGAATTTCCTAACCGTCACGGCCCCAAATAGAGACACCACGCCAAGCTCGTACTGCACCAGTCACATGTCCACCGAGCGTCGTGCTCCACGCAACCATGCCGTCGAGACACCGCCCCACACGTGTGCATACTTCCAGAAGAGGCTACAAGCTGCGTGCACGATGGTGTCCAACTTCGGCGTCCCGTTGTTTTTCGTTACGACGACCATGGATGACGTGAGGCAAGCGCCATGCCACGACTTTTTCCACGAACGTGACGTTACTCACAACAAACAAACATAACGTGAACGACGGCGGACGTCATGACATGTTGTGAGGAGCGCTAGCGCGACGGAAAACGCGGCGCCGCGTGTTGTGACAGTGGCGTGTGTCTTGTAACTCTAGCTGTGGCACGCTACATGACCCATTAAT
>Ga0164296_1005780_pt1 | contig 10707 bp, 8 predicted proteins | sample GEODES057metaG_FD_113533 | JGI IMG/M metagenome (GOLD analysis project Ga0164296, IMG submission 113533) | Dystrophic lake water microbial communities from Trout Bog Lake, Wisconsin, USA - GEODES057 metaG | ecosystem: Environmental > Aquatic > Freshwater > Lake | place: USA: Trout Bog Lake... | reverse complement strand
TGCTGAACTTTGACGACCACCTGGCGGCCATCCAGCAGCACTGCGCGATGCACGGATGCGATAGATGCCACCGCTAGAGGCTTCTCCGTGATCTCAGCGAACACACTGTTTAGCGGCTTGCCCAGCTCGGCCTCGATGATGGCGCATGTCTCCTTAAAGGGCGGCGGGTCCAGAGAGTCCTGGCATCGTGACAGTTCGCGAAGAAATGGTGCCGGCATCACATCCGCGCGAGAGCTCAAATACTGGCCCAGTTTCAACCACAGCGCTTGGAGCTTGGTGAAGGACTGGACTAAGAGCACAGCAGTACGGTCGTGAGCAGCATCCCATAGCTCAGTCTGAGCGGCTTCGTCTTTCAGCTGGTCCGCTCTCCAGCCAACAAGCTTGTAGTCGCTAAACACGCGCGCTGCTGTCAAGAAAATATCCGTTTTGCGGAGGAATAAGCCCAAAGCGTCGTTGGACTCCCGAGCACCTTTCTGGCCGTGCAGCGCCTGGTCCACGATGCTCTCAGGTGCAGGGGCGCACGTATTCCCCATTGTCGAGCGACAGCGTCTGAACAGGCGTGACGCGCTTCGAACACTTACACGGGAGCGCAAGGTGCGCATGCAGCGAGAGCCACGAACAGCCCAGAGTCCCACAATTGGTTAACGGGGTTGTGCACGTGGAGAGTGGGCGCGAAGACACTGCGGCAGAGCATGCACAAGAGGTGTCTTCGCTTCTGCGAAAGCGCTTCAAAGTGATATCACGTGGCATGACACCGCACCACCTTCGTGCCACAACTGCAATACTCCGCTCGTGCACGCGAGTTGAATTTCATGCACACGTATTATCTAGAGGAGCGTCACCGTCACCCGCCCTGTGGATGAAGATGTTGCCGGCCAAATCGCCGCTGGCTAAAGAAAATCCACCCCATGCTGTGACGCAGGTTACCGCGGCATCTGCGGCGTGATCGTGCCAGATGATGTCAGGAGGGGGGCTCTCCAAACCTGCGAGTGGTCCGTCATGTAATGGCGGGGCGGCCAGGTCGAAGAGGGCAGTCATGCCCCGCACTGACAGATTGGGCGGCGCGTGACAGAACAGCCATGGACCACCAGCGCCTCGGCCTGCAGACTGCGGCGTGGAAAAGACAACTGACCTGGTGTACATTGGCGTTCCCATGTCGTGAATAGGCATGGCGCTGACATTCTCCCACCAACGGCTTGTCCACGTCCGCACACCGACACCGGTGTCGGCGCGCCAGAGACGGTGCTGGCCGTCTATCGAGGACGTGAGTACATGTCGTCCGTCTGGCGTGAATGCTGCCATCAGCCCACGGGGGCTGAGGCCATCAGCCCCAGAGTCATGCCCAGCAAAAGGCGTGCGAAACGTTTTGGCCACAGGACACCAGGCTGGCCTGGAACGCGGCGGAGCTGTAAACCGGACCGCCACTGGCCGCTCTGAGATGGGTGCAACCTGCTGCGCCGATGCAATTGGAATGGATCCATCCTCATCGTCTGCGTTGCGCGCGGCCATGCTCGCCCATGGGTCATATTGTGCAGCGCAGGGCTCCGGCTTGTGGCTGTCGCGCCACACATCCGTCATGGCATTCGCCTGAGCGTGTATGTTGTGCCCAATGCTCGCCAGGGGCGCACTAGAGGTTGCGCCAATCATCCTCAAGTCTAGAAGTTCTGGCGCGTCCCAACTCGTAGAAACCAAGGCCAGGACATGAGAGTCCGGGGCGAACTGCGCAGAGTGAACGCGATTGAAAGTACCACTTGACATTTTTACTGATGCCGCCACCCGTCGCTGTCGCACATCAAGCAAGCGGAGCCATATGCCTTCGCCCACAAGCACAGCAGTGCCTGAGCGTGTGTCAACGTCCAAAGCTGTGATGCAATCTGATGCCTGGTACAACACAGCTCCGCCGCCCGAGTCCACCGGCACACGCTCGGCGGGTGACTGCAAACAGTATAAACTAGTGTCGCAAGAGCTTGCGAACAGACGCTGCGTATCTGCGTGGTATGCGCACTTGCTTGTGAAGGAGGAGTTTTGGACAGCTCCTCTTGGCTGGGGCACCGTCAGCTCAGCCACTCGGCGTGGGATTGCGTCGCTTCCATGAGGAGGCAGGCGCCACACCCGCAAGGTGCTCTGTGTCCCGATGCTGTCAGCGAGAGAGCGCGAGAGTTGTAATCCAAACTTGTCAGCGCATTGAGCAGGTGGGAGGCGTGATTGAACGCGGCCGCCACACACCTCAGTAACGTGTCGTCGCTCAGGAACAGTAGCTGCGAGATGCTGCAAAGGGCTCGTCAACTCAAAGGCGTGCGGTAAGAGGTGCCGCAACAGCGCAAGTCTGGTACGCACCTTGAGTCATGTGCAACCTCGATGTGCTGGGCGCGGGACTCGCGCCAACTGCGCACCAAGCTGCTCTTCGGGGAGGCACACGGAAGAACATCCCCTGTGCGGTCGCGGCGGTGCATCGATCCGGTGCTGGTCGCATATGGACTGCGCACGGGGGAAGAGCTTTCTCGATGCCACGTTGGCGCTGCGATGGTTGAGAAATTGCATCGCACTTCTGCTGGTGATAAGGGTCTTTGTGTTCGTGATGATCGTCCTCCGTCCCAATTGAAATGCCCCGCTTCTTGGACGAACCGAAAACGAATTCGATGTGCTCAAAGTGCGCGCTTCGATGATTAATTTGATCTCGATGGTACATAATGACGCAGCAGAGCCCAGCGGAGGAGGCGACGTCGAGACTGGGACAACGATTGATGGGCCATCGACGCCGCCTTCCACATCCACCAGGCGAGCTGTCAAGGATGAAGGCGATGAAAGCGACCCACCATCGCCTAAGGACAGTGCGCGGAATAAAGAGCTACAAGCCCGGTTGCGCGAGGTGACCGCGCAGGTGGCTGCAGGCCTTAAGAACATGCAGGTGTCGATGCAGGCTCTGCGTGAGCAGCATGACGCAGACATGCAAGCGACGCGCGCTGATGAGATGGAGTCCTTACATGCGCAGATGCGCTCTGAGATGCAGGGGGCATCCAGCTTGGCAGCAAAGCTCAAGCAGATGGTCGACCAAGTTGCTGGCGAAAAGTCCCGCTTCGATGCCGCCGGCTCCGGAAGTGCGCGGCAGCACGCAACGGTGGTGATGGCGCTGCGCACGAAGCTTGCACGTCAGCTGCGTGAGTTCTTGGATCTCCGGGTCCTGTTTGAAGCCGACCACAGGGCCATTCTTGCCAGGCGCTACGCGGCCGTGACAGGCCACCCACCAAGTGACGATGAGTTGCGACGATTAGCAGGAGATGCCACACGCGACGCAGCTGAGTCTGTGTTCCAATCCGCGCTGCGGTCTCGCGCAAATGAGGTGTTCGCCCGCGCAGCGATGGCCGAAGTCCGCGAGCGACACGAAGCGATTGTGGACATCGAGCGATCCATGGAGCAGCTGCATCAGATGTGCCTTGATTTAGCCGCGCTAGTGAGTGACCAGGGCGACATGGTGGATTCGATTGAGGCGCACGTGCAGCACAGCGTTGCGTATGTGGAGCGCGGTCGTCATCACGTGAAGCAAGCGCGCCGCTTGCAGCGTCGCATCCGCACACGGATGTTGCTCTCCACGTTTGCGCTGGCTGCAGTCATTACACTGGTGGTCGTTGCTGTGGCCATTCCGACAGCCATTCACTTTGGCTGAGAGAGACTGAAGCGAAGCTGGCGCCACCGTGGCAAGCGCAGCCAGTGCCTCGCCAATCCAATTCCGCACTCTCAATCATCTGTCTGCGTGCTCTCTACTCGAGCATCCGTCGTGGGGGTCTGCTGCAAAGCCGCTCAGCCCACAGAGACATGACGCTCGCCAGCTCTTTCCACGCGCTCGACTTTTTATTCAGGCCGCCAGTGGACACGCACGCATGCACTTCACCGCAGAACAGCGCTACATGGTCCTTGACTGGCAGCAGACGCCGCCACCGAGACGGATATACGCACCGCAACCGACAACGACACGTTCTAGCCGCCGCACACGCCCGGCACGTCGCTCACTGCACAGCACACTCACGACCCGCGTATGTCGAAACTCACCCGGTCTGTTCTCTCGTGCTCACAGTGACGGCCCTGTCCTGGTCACCCGGGAAGAAGGCAAGAACGGCCCCCTCGTGAAACGCCTCGCCGCGCTCGGCGTCCAGGCACGTCCGCACTGCTTCCTGCTTGGTGCTCACAGTCCCGGTATGAAATGACTCATGTTGCGCAGTGCATTGAGGTGCCGCTCATTCAGCACGGCCCGGGTCCTGATAGAGAGGCGCTGCCGCACGCGCTCACGCAGCCCTGGGACTGGGTGCTCCTCACCTCGCCAGAGGCGGCATCCGTGTTTCTAGAGGTGTGTATTCATGCGCGGATGGCGGGGCTGTCCGCAATCCAGATGTCCTTTGCATGGTCTGACCCCCAAAACACACGCAGGCATGGCTCCAAGCTGGCCGGCCTGCAGTCCGCATCGCTACTGTTGGTGGCGGCACATCTGCGGCGTTGAAAGACCACTGCGCTGTTGCGTTCACGCCCTCCAAAGCGGATGCCCAAACTTTAGCAGGTGACTTTTCCACACAGCCTCTGTGTCACCGCCACGCGTCCATCTGAATTTCATGCTGTTTGTCAACACACACGCAGCTGAGCTGCCACTAGACACAACGGCGCCGGCGTCCGTGCTGTACCCTGCAAGCTGCAAGGCAAAAACAGAGTTGCAGGACAGCCTCGCGAGACGTGACTGCAGTGTCACTCGGATGAACACGTACGACACGGTGCCTGCGTCCACGCTGGGTGACACTGCCCGCCAAGCAGCGGCACAGGCGGCAGTGGTGACATTTGCATCGCCGTCGGCCATCAAGGCGTACGTGAAACTCGTTCTTGCGACATCGGGGAACAGCTGTAGCACAAGTGCCGGCGCTAAAGATCCGCAGCATCCGCCAGTGGCGTGTATTGGACATACATCTGCAGCGGCAGCGGTACGTGCGGGTTTGAGGCATGTGCATTACCCAGACAGCCCGGGGGTTGACGGCTGGGTGACTGCCGTGCAAGCCGCGCTGCGAGGTGACACGCCCAGGGACGCGGAGCTGCTGGCAGAGACGTCAGCAGGTGGGGGACGCGTCAAAGCCGAGGATGAGTGAAAGGGAGCAGCTTTCTGGCCGCTGTGTGTTATTCATGGTGTCTCTAGTGCGCTTCTATTGTGTGCCTGCCAGCAATGGCACCTTGCGTGCAGCCGCAACGTGCGCTGCGAACTCGAGGTCTGCGTCCACAACAGAGCAAGTCCGCAGCGTCACAGCTGCCGCTGCCACCGCCGCACGGCGTTTCTCCAAGGCCTCCAGCTCAGCCGCGTTAGCTTTCTCCACCTGTGTGTGTGTGTATCCACCCAGCCGTGTGAGGTGGGCGCGTGCGAGGAGTGGAGCGCGTTGAAACAACGCACCTCTGCGATCTCTGCATGCAGCCGCTCCAACTCCGCCTGCTTGGCGGCACACCGCGCGGCGCGGGCAGCGTCTTCTGGGTCCACCGTCGCGGGGGCGGGTCTGGAGAACGGGCGCGTCAGGCCGGCGCAACGGAGTGCACTCAAAGATGCACCACCGCCCAGGGCTGTTTGTTCGAACCCCACAACGGGCCGAGAAGCACCGCGCACCGCCTCCCAACCGCAGCGACTGCGCGCCACGCACCGGCTAGCACGTGCGTCCACGCCGAAGTCGGTGACGCCCCGCGCGTCGCACGCCTCGTCCAGCGCGTTCAGAGTGGCACGTATCCGCCCAGAGGAGCAGATGCTCTCAAAGTCCGCCTTGGCGGGGTGAGGCCGCGCAGTGCGAGTCAGGGCGACTGGGCTTGTGTGATAATGCTGGTAGCATGGCAGGCGCACCAGCGCCATAGCACGCAGCTGCGTCACGGACTGCGAGCGGCGGGGCGTTGGAGTGTGAGAGCTCCAGTGTGGTCTGTGGAGAGGCGCGTGCGCGTGTACCCGACGCACCTGGCAGTAGACGTCGAACATGGTGTCGTGGTGCGCAGCTGGGACGTGCGAGTAGCACGCTACAAACTCCTGCGCGAACGGAGCGGAGGTCAGTGAGACAGAGGTTCACCTTTTTGTGTCCCTGGCAGCGCAGCACGCACCTCGAAGCCACACGCGCCAGTGGCGCCCTCAAGCGCACGCACGAAGCCAGCGCGCAGGGCGGTCATACGGCGGCCGTCCACACCTGAAGATGCCATGTTGCTGGCGAACAGGACCACTTGTGTACGTTTTCGTCCCCGTTTTGTGCGAGCCAGCGGTCAACGGCGCGCTCGCCGAGACGATGCGTGACTGACTGCGACATGGACGCCGCCGTCGGGGCGGTCGTGCGCGCTGCAGCTCAAGCAGTTGGTGTGTATTGCTACTCTCGCCTAGTCGGCCCTGTTCTTGCATGTGACTCACTCCACGTGCGACGGTGTGGCACAGACTCCGCTGAATGCCCTGATCACGTGGCGGCTGTGCTCGACCAGCTGGCTGCGCTGCTTCTAGCAGGGCACCACCAAAGTCACGTTGCACAAGGAGCGCCCGCGCTGCAGGTGGCGGCGGCAGTGACAGCATGCAAGTCCGCATGTGGAAGCTATCCGCCCCGTGACGCGCTAGCGAGCAACTCTGCAGCCCAGGCGCTGCTGTCCGACCTCCTTCTGCGCGGCGTGACTCCGCAGTGGCTGCCTCGCTTAGACGCGCAATACGCACAGCTTGTTGACGGACTCATGGGCACATTGTCTGCAGACAGCGCGTTGGAAGCGTTGTGTGCGTTGTGCGCAGACGAGCAGCCACACACAGCAGGGACTGCACGAAGACTCCTTCTGTCGCGTTTCTTAGCACCTAGCTCGCCTGGCTTGGCTGAATTAGCGCAAGCATGGCCGGGTAATACTGCTGGGAGCAGTAATGTCCGATCACATGCGCGCTGTGAGCAGTTGTTGTCGCAGTTGCTGGCTTTGCCGGATAAGGCAGCACTCCATCAAGGGACGCGTTCAGGGGCTGCATCATCGCCGTCACTCGCACTGCTCTTATCACATGACACGCTGTTCGATGCTCTTGCGAGGGGTGCAGCAGACGCTGTCGCGAGCAGCGGTGATGGAAGCACACGACGCACTGCGTCCTTCGCCACCGCAGTGTGGGCTCGCATCGCGCGTCGGGGTGGTGCCGCAGCTGTTGCAGGTGCACTTATGGCAACACACAGCACTGTCGGCCCACAACTGCTGGCGGGCATTGCATCCACCGATGTGAGCACTGCGACTCGTGTCATGGACGCCCTACTGCGTCGCGTAGGGGAATCACCATCGCTGATGCATGCGGAGCGGGTGCGCATTGCCGTGACGTCGCTGCTGCCCGCATTACAGCAATGTCGCGACATGCAGACCTCCTTTGGGACAATACTACCACTTCGCCGCCCGTTGTGGTGTCGCTCTACGCTAGTCACGTGGCTGGATTGCGTGCTGTTGAACGATGCCATGGCAACAGCGCTGCCAAGCTTGCGAGCTGATGCGCTGCAATGCTTGTCACGCACCTGGGCAGATCCAGCCATGGTCTCGTCACCTGGAGGTGCTGCAACATCCGCCATGCACGCCTACCTCACCGCCGCGCTGGTGGCGATACTGCAGGTGCCAGGCCGCGACTCGTGGCTGACGACGCTGCGTGCATGGGATCCAGTATTAACGCAGACGCTGCTTGGTGGAATCAGCGCGCGCCTCGGTGCCCCACTGCCGGAGGTGCGTCTCGGCGGCATGCGTGTCGCCTCAGCACTGGCGGATGCCATGAATGCGGAGGAAGTGGAGGCGCGACGCGCATCTGAGGCACCAGGGTCAACCTCAAGGCTGTTGCCACAGCTGTTCGCCAATGAGGCGGCTACGCCACCGCTGCCTGGAGATCTCTGGGGCAGTGGTCTGTGGAAAGACACCATCTGCGATGACGCCGCGGAAGCAGACGATGCGCCTACTGCTGCACCGCCGACACCTGCCATCGCCCAAGAAAAATGCGATAGCGGCGTCAAGCCTGTTGGCGAGCTGCGCGCATCAGCATCACACATGGCGTCAGAAGCTTTGGAGCTTGACAGTGATGACGAGAGCGTCGATGAGTTGGGCAGTTTGAGTCCATACGATATGTCCGACACTGAGGATGTGTGCGCTGACGCCGATGGCGGCCCTGACGGCGTGCGCGATGAAGCGCCAGTACCAGCAGCGCCGGTGCCGACGAGCTTGAAAGGCCTCTTGGATGCGCTACGCGCGGGGGCAAGTGCTGCAGCTGGCAATTCAGTGCCCTCCGGCTCTGCGCCTGGTGGGCCGACGGCGAGTGCGGTGTGTGATGCGGCGCTCTGTGGTGCAGAGGAGCTCATCCGGTCATGTCCCGCAGAGCTGCCGCTGTTCGCACAACCTCTTGCCATTGCGCTGCTGAGTGCACCTCCCGCTTGGGTGGATGTCGACGCCGAAGCTGATGATAACAACGACGGCGATGGTGATAATGCCCAAGGGGGTGGCACGCGGCGCCGATTGACCGTCCGTGTTCGAGCGATGGCGGCGCTGCTAGCGTGCTGCCCCAGCGTTGCAGCCAAGACGCTGTCGCACCATTTCACAGCCGCCCAGCTGGATGTGGGCACGCGATTAGAGATCCTCGATGTGTTGTGCTTAGCTGCGGAAGAGCTGGCGAGCGTCACGTTAGCACCTGGCCCTGCACTGCCCAAAGTGGAGCACACCAGCACAGTGTCTTCGAAGCCATCATCTGGGGACGTGAAACAGCAGCCTCGTAGCCGGCCTCCACCTGTGACGCGGATCAAAGCGCCGGTTGCACTCGCGGTGCGTGCTCGGGGACCTCGGCCTAGCGGGATCAACCGCTTCGGTCCCGCAGCTGATGCCTTCGCTGCGCCGCTGCTGAGTGCCACAGCCGCAGCCTTGGGCGTGGATAATGCGCGCAGGAGTGTATCTGCATGGGAGGACATGTCGCCATTGGCATGGCTGCGCGCGCCTGCCAGAGGCGTCGATGGCACCCATTTACCCGCGGCGGATGATCCAGCATCTAGCCTTGTGCTTGGCCGCTTGCTTGTCACTCTCGGCCACATGTGCGCCTGCGCTGCGCGCACAACCGCCGCGACGCAACTGCCTGCAGCAGTGCTGACACTATTGGCCACCCGGCCGGGGAGTGCCCGTCCATTGGCAGCAGGGCACGGGCAGCCGTATGTGCGGCGCAGCGCGCACTACGCGGCTGCTAAGGCGATGGCGGCGTTGCCGCCGGCGTGGATGGCTGCCCTGTTGGAGGAAGGGGCAACATCTCAGGTGGTGGATGCCATGGAAACAGTGTGCGACCTTGCCAAGACGGCCCAGGGCGGCGCAGAGCCGGATGCGGAGAGCCGTGTCCTGGCTGCCCGCGTGCTGGTAGCGCGGCACGAGCTCGCGACCTCGGCTGCGGATGTGCTGGCGTCGCTTCCTGCTGATGGACCAGGAGCGCAGATTAGCGCTCGCGTGCCATCACTGGAGGTGCGCATGGGCATGTAACGACGCCCGCTCCGTCTCTCTCTTGTCAGTCGACGTCCACGTCACCATCTTTGTCCTCCCCTTTCCCCTTCGCGAAGCGCTTCTCCGGAGTCGAGGTGAGTTTGTGCACTGCGCTCTGGCTGCTCCACGCGTCGCTGCATAGTTTGCGCGGCGTTCCGGGAGGCTCCTTACTCGCGGAAGGCCCTCTCTCACTCTGTGTCGTCTCTCTTCCGGCGCGCAGGAAGGATGCAGACCGCCGCGTTCGCGCCGGCGGCGCCTTGCGTTCGCACCCAGGTGCGCAGCCACTCGCACCGCTGCCGTCCGCCTGCCGTTCCTGCCGGCGGTCCGGGCACACCGGCAGGGCTTAGCCAAACGAGTGACAGAGACACGCCCCTGTTCACACACGCACTGCCACCCCCGCGGCCTGCACACAGCGCACGCCAGCGTCGCAGCGATGAAACACCCGCGCCGCGTGGGCTACGCGGGCCGCACTTCACGCACGTCTGCGTGTGCGGTTCAGTGACTTTCACACTGACGCTCGCTTGTGATCTCTGTCGCAACAGTTCGCTGGCAACTGCGCGTCTCTGCGCGCTGCCCCCCGCGCCCGCCCGTCCGGCCGCGTGGCTGCCAGTGGCGTGCAGGCGAACATCGACTACGGCCTGGGCCTGGAGATGAAGACCACTGCCCAGAAGACCATCCCCAGCTCCGGCCGCGCCAAGGTGCCCCTCGAGCTCGAGAAGGGCGAGGTGCCCATGAACACGTTCGGCAACAAGGCGCCGTTCGCGGGCAAGATCGTGTCCGTGGAGCGCATCGTGGGCCCCAAGGCCACGGGCGAGACGACCCACATCATCATCGACCACCAGGGCAAGATGCCCTACTGGGAGGGCCAGTCCTTCGGCGTCATCCCGCCGGGATTCAAGGTGAACAGCAAGGGCAAGGAGGTGCCGCACGGCGTGCGCCTGTACAGCATCGCCAGCAGCCGCTACGGTGACGCCTTCGACGGCAAGACCGCGACTCTGTGCGTCCGCCGCGCCACGTACTGGGACGCTGAGAAGGGAAAGGAGGATCCGGAGAAGAAGGGCATTTGCAGCAACTTTTTGTGCGACGCAAAGCCGGGCACCGTGGTGCAGATGACTGGCCCCACGGGCAAGGTTATGCTCCTGCCTGAGGACCCGGCAACCGTGCACATCATGGTTGCCACCGGCACCGGCATCGCGCCCTTCCGCTCCTACATCCGCCGCT
>Ga0164296_1005779_pt1 | contig 10709 bp, 9 predicted proteins | sample GEODES057metaG_FD_113533 | JGI IMG/M metagenome (GOLD analysis project Ga0164296, IMG submission 113533) | Dystrophic lake water microbial communities from Trout Bog Lake, Wisconsin, USA - GEODES057 metaG | ecosystem: Environmental > Aquatic > Freshwater > Lake | place: USA: Trout Bog Lake... | reverse complement strand
GCGGCAACGGTGCCTCAGGGACGAATGGCAACGGCGGTGCAGCCGGAAGCGGTGGGGCCGGTGCCCACGGAGGCAATGGCGGCAACGGTGCCGCGGGCAGCAGCGGCATTCCAGATGGTGGAAGCGGTGGCAACGGTGGCAAGGCCGGAAGTGGTGGTTCGGCAGGGATCGGTGGCGCTTCTGGCACGGGCGGCACCGGGGGCAACGCAGGAGCCAACGGCAAGGCCGGAAGCAATTCGCTGGGCGGTAACGGCGGAACGGGCGGTGCGGGGTACTCCGCGACATCACCGGGTGACATAGCCGGCAACGGCGGTGACGGCGGCAGTGCTGTGTCTGGTGGCAATGGTGGCGCTGGCGGCGACGGCGGAAGCGGCCGTTCAGGGACGGCCGGGAACCAGGATGCCACCAACGGTGGCAACGGCGGTGCCGGTGGATCAGGAGGCGGCGCTGAGGCGGGCAACGCGGGTGCCGGCGGCAAGGGCGGCAATGGCGGGGCTGGTGGAGCCGGTCTCACCATCGGCTTTGGGCCTATACAGCAGTCGGGAGCAGGCGGTAAGGGCGGCGCGGGTGGCGCCGGTGGCGCCGGTGGCGATGTCACCTCAGGTACAGCCGGAGCCGGTGGAGCCGGTGGCAATGGCGGGAACGGCGGCGACGGTGGTAGCGCCTATTTCTCAACCTTCGCCGATGGCGGCACTGCCGGCAATGGCGGAAACGGCGGCACTGGCGGGAGCGGCGGCAAGGCGACCAGTGGAGGAACGGCCGCAAATGGCGGCAACGGCGGCAATGCCGGTGCCGGCGGCAATGCCGGTGCCGGCGCGAACGGTGATGGAACCTTTGTCACAGGAGGAAATGGCGGTAACGGCGGAGCCGCCGGGCAGGCTGGCCTTGGCGGCCTGGGCGGAAGTGCCGATGTGAGTTCCCCAGGTGCCAACGGCACCAGCGGGAGCAGTGCCAATGGCGGAAACGGTGGTGCTGGCGGAACCGGTTTTTCAATCGACATCGACCCCTTGAAGAACGGCGGTGCCGGCGGCAACGGCGGCGCTGGCGGCGCGGCGTTTGAGGGAGTGGCCGGTAACGGCGGGGCCGGGGGCAACGGCGGCGCTGGTTATATCGGTGACGGGACGCACCCCGGCTCGAACGGCGGCAAGGCCGGGAACGGCGGTGCAGGCGGCAGTGTCACCTCGGGAACCGGCGGCAACGGCGGCGCGGCAGGCAACGGCGGTACCGGCGGGTCGACCACCGCAACCGGCGTTGACGGCAAGGCCGGGAACGGCGGGGCCGGCGGAACTGGCGGCGATGCCGGTGCGGCAACCGATCTTGGCGGTACCGCTGGGTCAGCGGGCGTCGGCGGCAACGGTGGAGCCGGCGGTGCGGTGACCTCAACGAATAACGCCGTTGGCGGCCAGGGCGGCGATGGCGGCGATGGCGGATCCAGTGGCGCCGCAGCGGGCGGCAACGGCGGCGATGGCGGTTTCGCGAACGCTAATACCGGAAACGCTACGGGCGGCAACGGCGGCGATGGCGGTGCGGGCGGCGGCACTGCAGGTCTGGGCGGATCAGCTTCCAGTGTCAGTGGAACGGCGACGAATGGCGTTGATGGGAGCCCAGGCGCCGTTGGAGGTGTTGGCGGCAACGGCGGCGTTGGTGGCAACGGTGGAAATGGCGGTGCTGGTGGCAACGGCGGTGCCGGCTAACCGCCAGCCACAGGCGTAGTTCAACGGTCTGCCCTGGTGTCTGCTGCGGGGATAGCCGCTTCAGTCACCAGGGCAGGTCTTCGAAGGAGCGCACCGCATCGATTCACTGTCCACCGCGATGCTGTGTTCATTCAGCAAGCATCAGCCAGCCCACGTTCGGGACTGAGACGTGAAGTGCCTGGACGCTCGCCGCGCACAGGCAATGACGATCTCCTGAACCACCTAATTGCGGCAGGGACAGTGACCTCTTCGTCAGGACCGTGCTAGCCGACGGTCAGGCTCCGGTCCACAACGCTTTGCTGTCCCACGTGGTGAAGGGTCCCGCGTCCGGATCCGGGGTCTGCATGAATGCGCCGTCGTGCCACACGATGTAGCGGTTGCAGACCGGGCCGCCGTGGCCGGCATTGGCCCATTGTGCCCACGATGCTGCCCAACCGGCTCGGCAAGCAGTGTCCGAGGTTGCGCGCCCGTACGACTGCATCCAGGGGGCCAGGCCGCCCTGGTCTGGCTCGAGCACTGCCACGATCTGGATGAACGGTGCCTCAGTCCATGTGGTGCTGAGATTGCCACCGGGTCCGTCCGCGCCGTTGCTGCCAGCAGTTCCATTCGTGCCGGCTGAGCCGGGTGTTCCGGTCCCCTGGCCACCTTCGCCGCCCGCACCGCCTTGTCCGCCATTGCCGCCATTGCCGCCATATGCAAGCGCGATCGTGGTGGCGTCGATCATCACCAGGGTGTCTTCACTAGCCCCGCCGCCTTGTCCGCCGTCACCGGAAACACCCGTTGCCCCGTCCGCAGCCGCGCCGGGATTTGTCGCGTCAGCACCGGCTGACCCCGGTGTTCCGGCTATTCCATCGGTGCCATTGGTGCCCACGATGAACGTCAGCGTCTCCGGGCTCGCGGTGGTGTTGGTGTAGGAGCCCTGCCACTTGGCTCCGGCGCCACCCTGGCCACCTGCCCCACCCGTTCCGCCAGCCCCACCACGGACAGTGGCAGAACCGTCCCAGCCCAGGCCGCCGGCACCACCGGCGCCACCGTCACCGCCGGCGCCACCGTTGCCCGCCTTCAGGATGAGATTGAGCGACTGCCCGGGCTCCAACACGCATTCGGCACCAGGTGTCACCACTCCGAGCACGCATGGTGCCGGCGGGATAATGGCGCTGGCGGTGGGCGCGCCGGCGAGGCCGATAGCACCAAGCGAGGCGGCGACCAGGAGCGCGATCGCGCCGCTGGACTTCAAGCGGGTGGAGGACATGGCAACCCTTCTACGGTGAAACGCGGGTGAAGATACGCTGAGGATATTGCAGGCGAGTGCTGTGCTTCCCCAGGATTCGCTGTTCGGGCGGCATCCGGCGGTGAGGTGTGGGTGAAGGGCTCCAGGTGAATCGATCTGCGTGGCAGGGTCCGGTGCCTGGTGAGGCCGTCGCTCGGCGCCTCCTGGGTCGGGCGACGGCGACCGGGACGATCGTGGTGCCTGCAGTGCCGGCACTGGGTCCGCACATCGTCACCGTATGCCTGCAGACCTTTGCCGCCCTGGGCGTGAGCTTCGATGCAGCACAGCGCGCCCACCTGCAGTCCGTGCTGGAATCCGAGCTGTCCACTGCCTTCTCAGCCAGCCCTCGATCGGAGATCGTGATCGAGTACCAGGCTCCCGTCGGCGCCACGGTCAATTACCGCGTCAGTCACCGCTGGCTCAGCCTGGACAGTGCCTACGACGCATGGGTGGAAACCCGAACACCGCCGTACTTCGGTCAGCATGCCGACGCCAGGGTGCTGTCAGTGGCCGAGGAACTCGGTCCGCCTACGCAGTGCCGAGTGCTGGACGTGGGAGCCGGCACCGGCCGCAACAGCGTCGCCCTTGCCCGGCGTGGTCATCCGGTCGATGCATTCGACGTCAGCGGCCGTCTGTTGGACATCCTGCGGAGCACCGCCGAGCAGGAGTCCCTGGACATCGCGGCCCTCCAGGGCGACGCACTGTCCATGGCGACGGTTACGCGGCGGGACTACTCCTTGGTCGTGGTGTCGGAGGTGACCTCCGACTTCCGCTCGACGGCTGACCTGCGCCGACTGTTCCACATGGCCGCGACCTGCCTTGCGCCAACAGGACGGCTGGTGGTGAACGTGTTCTTGGCCAAGGACGGATTTCATCCGGATGACGCGGCACGGCAATTGGGCCAGCAGACCTACACCAGTATGTTCACGCGCGATGAGCTCGCCGTGGCAATGGAAGGGCTTGCGTTGGAGTTGCTGTCCGACGACAGCGTTCACGATTTCGAGCATGAGCACCTGCCGCATGCGGCCTGGCCGCCGACAAGCTGGTATCAGAACTGGGTGCGTGGGCTGGACGTGTTCGAAGTCGACCCCGATCAGTCACCGATCGAATTCCGCTGGCTGGTGTTTGGCAGGACGGCATGAGCCGCAGTCGGCCTGCACCGGTCATGGGGCGCGATCAGGTTGTCAGCGAACGAGAGGGCATGACCCATGGCTGTTGATCCCCGGCACGATGTAGTGGCCAGCCAGTACGAGCGCTGGGTGTATCCGGAGCCGATTGCCGACCTGCCCGGGTGGCTTGCGACGAACTGGCAGTGGTTCGACCCCAGCCACGCCCACCGAATCTTCTGGCCCGATCATGCCTATCGACCGGACATGCGCATCCTGGTAGCGGGCTGCGGCACGAACCAGGCTGCCGTGATCGCGTATACCAATCCCTCCGCCACGGTCGTCGGCATTGATGTCAGCGAGTCATCGTTGGCACATCAGCACCATTTGCAGGAGCGGTACGGCCTGGAAAACCTGCGCCTCCAGCGCATGCCCATCGAGGAAGCCGGCCAATTGGGGGATGACTTCGATCTCATCATCTCCACCGGAGTCCTGCATCACCTTGATGATCCGCAGACGGGCATGAATGCCCTGGCCGAGGTGCTGCGCCCCGATGGCGTCATCGCGATCATGCTCTATGCACGGTACGGCCGCATCGGCGTGGAGCTCATGCAGGCACTGTTCCGCGATCTGGGTCTTGGTCAGGATGAGCGTTCCCTGGCCATGGTCAAGGACGTCATCGCTTCGTTGCCTGATGAGCATCCGGTGCGCGACTACTTGGCCATCGCCCCGGACCTGACCTTCGATGCCGGACTCGTGGACACCTTTCTCCACGGTCGCGACCGCAGCTTCACCGTGGAGGACTGCCTGAACCTGGTGACCTCAGCCGGATTGGTCTTCCAGGAGTGGTTCTTGAAGTCACCGTATGAGCCCTCGGTTTCGGCCAACCCAGCCAGCGCCGCCATCGCGCTGCTTCCCGATGCTCAGCGATGGTCAGTCATGGAGCGGATCAACACCCGAAATGCCTGCCATTTCTTGACTGCCTGTCGCCCCGAACGTCCGACGTCGTCGTATCGGGTGGATCCGCAGTCCCTGCAGGCGGTTCGGGACATTCCGCTGATGCGCCTGCGGTGCGGGCTGGACGGTAATGACCTGGTTCGGCCTGGCTGGCGTCTTCGCCTTGATCCGGTCGAGCGCGCGATCGTGGCACAGATCGACGGCCATCGCACCATTGATGACATCGTGGTCGCAGCGCGCGCGGTAGCCGGCCCTGGCGTGGATCAGACCATGGTGCAGTCGCTGCTCAGCGCATTGTGGAATCGCGACTTCATCGCATTCGCCCGTATCAATTCGCAGTAACCCGCGATAAGCAGCCTCGATCTGTCCGACGTGGCCCCGAGATGATTCGAACATCCGACACAAGGTTTAGGAAACCTCTGCTCTATCCCCTGAGCTACGGAGCCGGGGCGCGTCAGCCTATCCCTCTGCATAACCTGCGTCAGGTCAGGCGTTGGCGCTCCTTGAGGCTCAAATCTACTTTGCGTGGCGTCTGTGGCCGTGTGAGAAGGGGGTTAAGGCCCTTGGATGCCGCGAACAGCGGGTTTTGGGGTCGGTGAAGGAAGTGGATGTGCCGGTCAGGTGCCTGCTGTTGGGTGGGGTTACGCCGCTAGTGGCTGTTTTGTTCTTCTCAATCGCAGTCTCCCCATCAGTTCGTGGGAGCGCAACGGTTCAGGGAACGCTTGAAAGGGACAGCGTGAGCGTGACAGGACCCGGGACGAGTGGCATTCGCACCTCGAGGAGCGCCGAGCTCTTGACCCAGGTGCACAACATTGTGGCTCAGTGGCGATCTCTGCGAGCACAAGCACCCTGATATTCTGAGGGGGGGGGAGGAAACCGGCTATGCGTATACACACCACTCTTGTCACAGCAGAGTCTGTCGCTGCCATGGCTACCTCACTCGTGCGATACGTGTTCGGCAGGCTGCCGGACACGAATTGGAAGCAGTTCCTGATTACCGTGGAACCACCGAAAACACCCGTCTGGGAGACAGAAAAATGCGGCAGTGAGCCACTGCTATAAAGGCAAGAAGGTTCCTGAATTCTCCCGACCCGGTTCGGACCGCACCATGCGCACAATGCCTGAGTCAGGTCAGTGGGCCGAAGCACCCACCTTCCGCAGGCTTGGGAATACTCGAATCGCGGGCACCAAGCCTGCGAGCATCACCACCGTCCCCGTGCACAAACCAGGTCAGGCATAAGCGCGGCCAACCAAAGCGGGTGAGGTTGTTTGCCGGTGAAAGCCAAGGCGTGATCCTGTTTGGGTTCGGGCCTGGGTTTGCCGGTAGGGCGCACCTTGTTGCGCGATGACATCCGCCGATCCAAGGACCGTCGGATTGCTGTCTGGAATTCGGCGAGCGGTCTTCCCTTCAGGTCGTGACCGGTCGACCTTGCTGTTCGCATTCGCTGACAAATGCATAGGGACCTGCTTGCTCCTGGAACAGTGCTGAGGTTTCCCCGGAGCGCACCGGCCCACCATCGATCTCCAATCGGCGAACGGGGCTTGCGGCGTCGAAGGTCAGCTCGGCAAGGTCGATCCAGAACACATTCGGGGAGTCGGCGAGCTCCACGAAGAATCGCAACCTGGTGTGGTCGCTGGCGACACGGAAGATCGTGGAGGACAGGTTTGGATGCTCCGGGTCAAAGCCATCCAGCATGGGGACAGACACGTTGCGGATGATGGACATGACCGTTGCCACTCTTGCGACTTCATCGTCGGTAGCCCTGGCGTTGGCCAGGTACCAGCTTGCTCGCACGAATCTGTCCGTTGCCCGTCCGGTTCCGGGCAGCATCTGACCGTCCAGTTCCATCCAGTACTCGGCCAGGGCAAGTTGCTTGTCGAACGTTGGTTCATTCGTCATGACTTGGTACTGGCGTCCGTGATGAATGACGAGCTTGCCGTCGATGTATTCGCAGATCGCGGAATCACCGGTGGCGTCGGAGATGGAGATGTGTGCTGTGGGTGGCACGTCGCCTGGGACGTTGATGCCGACCACCTGGAACGGCTCGTGCTGCAGCGTCGCAACGGCATCGGCGACAGTGGCGAAGCTATCCAGGACGTATTGCACCCAGGCGGCAACGCTCATCCCGGGCCGTGAGGGATCCCGTGGGCCGTATTCGCTGCAGGGAAGGTAGAGCAGATTTGCGGCCAGACCGGCGGTATTTAGGCCATCGAAGGCGATGCCGTCGTATGCAGTGGTGACCACGGAGCCGAACTGTGATGTCCACCGAAACTGATTCTGCGTTGATCCGCCCTCGCGTGGGATGCCTGTGGGCAACGACCACGCGGCGATCTGCAGGCTCATGAACCAGTCCATGGTCCGCCCGGTGACGACAGACCCTGCGGGGCCGATATAGGTCACTCGACTACACATGACGCTCCTCAACAGGTGCCGGGTGCACTGGGAGACATCGCGCAACGTGAGTGCTGGGACGATTCCCGGAATCAGGTCGACGCCTGGAATCAGCAGGAGTGTAGAACAACAGGCACCCCACGGTTCACGGTTCTCAACGGTCGCCACCGGCACCTGAAGTTCTCTTCGCCAAGGCAGTGCTGATGCTGGGGCGGCCGGTGCCACGGTCGATCAACTTGTGCCTGCATGCTGGCACCGTGGCACTGCCGAGCGACGACCAGCGTACTCCGTTCAGGCATATTCCACTGATGACAGCCACGTGAACGCTGTGACCTGATGTGCCAGACAGCGCATCAGCACAGGGTCCGCAGGGGGTGCGTGCTGGCTACACCTGGACCGCCGCTGGCACCGCACCATCAGTGGGTGCGGTGCCGTCAGCAGTGATCAGTGATGCCGCGTGAGGGTCTACTTGCGGTCAGTTGCCGTAATGGTTGTCGAAGTCTTGGTGCAGACCACGGCGAGGTTAATGGAGTGCAGCGAATGGACCTGGGGCTGACCGCTGCATTCCCCGCCTGGTGAAGCGTCGTAGCTTCGGAATTCGTGATCATCCGCGTTCAGCAAGATCCCCACCATTTTGAGGCGGATTGTTCCCTGAAAGGTTTGATGGTCATAAATCTTCAGATCAAACTCGGGGAGACCTCTGGTGATCGACGAATTGGAGTTGATGTCTCGTTGGACGTGTTGTCCGGGATGCAGTCAGCAGTCTTGGAAACCGGCAGGGCGACCGCCCGTGGGGGCGCAGGGGTTGTCCGGTCGCTTGTCCTCCCAGTATCCGTTGTTAATGCCGTCAATTGCGATGTGCATTGGACTGCTGGTGCTGTTGATGATCGTGACCGACCGATCTGCAGCAGCGGCGCTCGCGGTCACCTGGGACAGCGCCATGGTTGCGGCAATCACCAGTGTGGCCGACATGGCGGCACGTGTTTCGAAACGCATGGCGTGTAGCTTCTTGTTCGAGAACTGCCTGATCTGATGTGAATGTCCACCTGCGACGTGAACGTCCAGCATCGCGGAGGAGATCCTGGCATTCCCGTGCGCATGTCTGAGCGCGCAGTCTAGGTCATTGCGCGCCTTTGTTGGCGTGCTCCCATGGATCGGTTGAGTGCAATTGCGGGCGCGTGGCAATGGGATGCCCGGGTCGGCTGTCCAGGCGTGATCTGGTCTTCGGTGCCTGGCGCACGGTCAGGATTTCAGACCTGGCCCACGTAGGTGACGTCAGCCTTGGGCTGACCTGAGGTTGCGCTTGGCATAGGTGGGCCATGAGTACGCTTGCCGCACTGGACCGCAGGAGGAATACGTGCACTTGATCGCCAGCTTTCGTGTGCTGAGTGGACATGAGGAAACGGTGCACGATCTGCTGACTGACTATGCAGCCATCGTCCGTGCGACTGATGGCACCGTGCGATTCGAGACCTTTGCCGATGCCGCCGATGCACAGTGCATCGTGGTCATCGAGCAATACCGCGACGCACACGTGTTCCAGCAGCACATCAACGCACCGGAGAATGCGCAGTTCAATGCCGAACTCTCCAGTCATATTGACGGTGCTGTGCACCTGCAGTTCCTGACCAGCCTGCCGGAGTAGCTAGCGATCGGCAGGCCAATCGGCAGCGGTACCCGCCCGTCGATGGAGGCGAACAGCGGTCCAGCCGAAATAGCAGCCCAGCGGGATTTCGATAAGCACCGCAGCCGCGATTGCCCCAACCTGATCAACGGTGCCCCACGACAGGCACACGTCAAACCAGGCATCGACCAGGGCAAGGGTGGCGCATACCGTCACCGCAAGGACCAAATGGGCATTGCGACCAAAGGCGCAAACCCCAACCCACGTGAAGGCCAGCAGCATGAAGACGTCGAACCCCACCCAGGTCAGGCGCCACGCGCCGCCGCTGGAGGTCTCAGGCAGGGTGATGCCCAGATCGATGATCCATGGAATCAACACGATGACCCCGATGGTTGCCAGCAGTCCTAGGAACCACACGCCTGGGCGCCGCGGTCGGTCGACTTTGGCGCGCTGATCGTTATCCGGCGCCGGTGATGCATTCATGGGTTCGCTCGCTTCAGACAACCAGCAGTGGGCACGGCAACTCCTGCTGCCCGGTCCGGTCCTGATCCAGCCCGCCCGTTCCTGGCCGGAACTTATCCATCAGCAGATGCCCCGGTCGTGGCGACGGATTGATAGAAGGCAGTCTCTGCGGCCTTGCCCGGAAATTTCCACAAGACCAAGACCAGTCCGATCAGGGTGCACCCCAAGGCCGATGCCAGCGCCAGGGATTTGCCATCAGTGAAGGCTGCCGCCGCCGTGCTGGTGATGGCGTGTGCGGCTTGCGCGGGATAGCCGGTGGCCACCTGGGCAGCGCCGGCATACGAGGCGGTCATCTCCTGGGCCGCAGCGGTGCTGACCTGGGACGCCTGCGCGGGAGTCAGTGATGTCAGGGCATCGCGAATGTGTGCTGAGTAGGTGGCAGCCAGGATCCCACCGAGCATGGCCTGCAAGATCGCACCGCCGAAGTCCCGCGTGAGATCCAAGAACGCTGATCCCATGCCGGAGCGATTCAGGGGCACTGAGGACATCAGGGCCCGTGATGCCGGCGTGGCGGCCAGGCCGACGCCTGCGCCGGTGAATGCATAGGCAGTCATGACCCACCAGACCGATGCCGAGTCAGTCCACACGAAGGTCATGATGGTGAAGGCACATGCCACGGCGCCCAGGCCGAGCATGAAGCAGAACTGGGATCCCTTGGCCGCAATAATCTTCCCGGCGACCTGTCCGCCGATAGCGGTGAACAGTGCGGCCGGCAGCACCACGGCAGCGGCGCGAATCGTGCTGTATCCCAGCACGTTCTGCGTGAACTGCTGGCCGATGAACATCACGGCGATGAGCGAGCCGAACGTGATCGCACCGGCCACGAAGGCCACCCAGAACGTCGGCGCCTTCGCCAGGTTCAGTGCAATCAGGGGCCTGGCAGCACGGGTCTGCCGCCAAAAGAACAAGATCAGGACCGCGATCGCGATGGCAACCAGCGTCAGCCAGGAAGCGGTGATGCCCTTTCCTGCCAGTTCGATGGCCAGCACCAGGCCGCCCACACCGATCACGGACAGCACGCCGCCGAGGTGATCGACGGAGAACCGTTCCTCCCCGGCATGCCACGGCAACACGATCAGGCCGACAGCCAGGGCAAGCACGTCCAGGGGCACGGTGATCAAAAACACCGATCCCCACCAATAGT
>Ga0164296_1005778_pt1 | contig 10709 bp, 12 predicted proteins | sample GEODES057metaG_FD_113533 | JGI IMG/M metagenome (GOLD analysis project Ga0164296, IMG submission 113533) | Dystrophic lake water microbial communities from Trout Bog Lake, Wisconsin, USA - GEODES057 metaG | ecosystem: Environmental > Aquatic > Freshwater > Lake | place: USA: Trout Bog Lake... | reverse complement strand
TGGCTGGTTGGGAGCCTCAAGCAACTGTGGGATGACGAAGCCGCACGCGCTGCGGCCACCGGCGCGCCGCAGCCGAAGCGACAGCAGCCATCGCCGCGGCCGCTGTTCACGCACCAGGTGGCCTCGGACAAAGAAAAGGGAGTACGCGAAGTGCTCAAGTACGCCCACATATGCGCTTCTGTGTTTTGTGCACACTCACACTGACCGTCATTCCGTGCATGAACGCCTGCAGGGAGTGTGCCAAGCAGCTCGCTGAGCGGAAGCGTGAAAAGGCGCAGCAAGGCAGGCCCCCTGTGGACGCGTCGGCGCTGCTCCACGGCACACAAGCTGCAAACTCCTTGCATGCGCTCTTCACACGCTCTGTGCTGTCACCATCTAGCAGCGGACGCACGGTCGCGGGCCCACTTGGCCGGGGAGCGCCCGCAGACATCGCTCCAACAGACCTCGCGCCGCGTGCATTGCGCTTCTCTCAGACGGCCGGCCTGTCATCAGCAGGCGATGCCATGGCAGACCCGGGTCCCAGCGCAGTGGATGTGGATCCTGCTGCTGTGATGCCGAGCCAGTATCCGGAGGAGGAGGTTGACGACCGCGGCGCGTTCCAGCCATTTAGCCAGGCGCCGCCGGCGGTGCTGCCTTTAGATTCAGAGGAAGCACTCCTTCAGATGCAGGACGCGCTGCTTCAGATGCCGGTGCAGGTGCAGGAACAAGCTGCGGCGGACGTGGCGGAGAAAGAGTGCGTTGCTTTTCTTTGCCCTGACTCCGCATGAGAGTTGCTGACTTGACTGTCACCATTCATTGTCGTCTGTCTGTTCTTACAGGGAGCAACAAGCCATCATTGCGACAATGAGGCCGCTCGAAAAACCGGGCGAGGAACCGCCTGTACAGCAAGAGGAGGATGCCGTGATGGAGCCACCGGTCGGAACTGCAGTACTTGCGCCGCCTTTGGAAGGCCCCACGCAAGTGCTCACAAACACAGCGCCCGCGCTGCCATCACTGCCAATTGCTACTCTAGCGCTCACAGTCGCGACAGGGCCCACAGCGGCGGCGGCGCTGGCTGCTGGGGATGCAGGTCTTCTAGCATCGCTGCCCCAGTCCGCCTTGGGAGGAGGCATCGGCGCGCCAAAGGTGTGCTTCTACTGCGGCGGCAACTGCTCCGTGGGCAAGCGTTCATTCAGCTCCAAGCTCGGGTATTTCCATCCGAAGTGCGCACCAGATGCCGCCAGCGATGACAGTGAACAGGCAGCCCGAGCCCACAAGCGCCGCCGCCGCGGAACAGGCCCATCTGATGCTGCCATTGATGATGCAGAGCTGATGCCGCCACCGCCGCCACCGCCGCCGGGAAGGCGTGTCTCTGCTGCCGCTGTGCCGCCAGTGCCGACTCCTGCATCCGCTCCAGTGCCCGTGCAGGCGGCTCCGAGCGTGCCGGCGCGTACAGTGTTTGCTCTTCGCTGGCGGCTCGCACCGCCCTCAAAGGCGGACGTCATGAAGACCCTGTCCCCTCAGGCGCGTGGGAGGGCACCCCTGCGGCTGTGTACTCGCCACTGCTCTTAACATAGCGTGGCTCTCATGCCCTCGACCTTGCACGCAGGTGGTCAACTATGGCGCTTTCTACTCCAAACCAGAGGACGCGGTGCAGGAAGGTGCTGGCGACAACCCTCGCCCGTGGGAGTTGGAGCTCCACCGTGCCGCTGCTGCTTCCGCAGCACGACTCTTCGCTCCGCCACCGCCGCCACCGGCACCTGCAGAGCTGCGCGATTCGCGTGGCGTGTCGTGGTGGTTCCACCGCGGCACCGTGGAGCCATCGTGGCAAGCACTGCCCAGTGGACCTTGCATCCAGCCTCACTCGGTCATCATGCTCCTCACCCCCGCGAGGCCACCTCCACGGAGCTCATCTGTGCGCGCCTGGCTAGCTCGTCGCCGACGCGCACATGCTGGGCAGTATGCCGCCGCTGTAGACATCGCTCCCCGGGCTGAAGCCCACATTGGCGCAGATAGCAGTGGTGACGAGGAGGATGCCATCGTGCTGAGCGCTTCTGCAGCATGTGAAGGCTTGACAGCTGTCAATCCCGGCCGGGGCGGGGGCCCCGCGCAGGTGGGCCTTTGCGTTGGCGCCTTCGGTGATGGCGGCCCAGCCACAGCTGATGCCCATGCAGGACAGCGCAGCGTTGGTAAGCAGTCCAGTGGCGGCGGTGCGCGACGCGGCTCTACGTCCGTGGGTGTCGATGGCCAACCCATCACACCCATCAGTCTCCGCCCAGCGTCTCCAAAGTGGGACGAATCGCTGTATCTTCAGGCATACCAGATGCTCGACGATTCTGCCCCTGACGCCGCCCATGCAGTGGCGCCGGCCCCACAAGTCCCCGCCGCGGCGCCTGTGTTGGATGGCCAAGGTGTTGGTCGGCGGAGCAGTCTGGTGGGGAGCCGGCCGCCAGTAGGCGCGCCATCGCAGATGACTGCGCCGTCTATGACGCACCAGTCCACACCGCCATCGCAGGCGGGTTTCCGTGCCAAAGGCGCTGCTGTGGCTGGACAGCCGAACCATGTGAGCGTCGCTTCCGTTGAGGTGATTGCAGCCACACGCGGGACGCTGTTGCCAGACCCTCAGCATGATGCCGTCCTGGTCATCGCCATGTGCGTCTTTGATGACAGCGCGCCGCCGGCACAGGCGCCGAGGCAGATTGCGCTCGTGCAGCAGCCAGCTGGACATCCGGCACCAGCCGTGCGCGTACCTGGCGAGGCGGAGGTGCATGTCGTCCTCAATGAAATGGAGCTGTTTCGCGCATTCATCTCACTGATGCTGGCGCTGGATCCCGACATGGTGATGGGCTACGACGTGCAGGGCGGCTCCCTGGGCTACCTCAGTGAGCGGTACTCACACCTCTGGGGCCCGCGTGCTGTTCCACTCCTGCGCGAGGTGTCCCGCCCACCCACCCATGACCCCCCCGGGGCGCTCATTGTAGACACCTACGGGCGCGACCACGCCGCTGGCATGTGGGTCACAGGCCGTGTCGTTCTAAACCTGTGGCGCATCATTCGCGCCGAAGTGAAACTCGGCTCATACACCTTCGAGGCTGTCTGCGCTGCAGTGCTGCGTCGCAGAGTGCCGGCGCTTCCGCCAGGCCAGCTGGCCGCGTGGCATGCCAGTGGTCGCGACACCTGGCGCGCAGTGCACAGTGCTTGCGCCCGCGCCGCCGGTTCTGTCGCTCTTTCGCAGCAGCTTGATTTGGTGGCTCGTACAGCGGAGCTGGCGCGCGTATTTGGCATTGAGTTCAACGACGTGCTCGTGCGCGGGAGCCAGCATCGAGTGGAGTCCATGATGTTGCGTCTCGCCCACGGCCAGAATTACGTCGCATTCTCGCCGACCAAGGAGCAATTGCAGTCCATGGACGCGCCAGTGGACATCGCGCTGGTCATGGAGCCGCAGAGCGGGTTCTACACCGACCCGGTGGTTGTGCTCGACTTCCAGTCGCTCTATCCAAGCATGTGCATCGCCTACAACTTGTGCTTCTCCACCTGCATTGGCACGCTGCAAGGCGCAACCGCGCAGGAGCTGCTGGACGGCGAGGCGACACGCAAGCTAGGCGCGCTCCCCCGCGCGCCGCATGTGCCGCCTGGCTTGCTGGGCGAGGACTTGCACGTCGCCCCTAATGGCTGCGTTTTCATGCCTGCTTGGAAGCGTGTCGGCGTCATTAAGCGCCTGCTGTCGGAGATCCTGGACACGCGCATCATGGTCAAGGATGCTCTCAAGGTGGCCATTGATCGCATCATGCAGCGATGCCTGACCGCCCGCCAGCTGGGCTTGAAGCTCATCGCCAACGTGACATACGGCTACACAGCCGCCAACTTCTCGGGACGCATGCCCCTGCCCGAGCTCGCGGACGCCATCGTGTCCAGCGGCCGAGCGACACTAGAGCGGGCCAAAGCGCTGATTGAGGGGACGTCGGCATGGAACGCACGGGTGGTGTACAGCGACACCGATTCTCTGTTCGTCCACTTGCCTGGCCGCTCTCGCGAGGAGGCGTTCCGCATCGGATCTGAGATTGCAGCTGCTGTGACGGCCGCAAACCCTGCGCCGGTGAAGCTGCAGCTGGAGAAGGTGTACCAGCCCTGCCTGCTGGTGACGAAGAAGCGATACGTCGGCATGGCATGGGAGTCTGCTGGCCCAGACGCAGTGCCCGTCTTCGACGCCAAGGGCATCGAGACAGTGCGTCGAGACACCTGCGGCGCTGTGTCGAAAGCCATGGAGCGGTCGCTGAGACTGCTGTTCGCCACGCGCGACCTGAGCCGGGTGAAGGCGTACTTGCAGCGCCAGTGGGCGCGCATCTACGCCGGCCGCCTGGCGCTGGGTGACGCCATGTACGCGAAGGAGGTTCATCTGGGCTCCTATGCGCCGGGGCGACTGCTGCCGAGCGCCGCGCACGTGGCCATGCGCTCAGCCCAGGTGGATCCTCGTTCGAAGCCACACATGGGGCAGCGCGTGGCGTATGTCGTGTGCGAAGGCCAGCTCGGTTCGCAGAGTATTGCGGACATGGTGCACTCGCCGGGGGAGTTTGTCGCCGCCAAGGGGACTCTGCTCTTGAACGCGAGGTATTACATCAACATGCAGGTCACTGCCCTGAACCGGCTGTTCAATCTCGCCGGCGGCAACGTCGTCAAATGGGCGGAGCAGACGGCGAGGATGCAGAAGCGGGATCCAACCAAGCGCGAGGTGGAGCGCAACGGAGTCAGCGATGCAAAGGGTAAGAACCTTGTGACCAGATGGTTTCATCCTGACCAGTGCGCTGTGTGCGGCGCAAAGAAAGGGGAGGAGCAAGAGAAAACAATGGTTCTCTGCCTCAAGTGCAAGTCCAGTCCGCAGCAAGCCGCCGCGGTGCTGGGTGCGCGTGTGCACAACCTCAGCGTCCGGGTCGCTCGTTTGAATGCTGTGTGCACCCACTGCGGTGGCGCCGATGGCGGCTTGGGTGACGTCCAGCAGATGGATGTGGGTGGAGAGGGTGCAGCTGGCGGCAGCGTTGCGCGCAGTGGCGGAGGTAAGATTGTGTGCACTTCCCATGACTGCCCGGTCTACTTGGAGCGGCACAAGCGCACCCTAGAGCTCGATGCTGCCGAGAGCATCGAGCAGCGCGCTGCCGCAGACTACGTGCCCGAGTGGTGATGCATGTCTGTTTTGCGCAAATAGTAGTCTTACAATTCAACGTTCACATCAACAAGTCTCGAGAGTTACTGCTCCGAGGCCGTATGAGCGCATGCAGCGCAGAGGAGCTTCACTCATCGTCATGGTGGTGGTGGTGCTTGTGGTGCTTATGCGGCTGCGATGATGGATGGTGGCGACGCTGGTCAGAGACCCACAGGCTCCGAGTGGACACAAGCACGCGCGCACGCACCTCACCACCAGCTTCCGCCGCCGCCTTCGCCTTGGCCTCGCGCTTTGCAGCTTTCTTCGCCGCCTTGCGTGCCGCACGAGCGGCCTCGTCTTCCTCACCGCCAGCGCTGGGCACGTGCGCTGCTGCTGCCATCATGGCGTTGCTGGGCGGCTTTGGCGCGTTCGGGTTCACCTGCAGAGCGTGGGCGTGGTGGGTGCGTCAGCGCTTATGCTCTGTCTACTGTGCGTAGGGGCAGGAAGCGAGAGGGACTGGCCTTCGGGTTGAGCTTGCTTGTTTTCCAGGCTAGGGGAGGGAGGACGAGCGGAGCAGTGAGTCAGCAATGGCGTTAGGGTTTCGGGGCTTCCCACAAAGCCCTAGAGAGTGAGTCCAGCTCCAGAGTGGAGTCTCTCATCTCAAGAAGCGTGCAACGCAGCACGCACCACCAGCGACGGCGGCCATGCATTCTCTGTTGTTCAGCGTGGGGTGCTGCGCAAGGCGAGGGAGGCACGCGCAGGGGGTGCGCGTCAGTGGACACAAGAAAGCACGAGACTCCCCAAGCCCTAGCTCTGGAGAAAAGGAAGCCAAACGCACGCGCGCAACGCCCCCGACCCACTCTGCACGCGCATTGCGCACACAAGCCCACCACACAAGCCACTGGGAGTGCCAGCAGCGCGTCGGGGGTGGCGATGCACGTGCTGTGGGCCACAATGCGCCGCGTCCTTCTCGCACGCCTACGAAAACAGGCGTGCTCGCCCACGGGAGACCGCACCTCCTTCCGGAACTGCGGCAGCGTGTCCTTGATGTACTGCGTGTACGCCGTGTTCTCACGCTTCTTCTTCGGCGGCTTGTCCGCGCCCTCGTCCTCGTCGTGCTTGCGCTTTCGCCCCTGAGGCTTGGGCACCTTGACGGTGGGGTCAAGCACCTGCGCAAGGCCGTAGAAGTGGCGGGCCAGCGCCACGTAGTGCGCCGCGACAGCAGTGCGGTCAGCGCCAGCCAGCGGGCCCAGAGTGACGGCGTCCATTCTGCGAGGGGGGTTCAACTTGACAGGCGTGGCCACGTCACGCAGTGTCGTCAAAGAAGTGGGGCCTCGCTCAGTCGATGAAAACATGAAGGCCAAGAGAGGCGCGTGAGGAGGAGGAGGCGCTCGCCTGCATGCGGTCAGCGGCACAGGCCTCCTATCTTTTCTTCCTGCTGCTCACGGTAGCAGCTGTGGATGCGCGTACCACCGCGACTGTGAACAGCAGTGTTGTGGACTTCGACGCCGGCGGCCTGGTCACGGCACTCGCCACCCAGTCCGTGGTGGTTGAGTTCCACACAACCTGGTAAAGCGCCCCGACTCTCTGCCCTGCCCGTTGCTTCTTCTCTGCTCACCCGCGCCCGCTACGATACGGTTGCCAGGTGCGCGCTCTGCAAGTCATACGCGCCGGAGTTCGACCGCGTGGCTGCCGCGTTCGAGGGGAAGAGGGCAGACCGGGGAGAGCCTCTTGTCTTCGGCAGGTGCGCAGCGCCGCGTGCTGGCCACCCATATGTTCGCCCCCCTGCTTGCCTGCTGAACGATGGCATGCCTTGTCTGCCTCACGGGGCCCAGAGTGGACGTGGACGCGCACAAGGAAGTGGCTGTCTCGTTTGGTGTGCGCAACGTTCCTTTCGTCGCCGTCCTTCGTTGGGGGGTGTGGTTTGAACACGACGCGCAGACTGGCGAGCCTGTGCCATTGCCACCGGAGCGATATGATGGGCCACTGGCGGCGGGGGCGACGGTGGAGTGGGTGAGCAACAGGTGTGCCTGTTTGTGAGTGAGTCGATGCCGTACGTCGTCCGTTGCTGACATGCGGACGTGCGTCCAGGACGGGGATACCTGTATCATGGCGTCAGCAGGTGGAGGAGCTGACGCCTGAAGGGCTGGCGGCGGCGATGGAGCAGGATGAACAACATGATGTGCTGGTCCAGTTCTATGGCGCCAGGCGCGCATCAGCCTACGCAGTCCGAACATGCAATGTGCTAACATTGTTTTCGTTTGGAATACCATCGCAGTTGCGGGCGTTGCCAGGAGTTTGAGCCGCAGTATAAGCAGGTGCGATAGCAAACACGGTCTCGAATGCAGATGCCGGAGCGCTGATGCCACAAGCAGGTGGCGTCCTACTTCGCTGGGGTGGAGCACGTGCGCGTGGCGCGCATCGATGTGAACGAGCATCGACATCTGGTGGCAGCCTTCAACTTGACAGGCGTACCGTCATTTATCCTCTTTCCGCGGGGGATGCACAAGCGCCGCGGCCTGCCATTCACAGGCCCGCGCAGTGCGGTGGCGCTCATCGAATTCGTGGCCAGCCCTGCGGTGGCGTCCCTCACGGCTGATGTGCAGCGCCGGGCAGGGATCTGCATGGTTGACCTGCACCAGCGCGGTGTCGTTCAGCCTTGGCAGTCCCATACGACGGTGGATGAGCGCGCACAAGCGGTGTTGTTCGCTGCCCATGCCGCTGCCGAAGGCGGCATGTGGCGAGACGCACTCGAAGTGCTACTCTGCCTCTCGGCCACTCCTTCCCTGCGCAACACCGGCACCGGCAGCGCGCCCGCGGTGTGGAACCTGCTGGACAATGCGAAGCTGCATGTGGAACGGGAAGCGCTCTCGCAGCTGGGCTTGGCGGCGCCTGAAGAGCAGACCGTGGAGGACGAAGCGGGGCCGCATGTTGTGGGGCTGGACTCTGAGCTGCTGCCTGGGAGCGACGCACCCTCTGGGACACGGCCAGAGGATGACAAGTGGGAGATGTTTGCACAGCTGGCGGCAGAAAAACATGGGGAGCTCTGATGGCGTGGATGAGTTTTGGGAGTCATTATCCTGTCTGTCGATTAGGGTTTCACTCTAGAAGCTTATCTAATCTAGACCGATTATCAGGTGAATTACTGGTTGTAAGGAAAAGACAAGGGAAGACTCCTGACGTGCATGCCAACGCGGCATTGATCCAGTCTCCCCTTGGAGTCTAGGACAAATGACGCCGGCCCACGCGCTTGCGCCGCACTGCAGCGGCAGCACGACACTGTGCGTGCCGCAGGAGTCCCGGCGCGGGCGGAGGCCACACTGTATCGCCTTGACTGCCAGGTCTCCCTGTGTCTGCGCCTCCGCAAGCGCAACGCGTATCACCGTTGTCGGCTTGGGACCTGGCGACCCAGGCATGCTCACCCGCGAGGCGTTCGAGCTGCTTACAAGCGCACCGACAGTGCACGTGAGGACCGCCACCCACCCAACTCTGGCGAAGCTCCTACCACCGACGACGCAGGTGCACAGCTACGACGAAATCTACGAGGCAGCTGTGACTCTCCAAGAGGTCTACCCCCGCGTGGTGAGTCATTTGCTGGACGCCGCGGAGCAGCAGGGCGACGTCGTGTATGCAGTGCCTGGAGACCCGTCCGTGGCGGAAGCAACCGTGCGGTTGCTGCGTGAGCACGCGCCTGGAGCTGGTGTGAATCTCCGGGTACTGCCGGGCGTGTCGTTCATCGAACCAACGCTGGCGGCGCTTGGAATAGACCTCTTGCCGAGTTTGCACCTGGGTGATGCCCTAGATGTGGCGGCTGCAGGGCATCCAGGCTTCAATGCCAGCACACCGGCGCTTTTGAGTCAGTTGTACAGCAAGGCAGTCGCTGGCGATGTGAAGCTGACGTTGATGAACCAGTATCCAGACACACACGAAGTGGCCTTGGTGCACGATGCGGGGTCTGGCACCTGCGCCAGCGTCGAGTGGACGCCCATTCACGCCATTGATTTCAGCACGCGCATTGGAGCTCGGACGAGCTTGTATGTGCCGCCACTGCCTGGTGGGAGCTGCAGCTGGGAGGCTGGAATAATGGACGCTTTGTCCAACTCGAGAGATGACCTGACGGGCCCCTGGGCGGAGGGTGATCCCACGCACAATGATGCCGCGGAGGCATTGGTTGATGCCGCCACCGCTGTTGCTGATGCCGTTGATGATACCGGACATGCCCTACGGGATGCGCTCGCAGATGTGCTCGTCGCTGTGGCGCTCCACGCCCACGTAGCGGCAGATGAGGGGCAGTTCACCGCCGCTGACTTGCTGGCCGCTGCCGCGCGCAAAGCAAGGGAGATGCAAGGCAGCAGCGGAGAGCAGGAGAACGAGCCGCCAGCGGTGCCAGCGGGACGAGGATATGTCGTGGATGATGGCATTGAACACACGGACTGACACGTCGTGGATCAAATGGCCAAAGGTGCCACATCATCAGGCTGCGCCTGTGCGCCACACGTGGCCTGTGCATGGGTGTCTTGCGAGTGCCCTCGCCGGAACGCCGAGTGCCCCTTCGCGGCTTTGCCTGGCGAAATGTTGTACCGGACGCTCCCTCGGGCACACATGTCTGCTCTCCTGTCCGGACAGGAGGCCTGCTGCTCCTGATCTGGTCGTTGGCAGCCCCACAGAGCGTTTGTGTGGCTGTTCTACCACCTGGGTGCGTCGCGGCCCGGAAACGCGCGCCCTCTGTGCCGCCATGGCGCTTGTGGTGCAGCAGCCGGAGCCACGGAGAGAAAGGTGGGGGCTGCGGGCGCTCGCCAACACACGTACCTGCGTCGGGCACGCTCGGGCGACGAACAGGTTCGGCCTGGACCGTGGGGCCCAGAGGAGTGGAGCGGCCTTGCGTGGGGCCCGCCCACATGCGTGGTTGCATCACGTTGCGCCGCCCGTGTGCAGCCGCGGCGTGGGACTCGGGGTGTACGGCACCTGCCAGGCCGAAAGGCTGACACTCCTGTAACTGCTGCTTTGTTCTGCAGGCGCCGGCGTTGAGTCGCGGCGTAAGCGGTGGAGCAGGTGTCGCCGTGATGCAAACACGCAGCAGGTGCGCTTGCGGTGCGAGGCTGCTCCTCTGTGCGCTCTGTGCGCCGTGGCTGGGCTGGAGGCACTGTTAGGCCCCACACTTGATTGTCCCTGGCCACCCGGTTTCTCACCCCGCCGCGGCCGCCTGCGACAGGCTCAGTGCAGCGTCTTATGCCCTCCTCGCATGGGCCCTGCGCTTCGCTTTCGCTGGACGTGCAACAGCGATAAACTGTCCAGCAAACACACTTGTATCACTGGCTGTAAACCAGAGCGCATGCCTGGCGTGGAATGCAAGCGGCGCGGCTGGTGTTGCGCAATGTGCGCCGGGCCCCAGCCAAGTGCTGCTGAAATCACCAACTGCAGCGGGCGCATCAACCTTCGTGTTACAGACACCCAGTGGTCTCTGTCTGGACGGCAGCGCCATTGCGCGCAGCTGCGCAGATGTGGCTGCAGCGGGCGCGTTTCTGCTGTATGACAGCACACAGGGGACGCTGGCTTCTAATGCCAGCGCGTGCTTGGCACCCCCGCCCAGTCC
>Ga0164296_1005776_pt1 | contig 10710 bp, 14 predicted proteins | sample GEODES057metaG_FD_113533 | JGI IMG/M metagenome (GOLD analysis project Ga0164296, IMG submission 113533) | Dystrophic lake water microbial communities from Trout Bog Lake, Wisconsin, USA - GEODES057 metaG | ecosystem: Environmental > Aquatic > Freshwater > Lake | place: USA: Trout Bog Lake... | reverse complement strand
TGTTTTGCTCACTTCCAGGATTTTTTCATAACAAGGATTCACAGTTTCAGTTTCAGACACAGTCATGAAGATGTGCCTAGGAGCAAAAGTCTTGTAGAAAGTATTCATAGCAGTAACGTTATCATCTGTTGGCAATATGAAAGCAAAAAGTATATCATATGTTTTGAGCTTTGGGCGGTCTCCGATGACTACATATTCAGCATCCATCAAGTTGGCATACTTATTGGTAACTTGACCTATTCCAGACAACAGACGAGGACCTATAAAGAGCCACATTATTTTCAAAGCCTTTAATATCTTTACATAGATTAGAATGTTCCCTTTTATCGGAGCCTCCAGTCGAATGTCTAATGTAGAGGATATCTATAATAGGTCAAGGCGTAATATAGACCAAGGTTTAGTGATTGCTACACCTTGTGTATTCACCGAGAGACGTAACCTACATGGAAAGCCTTACCAGTCCCGTAAAACGGTTGGTTATGAAATGTATGAGGAGGAGGAGGATGACGATGACGATGACGAAGATAAGAAACCATCTGTTTCATCTGCATCAGGTGGAATAACCGCCACCCCTGCAGCTGGTACAACTCAAGGGTCTGGTGCAGCTGTTCCCCAGACTCCAGTGTCTACTCCAGCAGCAGCTGCTGCAGTCAAGACTCTTCAGGCGAGTGCCCCAGTTTACACTCCACCATCTGCAAATGCTCCGGTACCACCAACAATTACCCCACCGGTCGCCCAGGTTGCCAGTACTATAACTCCATCACCGACAAATCCCAAAAAAGGCTTTGTGGTTGGTAACAGTGATCCAACTGGTAGTGCCAAGGTTGCAGCTCTGAATGCCTCGTGGTACTATACTTGGGGCCCTAAGCCATCTGTTCCAGGGCCACCTGGTAACATACCCTTTGTTCCTATGTTTTGGAATGTGGCCAAGACTGTCAATCCTCCAACTGTGCTTGCGGGACTCGCAAATGTACCCATTCTGCTAGCATATAACGAGCCAGATGGCACCAACGCATCTGCGCAGGGTAATATGACTGTTGGCTCGGCAGTCTCCTTTTGGCCAAATCTTGTAGCCACAAAGGCTACTCGGCTCGGAGCTCCAGTTATGTATGGAAGTATGGTTCACCCACCTACAACCCCAAACACTCTGAATGTGCCTGCACCAACCGGTGTAACCGGACCTGCCAGTATCAACATCAGTAATACTGGAACACCAAATATCGTCCATCTTGATCCCGGAATCTGGATCGATAACTTTCTTATCCAGATTAGCCAGCAGCCAAACACTCGTTTCCCAGATTTCATGACTATCCACTGGTATGGTCCTCCAAGCGCCACCAGTTTCCTGAGTTATATCGATGCCGTATGGGCAAAGTATAACCTGCCCATCTGGGTGACTGAGTATTCTTGCGCAGATTGGAGCGCCACCTGCTGCCCACCTCAACACGTGGCTGGTTTTGACTGGTCTATTCCAACAACAAGTAATATGAATACGAATGCAACTGCTCAGTTTATGAAGGCGACAACTTCAGGAATGAATTCACGTCAATATGTAGAGAGATACACATGGAAGGAACGTTTTCTCTTGGCTGCTCCTGGTGGGGTTGCAGCAAGCCCCGATTACCCAATCCCTGATGGGGTAACGCCAGATTCTATCATGTCTCCTACAAATACGGATCCGATGAATCAGTCTGCTCTGTTCCAGTCTTATCAGCATTTTCCCACAACTTTGCCCGCTCTGACACCCCTTGGTCAGCTCTACTCGACTCTCTAATCCAAACAGACTCATCATATGAGTTTGGTAGATGAGTACAGGTTTTCATTATCCATATGGTTCGGTGTTTTGAAACGTGTTCACTGTGAGCAATTGCGGAACTTATACTTTCAAAAGTACCTTCTAATATTGTACTAGTAGATGTATCTGCACAACTATACAAGTTGTACAGATAGATGCCCATTATATAATTAGACAATCATATCTTTATGCGCCAGGTGGGGTTCGAACCCACGCGGTATTGAAACCATCAGATCTTAAGTCTGACTCCTTGGACCAACTCGGACACTGGCGCGCATAAAGTTTTGCAACTTGTAATAGATATGGAAAATGTCATTAAGCGAATAGCAGCCTACGCGGACATCGACACCAGACGAGCCCTCGGGGTATATGGTAAACTTCCAAAGACCGATTTTGTTCCCCGTAAAACAACACCCGTATTCAACTGGTTCCCGGCATCAAACAAGGTTATATATATTGAGTTTAATCCCTATATCTACGAAGTTTATGATGGTGTTGCGTGGGACGATGATACTCAGACTTGGTATTGGCTCCCAGATAATAGGAATGAGATCTGGTGGGAGATGGATGATGATTTGGTTCACATGAGTCACGGCAATGACTTTCCTTTTGAGGAATTTGTATTCATCACCTTTCCGCAAATAATCTTATAATATACCAGGAATGAGTCTGGCAACTATTATGCTACTGAGTGTAGCTGAAGTCTTCGGAGATACTCAGTTTAAATTCTTTGCTCGCAGCGGCCAGCAAAAGTATATGGCAGGTGGTCTCATCGGATATGCTGGTGTCATTTACTTCCTCATCAAGGCTCTCAAGAGCGGTAACGTCATGTACGTCAACGGGATGTGGGATGGTATCTCGGCCATCATTGAGACTATTGCGGTATATTTCCTGTTGGGTGAACGCCTGAATACGGGCACACAGTATGGCGGCCTTGGCCTCATTATCGCAGGCATATTGATGATGCACAGCGGCGGCATAAGTTATTAAACAAATAACCCGTATCATATTCCATCGTTGTTTCAGTGTTGTCCGTTGGTCTGTAAATCCCCTTAGAAATAAAAAGAAGCCTTGAATGGCATCCATATATATATAAGGTTTATAATATCTTTATACGTAAATGGACGTGACTCAAGAGAATCTTCTAGAGACTGTACGAAACATTCGAGAGATGATCAAGGACCACATCCTACCTAGGCTAACTAATGCAGAGTGTGAATTGACCGACCTGCGCGCCATAACCTGGCCCGTGTGCCAGAATATCGTTGATGAAAAGCTCGGTATATTTGCAACAATACCACAAAAGCGAAAGTTTTTGTACCACCTGGATGATACGGACGCCAAGAAACTCCTTCGGTCAAAGGGCCGTATAGGCAATGTATCATCCTCAGTGACGGCGATGGAGTATCAGCAGATTTATTCACGGTAGAGGAACCTCTGGGGGTCTCTTGATCAGTTTAGAAATCCCATCAGAATGCAAACCCTCCTTGAGATATTTTTCAAAATCTTCGAAAGTTTGATATTTATGTTTATCATCGTTTGCGTGCGCATAGTTTTGTATCTTGTTCCAGACGTGTTTTGCGTCACCGAATGAGCTACAGTGCCAGCCGGAATATGGGTAGCACATAAACTTCCATCGATGATCCCTGAAATAGTTCGGACCCTTCTCTTTGTATTCCCGGACAGATGTAATAACAGTTCCTATCCAAGGCTCGCCCAGAAACATATTATCGAATGAATACTCAAACATATACATGTGCAAACTCCGAGTCGTCTCTGGTTCTAGCATTAGTTTATCCATCTTTGGAATCTCGTCTGCATCTGAAATCATGATAAAGGCGTCATCTGGCATATCCTGAATACCCTCAAGGAGGCATTCACGCTGGTGCTTTTCGCGGTCCCAGAGTCCGTTGGTTTTGCAGGGGGGAGCGATAATGTGGCGAATTTTTGGCAGCCACTGCGCAAAGCGCTGCTTATTCTCCTCAAAGAATAGAGGCTTTGGTTTGCCGGCGTGAGTCTCTGGCGACTCTGAAAGCACAAACAAGTTAACATATGGGTCAAGAGTTTTGAAGCGCAGTTCAAGAATATCTAGCTCATTATAAAATTGAAATGTATCAATTAGCATATTAAAGTATATAGAACAATTGTCTTTATTCGTTTAAAAGAGAAAGTTGCTAGTTAACTAATGTGTGGAATCTATGCCGCTATTGGTCAGAACCGTGTAGATCCTGTACATGATGTCGCTCATAGGGGTCCAGATGATTTTCAGGAGATTACTTACAAGGATTGTGATATGAAGTTTTGGAGATTGGCTATCAATGGTGATGTTGGTGGTGAGCAGCCGATGTATAACGGAAACAGGATTATGGTTTGCAATGGAGAGATTTACAACTATTTGGAGTTGGGTGGTCGTTACGGTGCGTCCGACTGTGAGATTATTATGCCTCTTATTGGTCAGCTTGGAATGACGCGCGCTCTTGAGTGTATGAATGGAGATTTCGTCTTTGTTATCTCAGATGGCAAAAACTCTTGGGCTGCTCGTGACCGAGTAGGTGTTCGCCCTCTGTTTTACGTCAGGTACAGTGGAGGTATCGCCTTTGCATCAGAGGCCAAGTCTTTGATGCAGTATCAGGAGCGTATCGATCAGTTCCCACCGGGTCACTTTTATGATTCCAACTTTGATCAGTTTTTCTGTTATGCTCCGATGTACTACCCTGGTTCAAAGCATAAGGTTTCTACCGATGATGTCATGGCTGAAATTCAGGATAAGCTTATTGCTGCGGTCAAGATTCGAATGGAGACGACCGAGCGTCCGGTTGGTTACTTTCTCAGTGGTGGACTAGATTCCAGCCTTATTGCTGCTATTGCAGCTGACCTTTCTGATAAACCTATCAAAACATTCTCAATTGGGTTTGAGGGGCAAGATTCCCCGGACCTTAAGGCTGCTCGGGTGGTTGCCAACTATATAAACTCTGATCACACTGAAGTGACTTTTAGTCTTCAAGAGGGACTTGATGCAATCAAGGATGTAATCTGGCACCTCGAGAGTTTTGACACGACAACTATTCGTGCATCTGTGCCAATGTTTCTTTTGAGCAAGTACATCTCTGAAAATACAGATATCAAGGTGGTTTTGTCTGGTGAGGGGGCCGATGAGCTCTTTGGTGGGTACTTGTACTTTCACAATGCACCAAATGTTACAAAGTTTGCTCTCGAGACGAATCGTCTTGTACTCGATGTTCACCTCTTTGATGTGCTTCGGGCTGACCGGTGCACGTCTGCGCACGGAATTGAGCTCCGTGTACCATTCTTTGATCCGGACTTCATTGAGTATGTGATGGATGGCTTCCAGCCAGGTTTGAAAAGGACAAAGCTCGAAAAGATGATTCTGCGTCAGGCGTTTGATGGGTTTTTGCCAAATGAGATTTTGTACCGTCAAAAGAATGGTATGAGTGATGCAGTTGGATATGGCTGGGTGGATGGCATCAAGGCATATTGCAATTCTCGGTGGTTTCAGAGGACTGAGGAGAAATATTACAAAAAGATCTTCAACTCACACTTTGGCACATTTATGGAACATTTGACACCGTATATGTGGCTTCCAAAGTGGTCAGGAAATATCACGGACCCATCGGCACGACAGCTGAGCGTCTTCAGCTCATAAAAAGGGTGTACATCCCACAGGCGCGCCGGGTTCCATGGCTATCACAACAATAATGCAGCACTTCAAGGCTCCTCTGTTCAGGCGTCCTGCTCCCCCAACAGCTTCTCTGTTTCAGGTTACAGGGCCTCGTATAGATACTCTGGACCTTATTCATCGGCTTATCGGCAAGACCCCTGAGCCTGCGCAGTTTGTGCGCAAGCCAAAGGCGAAGCCGATCGAGTTTCGACCCCAGATAAACCTGAAGGATGCTCTGGATGAGGTTCGGATGAGTTACAAGATTGTGGATGGCGAGGTGAAAGTGACTCTTCACTCGCACTGGCAGAAGGTTCACAATGACTACTACAGCAAGGGTGTTCGGCCGCCTATTCGCGTGGTGGTTTCTGCTATGCGGGCGTGGAGGTGCACTAATCAAGAGATTGAATGGGTTATCAGGAAGCACATGGACTCGAAGGAGGACCCGAAGTGGGATGAAGATTTCAAGAGGCTGTTCCCGAATGACACGAAGCCGGCACCTAAAAAGAAGGCACTAAAGGCAGTTATAAAGAATAAATAGTTTAATATATTAATGAAGTCTGTTAGTTGGGCAGATATGGAAGATGAGCCTCCTGCATATGTACCTCCAAACCTGCGTCCTAAAAAGGGTGATGTTCCGCGTCCCCCGCCCCCCACGCGCGCGCCCACAGTTAAAAAACCAAAACCCCTGCCAAAGACATGAAGATTAGCGACGAACTTCGCGAGTATGTCAGAAGCAAGTTCAAGACTGTCATCGCGGATAGTTCTACAACGCGGTATGCTCGAAACATGGAAAAGTCCATCTACAACTGGGCTGGTTTGAAGAATCCAGTTTTAGTCAAGATGAATTACAAACACAAGTTTCTTCACATCTTTAACAGCATCGAGCGAACCAAGTCATCGAACAATGATTTGGTGCAGCGGATCCTCAAAGGCGAACTCAAGTCGGCCAAGATTGCAGATTACTCACCGGATGTATTGGAGCCGGACGGAATTTGTATCAAGATGATGAAAGATATCAAGACGAAGGATGCCGCAAAGGACTTGGCTGGAAATCTTCCCGAGGACTATGTGGGCCAATTCACGTGCGGGAAGTGCAAGTCGAGAAAGACCGTCTACTACCAGCTGCAGACAAGGAGCGCGGACGAGCCGATGACAACTTATATCACTTGTGTGAATTGCAATCACAGATGGAAATGCTGATAAAAATAGTAGACTCTTATATTGTAATGAATAAAAGTCACATTAAAATATTCGTCGCCATTATGACGATGTTTGTCTCTAGATATGCGTCCGATACCTTATATAGCCGCTGGTGCAGCAATAGCTTTCTGAATTCAATCATCTCGTCGGGATCTCCGACTTGTATGAGTCTAAGGTACGTTTCCGATACAATGACACGCTTGTTGCCTAATCGCGTGATATCGTATTTAGCATTAGAGTAAGTTCCCAAATTGAGCGCACATTCAAAAACGATCCGGTAGGTTTATCTGCAAACTGTATACACTTCCAGTTTGGAAGTAGGCTTGGTGTTAGCAAATTGCTAATCATGTCATCCACAAATACATACTTTTGGTTCCTTGGAAACTGTCCATATGATCCAGACTCTGGCTTTAGAAAGAGTCTATCAGTTGGGACATTGACTCGGTGATCGATAGCAAGGGCCACGGGTGTTACCCACTCAACCGGTGCGTTTGAAAATAGAGTGACGTTCCAACCATCTCTCTGTATAAGATTGTGGATATCTTCTGCATCATCCCTGAACATTGGTGTATCTATATATCCATACAGATGATTCAAGAGACTCTTATCATAGACCTCACTATCAAAATCACTGGTGTTAATACAAAATGCTTTTTGAAGCCCCCGGCCCGTGTGCCCGTACCTATTGAATAGCATAGTCCGTATCATATGGATATTTCTAGCCATAGGAAGCTTTTTAGCAACATATGAGTTGATATTGTGTTCGAGATGCTGGGTTATCAGTCGATCTCTGATCATCACCCCATCCACATCTAGGAGTAGATTTTTCATTAAGTCTTACAGAGATTTACTTTTTAACTAAACCACGTGCCACTAACAGACATTGCAACTATGGAGGTTGTTAAAGTGCACAAAAGTGCATCTCTAAAAAACTTTTTACTAACGGTTGGAACAGATATAAAGACCCGTTCTGTTTGCTGAACCATTTGCAGATTTTCATGGCGGGTACGGCACATGGGGCACTCGAGTTTGATCTGCATACACTTGATTAAGCATTCGATATGCATAGTTTTATGGCAACAGCCAAGTGTAGTTACGGTCCTTCCTGCGAGATCATCTAAACATATAGGACATTCATCCATTTATTACATGTACTTTAAAAAATAACTCTATATATATTTAGATGGCAGTTTTCAGTCCCCGTAATGTTGCGCAGAGGAAGTATATCGACTTGTTGTACTCTTCTATGCCTGTAATCGTAGGGACCGGTCCGGCTGGAACTGGTAAGACTCTCCTGGCGTGTCATGCTGGGTCCAAGGCTCTGGCAAACCGGCAGGTTGAGCGTCTTATTCTCACTCGACCGGCTGTAAGTGTTGATGAGCAGCATGGATTTCTCCCTGGGAATCTTGACAAGAAAATGGAGCCGTGGACCCGGCCTATGTTTGATGCTCTTCACCGGTATATGAGTCCAAAGCAGGTCAAGCAGATGATTGAGGATCATCGGATTGAAATTTGTCCTTTGGCTTATATGCGAGGCAGAACCTTTGATAATTCTTGGATCATCGGAGATGAGATGCAGAACTCGACACCTTCACAGATGAAGATGTTTCTGACTCGGGTTGGTATGGGATCCAAGATGATTGTTGCGGGTGATGTTGATCAGCACGAGCGGGGCTTTGAGAAGAATGGTCTCATAGATCTGATTTCTCGTATTGAGGATGGATCGATGAATATTCGTCATATGAATTTTACCAACGATGACATTGTCCGGAGCGAGGTTGTCAAGGAGGTTCTTCGGATGTATTAACGATTAAAATAGTTGTATGCGGAAAACTCCTTAATATTTGCAAGTACCTGCTTCCGGGTTGGCCTCTTGCCGTTGTTGTTGGTGATACGGGTACCGTTGTTTTTGGCAGAATAATAAGAACCAGCATTGGGGCTCTGATACTTCATCACAAGTGCTACGAGGTTGTTTAGCCGAGCCTTGCTTACGTTACGTCCAGAAACAACATTGTTACGGAGCTTGTTTACGCGGGCATTCTTTGCAGTCTTTGTTGCAGCCCGGCGCTTGTGTGCGAAAGATGTGTCCCGGAGTATACCACGGGGGATAAGCCATCCCTTGGCCTTGTAATTTGCGAATGTCTTATTCACTGGCGTATTCGCAACATAGTTGTAGTTGCTGTTACCATAATACAGCCGCTTTACTCCGTTTGAATTTGGGCGGATGTTGAAAGACCGGCGAGCCCCATTCTTTATGTAGAATGGGCTGGAGTTTTTGCTGTTGAATAGAACAGCTACATTACGCATCACTGGTGCATAGTACTTCCATTTCTTATTAGCATATATAGCCTGAGCGTTTGCATAGTCGTTTATGGATGGGGGCATTATGATATTAGGTGACAAAAAAAGGGTGCCTATCCTGCACCCAGGTGTTAGAAAATAGCAGCGATACTAAAAATGTCTCCCAACGCCTACCTGTCGTGGGATTTTGACGCGCGTTTGCTGCGTGCTTATCCCGGTGAATTTGAGGGCGAATCCCCCAGTTTCACCTGGACTTACTCCGACTTTGAGGAGTATACTGGCGGAGCTGTGTACCCGTCTATGTATGAGTATATGTGCGACTATGTCCAGGACAACATCAGCAAGGAGAATCTGTATGATATCCAGGCTGGTGAGTACTACTCGAGCGAACTCGAGGAGCAGGCGGTCGATGCCTATTTCGAGCTCCCTATTTTGGAGCGTCTCAATCTGCACGACGAGATGATGGTTAAGCTGAAGCTTGACAAGCTGAGCGCGGCGCAGAAGGAGGCGGCGTTTTCTAATGCAGACTGTCCGTTCGACCCCCAGAGTCCAATCTATGAGGACTACTGTGCGTGGCGCAAGGATAATCACCAGAAGTGGGAAAACAAGCACTGTGTTCTGGACCTCCTCATCAAGGAGGAGTCCAACTGGTGTTCGGGGGCTGAAGAGGGGGCGGAGAATAAGCAGCAGATGTATGATCCTGTAGAAGTGTAAAAAAGTGTGTTTAAGTCGTACCCTTGTCTCTGTGTCTAATCAAAAAACCAATGTCTATTATCAGCAAGCGCCGTGAGTTGTTGAAGGAATGGGCCAAGTGTCAAGATGCTCTGTGGGCCAAGTGGGTCGAACGGAGCCCCGAACTCACGAAGCGAGAGCTTTGGGATGCTTATAAGCACGAGTGGGTTGAGGCATATAGACCCTTTGTCCTCAAAAGAAGTCAGGTGAAGTGGTTGATACCCTTCTAAAAAGGGTGCGCGTCTCCCAGCCTTGTGTCTCTGTCATGGAAACAAACAACACGATGTCTGTCGAGGAGCTTATCAACATCCTCCAATCGATCGATCTGGCCGCTGATATTGCGGAAACCACCGAGGAAGAGGGTGTTCTGAACTGGGGGTATATCGAGGACAGGCACCTTCTTATTCAGAACGCGGTCTATTTGGCTAACCAGGTTCTGATACTGCCGTGTGGGAAGAGGGACTTTAAAAACGAGTCCAAGGTTAGGGTGGCGGGCTTTTATGTCTCCTGCCTTGAACAGGATTCGTTTGGGTGGTTGGGAGGGGGTATTCACACGACAAAGGGAGTCATAGCTTATGGTTAGGTGTAAAAAGTGTATATATTCGTCACCCCCGTCTCGCGCGTCGTATAGTCGTCTAACAAAATGAATATTCACGCCGAATTCGCTCGTATCAACCAGAGTCTGTCCAAGCTTCGTAGCACTGAGCTTGAGTTGCACCACAAACGTGATCAGATTATCATGCAGATTACGACAGAATCTATGCCCAAGCAGCTCTCCGCGGCGACCCAGATTGCACAGGCTCTTATTAATGTCCACGAGGAGCATGAAGTTGAGCTCGAAACTCTCTTTGGAATTCAGAGCCCCGAGGTGAATACGGCCGGTCTGCTTCAAATGGCCGAGTACCGTGACCCTGACACGATCGAGATGTTCCTGCTGAATGGCGCGGATGTGGTTGCCAAGAACAAGGCAGGTTTCTCGGTTCTGGAGATGGTCATTCAGGGT
>Ga0164296_1005770_pt1 | contig 10716 bp, 12 predicted proteins | sample GEODES057metaG_FD_113533 | JGI IMG/M metagenome (GOLD analysis project Ga0164296, IMG submission 113533) | Dystrophic lake water microbial communities from Trout Bog Lake, Wisconsin, USA - GEODES057 metaG | ecosystem: Environmental > Aquatic > Freshwater > Lake | place: USA: Trout Bog Lake... | reverse complement strand
TCCCGTTGCGGCGTTAGCAACAACGAAACCAATGTCACAACAATTAAGATAGTATCGCGGAGCAAAGCCTGCCCTGCGATCTCGATATCAAACACTGTGACCGCGGCACCTGGATGCCAGGACGCTGATATGAGAACCGCGCCGATGATACATGCGATCAGGACACCATTGATGAGACCAGAGAAGGAGAGCGCACTGTCAGGCGTCGGATCTCGGGTCACGCCTTCTTTGCGGTAGAGATACAGATCAAGTGCGAAGAACACGCATAGAATGATCAGGCTTGCAACCAAAGTTTCGAGCCAGAGATGCGCTGTCGTCCAAAAAAATCCGACACCTTTGAGGAAGCCTAAAAACAAAGGTGGATCGCCGAGAGGTGTCAGCGCACCGCCAATATTCGAAACCAGAAAGATAAAGAAGATAACGATATGGGCATTGTGTTGGCGGTTGTCATTCGCGCGCAAAACAGGGCGGATCATCACCATCGATGCCCCAGTCGTGCCGATGACACTTGCAAGCAATGCACCAATGATAAGAAGCGCACAATTCATCAAGGGCGATCCATGCAGATTGCCGCGAATAACAATCCCACCGGCTGTTGTGAAGAGCGCCGTCAGCAAGAGAATGAAAGGAATATAATCCAGCGCAAGCGTATGAAACAAAGCCGCGCCGGTCTTATGCCAGCCAAGCAGCGTAACGAGTGGAATGATCAGGAGAAGCGACCAAAATGCAGCGACAAGTCCCTGCCATTTTTCCCAGAAATGATGCGAGATCATCGGGACGATGGCAATGGATAACAACATCCCCGCAAAAGGCACGGCCCATAGCGCACCAAAGCCTGCCCCATTAATTCCATCGGATGCGTAAGCCGGTGTGATGACAGTGAACAGAGCAAGCAAGCAGACAATAAGTCTAGCGCGGATGCGACCAGCCGAAGGGAAGTTCCATCCAAACCGTTTCGTCATTTTTGTGCTTTCACATCCCCGAATGTATGCGCGAGATCGAAACCATATCCCAAAGGATCATGCGGTTCGATCACAAAGACACCTTCACCGGCATAATAACTTGATCCACCCACTTCGACTGTGACGGCATCAGCTGCCGCATAGGCAACTGGTCCTTTTACACAACCCGTGAAGGCTTCACCGGAGATGCCACGAAAACGCCGCGTCACTCCCGGTGCGATCAGGCCCTTGGCATGATCAAGCGCCATTCTGGCTGTCACACCTGAGCCTGTCGGGCTGCGATCAATTTGTCGTTCTGCAAAGACGCAGAGATTCCGACTTTCTTCAGCGGGCGCCGCATCATCCGTCAGAATCGTGCCGTATAGAAAGCCAAGATCATCCGCTTCGGGATGGGTGAGCTTATGTGTAGCGCGGATCTGATCGGTGAGCGCGCCCGCAGCAGCAACAAGATCATCGACAGGCGTTTTGAAAAAATCGAGACCGAAGCGGGACGCGGGAAGAATGCAATAAAACGCGCCGCCATAGGACATATCCGTCACAATGGATCCATAGCCGGGAACTGCGACAGTGAGATCGACTGCGACAGGAAATGCAGGCACGCTTTCAAAAATGACATGCGTGACCTCACCCTTCTCGATATGGCAGGCCAAGCGCAACAGGCCGCACGGCGCTTCAATCGCAAAGCGCGTCACCGGCTCAGTTTTCGGCACGAGCCCTTGATCGACGATATAGCGTCCCATCGCGATGGTCGCGTGGCCACACATCGTGGAATAGCCTTCGTGATGGGTGAACAAAACGCCCAGCACAGCATCCGGATGAGAAGGTGTGACAGGAATTACGCCATACATACCGGCATGGCCGCGCGGTTCGAAATTCATCGCTTGACGCAAGCGATCATGATGGTCGCGCGCCTGTTTGCGTTTGTCGAGAATGGTTTTGCCATCAAGCATCGGATAGCCGGACGTAACGATCCGGACCGGCTCACCTGCCGTGTGAAGATCACAATAACCGAGCCTGAGTTTCATGATGAAAAACCCTTTTTCACGGAAGGTATGACGTCGATTAAACCCTCATTCGGGAGGCGTATCATTGGCCGCCAGAATCTCGCCAGCCAGATAAAGAGAACCCGTCATCACAATGCGCGGTGGCACGGGCCACGTCTGCGCACCGATCGCAAATAAAGCTTGTTCAAACCCGGAGGTGATGGTGGCCTTTAATCCGGCTTGGCGTGCAAGATCAGCGACGTCGTCTGCTGAACGCGCAGCCTTCTGAGTGGGGATAGGAACAGCGAAGAGTTCTGCATCCATGCCTTCAAAGGCTGACAGAAATCCGAGCGAGTCTTTTGTTGCCAACATGCCGACAATCATAACAAGCGGGCGATTTTGGTTTCGATCAAATCTTTTCAAAGCGGATGCGAGCGCGATGCCGCCATCGGGATTATGTCCGCCATCGAGCCACAATTCGCTGCCTTCGGGAATAAGGCCCACAAGCCGGCCTTTTGTCAGATGCTGCAGCCGAGCTGGCCATTCCGCTGTTGTCAGACCACGCTCAAACGCACTCTGTGGCAAAGACGCAAAACCGCCGAAGCGCAAGGCTGCAATCGCGGTCGTCGCATTGTCGATTTGATGCTGCCCACGAAGGCGCGGCAAAGGTAAATCGAGCAAGCCATTCTCATCTTCATAAATGAAACGGCCATCTTCTTCGCGACCATGAAAATGTTGACCCGCCGCGAAAAGAGGCGCACCCGCTTTGAACGCCCGGCGCTCAAGCTCAGTCTCAGCCTCAGCATGGTCTTGGCGCGCGAGGATGGCAGGAACGTTGCGTTTGAAAATTCCTGCTTTCGCGGCTGCAATTTGGGTCAAGGTGTCACCCAGATATTCAGAATGATCACGAGAGACAGGCGTCACGACAGTGGCTTGGGCCGTCGCGATCATATTGGTTGTATCGAACGCACCACCAAGCCCAACTTCAAGCAAGAGAACATCCGCCGGATGTTCCGAAAACAATAAAAAAGCCGCAGCCGTTGTCATTTCAAAAAAAGTAATAGGCTTGCCATTATTAGCCGCTTCGCAGCGCTCGAAGGCATCAACGAGTTGCTCTTCAGAAACCAGCACACCGTGCCCGGGCTGTCCGAGACGGATACGTTCGTGAAACCGGACAAGATGGGGCGAGGTATAAACGTGAACCGATAATCCCGCCGCTTCGAGAATCGCTCTTAGAAAGGCAACGGTTGATCCTTTGCCATTGGTGCCCGCGACATGAATAACGGGCGGTAAAGCAAGATGCGGATCACCAAGCGCATGGAGCAATCGCTCGATCCGATCAAGCGACAGGTCGATGAGCTTGGGATGGAGCGCAAGAAAGCGCTCCATCAAGAGATTGGATGTGACAGTCATCAGACGCGAGCCGCTTTTCAGCGGGCAGCCGTCAACATGATTTCAACCGTGTGTTGCGGTGTCGCGAGTTTTGATTCCACTGTCGCGCGCGCGGGCGTGCAGCCTGGTGCAACCCAAGCGTCCCACACGGCATTCATCTCGGCAAAAGTCGCGATGTCGGCGAGCCAGATATTGGTGGTCAGAATCTTGGTCTTGTCGGTCCCAGCTTCCTTAAGAAGCGCGTCGATTTGCTCCAAAATATCCTTGGTCTGTTCCGTGACGCTTTTGCCAACCGCTGCAACAGCAACTTGGCCTGCGAGATAGACAGTATTGCCATGAATAACGGCCTTGCTCATGCGGGGGCCAGTGCCGATACGGGTAATTGTCATAATGGTGTTTCCTTTTTGAGCAACGAAGGGGGATAGAGCCTCGCGGAGAGGTCTCCTTTGGCCTATCGCGGCTTTGCGCGGCATGCAACCCGAGACATAAGCAACCTGTAGCCGCTTGCCCCGTTGGAAACGAGGGGCTAGGAACACACAAAGGCGGTAGGCCTAGCTTTTTAGGTACAGCCCCTTGGAAGGATGCCCATGGCACAGGATTATCTGATCGAGCGGCGCAGTTTGAAGCGGCGTGTGACATTTTGGCGTGCAGCAGCCTTTGTGATTGCGGCTGTCGGGCTCATTGGCGCAGGGTTTTACGCGAGTGGCGGTCATGATTTCCGCCATGCGCAAGCCCATATCGCGAAATTCAAGATTTCCGGCGTCATCACTGGCGATGATGCAACGGTGAAATTGATCCATGACATCACCGACAGCCCGGCCCGCGCCGCGCTGGTCGTCATCGAAAGCCCCGGCGGCACGGTCACCGGGTCAGAGGCGCTGTATGACGCTTTGCGCAAGCTCTCGGCCAAAAAGCCGACTGTTGCGGTCGTTGACGGGATGGCCGCATCGGGCGGCTATATCGCCGCCATCGGCACGGATCATATTGTTGCCCGCGAGACATCGATTGTCGGCTCGATTGGTGTCTTGTTCCAATATCCTGATGTCGTGAAATTGCTCGATACGCTGGGCATCAAGGTGGAATCGATCAAGTCATCGCCCTTGAAGGCTGCGCCGAGCCCGATTGAATCGGCAACGCCGGAATCGCGCGCGGCGATTGCAGCGATTGTCGCGGCCAATTTTGATTGGTTTAAGGGTCTTGTCAGCGAGCGGCGGCATCTCGAGGGCGAAAAACTCGCCGCAGTGACCGACGGGCGCGTCTTTACCGGCGGGCAGGGTGTCGCGCTCGGCCTTGTTGATGAGTTAGGCTCCGAGGATCAGGCCATTGCTTGGCTGGAGAAGGAGCGGGGCGTCACCAAAGGCCTTCCCGTTCACGATTGGCGTCGGCAAGGGCTCGCCGAAAAATGGGGGCTGGTCGAGCCTGCCTCGAGCCTGTTGCGAGGGCTCGGTTTAGATGGCCTCGCCGCGACATTCCAGATGGTTGGCAATGCTTCAAGGTCAGGTGTTCTTGACGGTATGCTGGTCCTCTGGCACCCTGAGGCACCTTAAAACCTAGCGATTTCAAGCAGTGCACTGACCCTCAAAGGTCAGGCGTTAGAGAAAAAGACGAAACAGTCATGATCAAGTCGGAACTCGTTCAAAAAATTGCGGACCGTTATCCCGAGCTTTATCAGCGCGATGCTGAGAATGTCGTGAATGCGATCCTCGACGAGATCGTGGACGCCTTGGCGCGGGGTGACCGGGTTGAAATCCGTGGCTTTGGGGCCTTTTCGGTGAAGAAGCGCGATGCCCGCGTGGGCCGCAATCCTCGGACTGGCGCGCATGTTGAAGTCGCGGAAAAAGTTGTGCCGGTGTTCAAAGCGGGCAAAGAAATGCGCTTCCGCCTCAATATGGACGGGTCCGAATAATTGTCAGCGCGGAGGCGCAAGACGCCGTGAAGGCTTTGCTCCGTATCCTTGTCTTGGTGCCTTTAGCGCTTGTGCTGATTGGCTTTGCGCTAGCCAATCATGAGGCTGTGACCTTAAATTTTGATCCGCTCGGATTGTTCCCACAGCCCCTGTCCGTAACCACGCCGTTGTTTCTTCCGGTCGCCATTGCCTTGATGGTGGGCGTGATCCTCGGCGGGATCGCGATGTGGCTTTCCGAAGGGCGGCATCGGCGCGCGGCGCGGCTTCATTTGCGGGACCTTGAGCGCGAACGCCGTGCGCACGAAGAGTCAAAGCGTCGGCTGTCCCTGCCGAGCGCACCCTCGATCCGCTAAGAAGCTTCCCCTTCCTAATCTTGAAAGCCCCGTCCGATGAAAGTGATTTCTGCTGAAGCGATTGATGCCGCGCTTGACCCGAAATTTTTGGCCGATGCTTTGGCCGATGCGTTTCGAGCCGACATCGAAGTGCCGGTGCGACATCATCATGACATTGCGCGGCCGGATGAGGATGCAACTCTGTTGCTCATGCCGGCTTGGTCAGGGCGCGAAGCCGCAACGCCTTATGTCGGTACCAAGATTGTGACCATTTACCCAACCAATGGAGCCAAGTCGCTCCCCGCCGTTATGGGCACGTATTTTTTGGCCGATGGAACAACGGGTGCACCGCTTGCCGCGATGGATGGCGCGCGGTTGACGGTGTGGCGCACCGCCGCTGCATCCGCGCTCGCTGCGCGCTATCTCGCAAAACCCGCTGCGTCGCGCATGGTGATGGTTGGCGCTGGCGCATTGGCACCTTTTCTCATCCGCGCCCATTGTGCCGAAAGCCCGATTGAAGATGTCGCACTGTGGAACCATCGTCCCGAACGCGCGGAAGCGGTTGCTGCTGACTTGCGCCGCAGCGGATTGCCCGTTCGCGCGGTCACCGATCTCGAAGCGGCCATTCGAGAAGCCGATATCATCTCATCGGCAACGCTCTCTTCCGAGCCTTTGATCAAAGGCGCTTGGATCAAAGAGGGCGCGCATCTGGATTGTGTCGGCGCGTTCAAACCTTCGATGCGGGAGACCGATGACGAGGTTGTGCGACGCGCGAGCCTGTTCTGCGATACGCGCGCGGGCGCATTAAAAGAGGGCGGGGATTACGCGCAACCGCTGGCCGACGGCGTGATCAAAGACAGCGATATCAAAGCCGATCTGTTTGATCTCGCCCGAGGCCGGCATCGCGGCCGCTCAAGCCCGCGCGAGATCACGATGTTCAAATCGGTCGGCACCGCGATTGAGGATTTGGCAGCGGCAATGGCGGTGTGGGAGCGGGTGGGGTGAAGGCCTCTCACTTCATGAGACGTTCATCGACGCAATATCCGTATGACCGAAATCGTTTCCTTTAAACAACAAAGGAACATTGAGCGCTTTTGCAGCCGCATAAGAAAAACAATCGCCCATATTCAGCGATGCTTGATGTCGCCCTTTGCCAAAACGAGACGCGGCGCTCAGTGCCTCGATGGCTATGTCTCCAGTGATAATGGCGGTTTGTGCATTCAGAGCATTGCAGAATCGTTGGACGATCTCGCTTGCTTGTTCGACGGACATTATACGTGATCGCGCAACAGCCATCGCGGATTCATACACTACGATCGGCGTCACATACACGACATCGGCTTTTTCAATTGCATGCGCCAGCTTTGATGCGTCTTCTTCATCGAGAATAATCGAAACCAATGCGCTGGAGTCGATGAGCATCACATGTCACCGGATAATTCATCATAAAACGCCTTGTCGGCCTTCAAACCGGTTTTTTGATAAGACGCGACTTCTTGCTGCAAAACCCTGAGACGCTCGACAAGTGGAACGCGGTAGGTTTTGAGGTCGCGCGAAAGCGCCTCAGCGACCGCGTCGGTAATCGTTATACCGCGCAGTTCTGCCAATTCGCGCGCCATACTGGCCACTTCTTCGCTACGGATATTGAGGGACATAATGAAATTTCCCCTTTCGCGATGAAAACTGCCTTTGCAGCCTGTAAAGGCATGATAGCAGATGTCATCGTCCTTTCCAACAAATCATAGACTCTTCCATCCCGCCATGCGAAATCGGCAATCATGTCCATGGTGATCAAAATCTGCGGTCTCCGAACCCCTGAAACGCTCGATGCGGCGGTTCAGGCGGGCGCGGATTGGGTTGCGTTTAACTTTTTCGCCAAATCGCCACGGTCCGTCTCGCTGGATGAGGCGCGGATGCTCAGCCGCCATTTGGCTCATCGGGCCAAAGCCGTCGCTTTGTTGGTTGATCCCGATGATGCAGTGCTTGAGGCCGTGATCGACGCCGCAAATCCCGATTTTATTCAACTCCATGGCAAGGAAACGCCGGACCGTGTGGCCGCGATCAAGGCCCGGTTTGGCTTGCCGCTCATCAAAGCGATTGGCGTTTCCGAGGCCGCGGATATCGAGGCGGCAAGGGCCTATTCCGCCGCTGATTGGATTTTGCTGGATGCCAAACCGCCAAAAGGCGCTGATCTTCCTGGCGGAAATGGCGTTCGCTTTGACTGGAATTTGCTGTTTGGCCTTGACCTTGGAAAGCCCTTCATGGTCTCAGGAGGGCTTGATCCTTCGAATGTTGGGACGGCGATCCGTCTCGCGCATCCCGCAGGGGTCGATGTGTCTTCAGGCGTTGAAAGCGCGCCCGGGGTAAAGGACAAAAGCAAAATCGCTGCTTTCGTTGCCGCCGCGCGACAAGCGGTGGCCGATGCTTGAAGAGATGAGGACTATGAGCGCATGAGCGTCCAACAGACTTTGAACTCCTTCCGGACAGGGCCGGACGAAACCGGCCATTTCGGTCAGTTTGGTGGTCGTTTCGTTGCTGAAACGCTGATGCCGCTGATCCTCGACCTCGAAAAAGCCTATGCGGATGCCAAAGCAGATCCCGCCTTTCATGCTGAAATGGCGAGTTTCCAGACCCATTATGTTGGCCGCCCAAGCCCGCTTTATTTCGCCGAGCGTCTCACCGAGCATGTCGGTGGCGCAAAAATCTATCTGAAGCGCGATGAGCTCAATCACACGGGCGCGCATAAAATCAACAATGTGCTCGGTCAAATCCTGCTCGCCCGCCGCATGGGCAAGACACGTATCATTGCCGAGACAGGGGCAGGCCAGCACGGCGTTGCGACCGCGACCGCCTGCGCGCGCTTCGGCTTGAAATGCGTTGTTTACATGGGCGCAGTCGATGTCGAGCGGCAAAAGCCAAATGTCTTCCGCATGAAAATGCTCGGCGCGGAAATTGTGCCGGTCGTCTCCGGCTCAAAGACGCTGAAAGATGCTATGAATGAAGCCCTGCGCGATTGGGTTACCAATGTGCATGATACCTTCTATTGCATCGGCACATCGGCGGGGCCGCATCCCTATCCGATGATGGTGCGCGATTTTCAATCGATCATTGGAAAAGAAGCGCGCGAGCAAATGCTGGAGCGCGAAGGTCGTCTGCCGGACTCGCTTGTCGCCTGTATTGGCGGCGGCTCGAATGCGATTGGTCTCTTCCATCCGTTCCTCGATGATCCATCGGTCGAGATTTATGGCGTCGAAGCGGCGGGGCATGGTGTTGCGTCCGGTATGCATGCGGCCTCGCTCAATGGCGGCAAGCCCGGCGTGTTGCATGGCAATCGCACCTATTTGCTGATGGATGGCGACGGCCAGATTGCCGAAGCGCATTCGATTTCAGCCGGGCTCGATTATCCCGGCATCGGGCCGGAACATTCTTGGCTGCATGACACGGGCCGCGTGACCTATCTTTCGACGACAGATGATGAAGCCCTTGAAGCCTTCCAGCTTTTATCGAAACTCGAAGGCATTATTCCTGCGCTTGAACCCGCGCACGCGATAGCGCGCGCTGTCGATATCGCCGCGCAGAAATCGAAAGATCATTTGATGATCATCAATCTCTGCGGTCGCGGCGACAAAGATATTTTCTCGGTGGCCGAGCATTTGGGTGGCATGGCATGACAACTCGCATTGATACACGCTTTGCCGCGCTGAAAGCCGAAGGTCGCGCCGGTCTTGTCACCTTCCTGATGGCAGGTGATCCGGATCACGCAACGTCTCTTGAGATCATCAAAGCGCTGCCAAAGGCCGGTGTGGATCTCATCGAAATCGGTATGCCCTTTACCGATCCGATGGCTGATGGGCCGACCATTCAAGCCGCGGGATTACGCGCGCTGAAAGGCGGCGCGACGCTCGCCAAAACGCTCGAACTTGTTGGCGAATTCCGCGTAAGCGACCAGACAACGCCGATCATTCTGATGGGCTATTTCAACCCGATTTTCATCTATGGCGTGGATCGTTTCTTGAAAGACGCCAAAGCGGCAGGCATTGACGGGCTGATCGTCGTGGATTGCCCACCGGAAGAGGATGATGAGCTCTGCAAACCAACGCTTGCGGCGGGGCTGAATTTCATTCGTCTTGCGACACCAACGACCGATGAGAAGCGCCTGCCGAAAGTGCTGCAAAACACATCCGGCTTCGTCTATTATGTCTCGATTGCAGGGATCACCGGCGCGGCTCGTCCGGATCCCGCAAAAGTGGCGGCTTCTGTCGCACGGATCAAAGCGCATACGGATCTGCCCGTTGCGGTCGGGTTTGGTGTCCGCACGGCAGCCGACGCGGCTGAAATTGCCAAAGGCGCAGATGCCGTCGTGGTTGGCTCGGCGCTGATCGATGCGATCAAACATTCGCTCCATGCGGATGGACGCGCCACGGATCTGACCTTGCGCGCAGTCGTGTCGCTTGTTGAAGACATTGCCGCCGGCGTCCGGTCGGTGAAGAAATAAGATCAACCAACGCGCGGGAGACGAAAATGGAAACGATCAACTGGATTTCCAATGTCGTGCGGCCAAAGATCCGGTCGTTCTTGAAGCGCGATACGCCGCAAAACCTCTGGATCAAATGTCCTGAGAGCGGTCAGCTCGTCTTTTCGAAAGATGTCGAAGCCAATCTCTTTGTCATTCCCGGCTCCGAATATCACATGCGCATGGCAACCAATGCGCGGCTCAAAAGCATGTTCGATGATGGCGCTTTTGAAGAGATCGCTCTGCCAGACGTGCCGCTCGATCCTCTCAAATTCCGCGACGAGAAGCGCTATGTGGATCGTCTAAGAGACGCCAAGGCCAAAACGCAATTGATCGACGCGGTCAAAATCGCCTTTGGCAAGGTGGAAGGTGTGCCGCTGACCATCGGCGTCCAAGATTTCGACTTCATGGGCGGCTCGCTCGGCATGGCCGCTGGCGAAGGCGTCATCAAAGGCCTTGAGACGGCTGTCGCAAAGAAGACCCCCTTCGTGCTGTTTGCCTCCTCGGGCGGTGCGCGCATGCAGGAAGGGATGTTCTCGCTGATGCAGATGCCGCGCACCACGGTCGCCGTGCGCCGCCTCAGAGAGGCCCATCTGCCTTACATCGTTGTTTTGACCAATCCGACCAC
>Ga0164296_1005769_pt1 | contig 10717 bp, 8 predicted proteins | sample GEODES057metaG_FD_113533 | JGI IMG/M metagenome (GOLD analysis project Ga0164296, IMG submission 113533) | Dystrophic lake water microbial communities from Trout Bog Lake, Wisconsin, USA - GEODES057 metaG | ecosystem: Environmental > Aquatic > Freshwater > Lake | place: USA: Trout Bog Lake... | reverse complement strand
TGAGGCGTGAAGCGGCGCGACCTGCACCAAGGTTTCGCCATCCCCCACAACGCCTTTGGCCGTCAAAATCGCGCGTGGCGCGTCTCCCGCCAAGGGCTGCAACCGCACGTGACACGGCACGCCCCGCTCTGCCGCCAAAAGCCGGGCGCGTTCCAGTGCCGTTTCAAATTGCGCCGCGCCCGGGCGGATCGCGTTCAAAGAATTGATCCGCCGCGAGGTGATGGCTTGCGTGTAGCGCCATTCCCAATCATCGAGCGGAACCATCTGATGCGACGGCCAGCCTTTCGCGCTGTGCGCTTCAAGGCGCGCAACCAAAGCGAGGTCCGGAGATGTCTCGTAGGAATGCTGTGTCATGCTTTGTTTTTCGCTTCACGCAAGGCCGTAAACACGGCAAGAGCCGACTGGTCTGAGAGACCGACAGAGGCCGCAAGCGCAGGCTCGCTTGCGCGCAAAAATGGATTTGTGCGCTTCTCAAGCCCAAGCAAAACCGGCACCGCAAACTGCCCCGAAGCCCGCAAACGCTCGACTTCGCTCACGCGCGCAACAAGCGCGGCATTGTCGGGATCATAGCGCAACGCGAAACGCCCATTCGCAAGAGTATAATCATGGCCGCAATAAAGCAGAGTCTCATCGGGCAAGGCCGCGAGCTTTTGCAAAGACTGCCACATCTCTTGCGGCGAGCCTTCAAACAGGCGCCCGCAGCCCAAGGAAAACAACGTATCGCCTGCAAAAAGCACGGCGTCTTTTGCGCTATAGTAAGCAATGTGCCCGCTCGTATGGCCCGGCGTCGCGATGATCGTGAAGGTTGTGCCGCAGCAATCGACCCGATCACCTTCGGCAACCGCAAGATCAATCGCAGGGATCCGATGGCGATCAGCCTGAGGGGCCACGACCCGCGCACCATATTTCGACTTCAACGGTTCAAGCCCGGCAATATGGTCCGAATGATGGTGGGTAATGAGAATATCGGTAAGCCGCCAGCCTTTTTCGACAAGCGCCGCGTCAATCGCCGCCGCATCGCCCGCGTCGATGGTCGCCGTCGCGCCGGTTGCGGGATCATGCAGCAACACGCCGAGATTGTCGCTCGCAAAGCCAAATTGATGAATGATGAGGGACATAGAGTTCCTTTCGGATAAGCTCTGACTATAATGAGCGCTTCAGACCCTGCCAACCTTGGCATAGCCCGCACGAGTTCTCATGGCGCTTGATATTGTCGATATCCGCAATTTTTACGCCGGACCGCTCGGGCGGGTCACGCGTCGCGTGTTGTCGCAACTCATCCGCCGCAAATGGGACAACACACAATCACTCGCCGTCCTCGGCTTTGGCTACACGACGCCCTATCTCGAAGGCTTTTTGGGCGAGGCGGAACGGGTGATCTCGATCATGCCCGCCCGCCAAGGGGTCGTGAATTGGCCTGCCAACCGGCCCTCAGCCAGCGTCTTGGCGCAAGGCTCGGCGCTGCCTTTCCCCGATTCCTCCTTTGATCGCATACTGATCGTGCATGGGCTTGAGACGGAGGACAGTCCGCAAGACATGCTGTCGGAATTATGGCGCGTCTTGACCCCCGGCGGGCAAATCCTGCTCATCGCCCCCAATCGGCGCGGGCTCTGGGCGCGGGTGGATAAGACCCCTTTTGGCCATGGCCAGCCATTTTCCCGCCGCCAGCTCACCGATTTGCTGCGTGACGCCTTGTTTTCGCCCTCCCATTGGTCCGAGGCGCTTTATTTTCCGCCGTTCAAAGGCGTTGTGCTGCCGCGCACCGCGATTGCGTGGGAACGGATCGGATCGGCTCTGTCCCTGCCCTTTGCTGGGCTGCATGTGGTTGAGGCAACGAAACTTCTCTATCGCCCCATTCTCGTCAGTGCGACACAGCGGAAACGGACGGGGCTTGCCCCGATCTTGGTGCCCGCCGCCAGTCCGCGGCTTGACGAAAGCCCGCTCTAAGGTCAGAAGTCCACCCCGAACAAACTATTAGCCCGGCCGGGATTTCAGCCGCCGCTTGAGGCCAATCTTGATGCGCTCTTACCTCGATTTTGAAAAATCAGTCGCCGAAATCGACGCCAAAGCCGATGAATTAAGCGCGATTCTCGCGTCTGGCGGCTCCCCCGCGCTTGCCGATGAAATCGCGCGGATCGAAGCGCGTTCCAAAGCGGCCCTCAAAGGTCTCTATGCCTCGCTCACGCCTTGGCAAAAGGCGATGGTGGCGCGCCACCCGATGCGCCCGCATTTCAAAGATTATGTCACCGGATTGATCACGGATTTTTCGCCGCTCGCGGGCGACCGTGCCTTTGGTGACGATGAAGCGATCATCGCGGGGCTTGGCCGGTTTCGTGGCCAGTCGGTTGCTATTCTGGGCCAAGAAAAAGGCTCCGACACCGAAAGCCGCCTGCGCCATAATTTCGGCATGGCCATGCCCGAAGGCTATCGCAAGGCCGTCCGCGTGATGGAAATGGCCGACCGTTTCGGCCTGCCTGTGATCTCTTTCGTGGATACCGCAGGCGCTTATCCCGGCATCGGGGCCGAGGAGCGCGGCCAGGCGGAAGCGATTGCCCGCTCGACCGAGGCCTGCCTCGCGCTGGGTGTGCCGAATATCGCGGTTGTTGTCGGTGAAGGCGGCTCGGGCGGCGCGGTGGCGATTGCCAGCACCAACACAGTCTTGATGCTCGAACACGCGATCTACACCGTCGCCTCGCCGGAAGCCTCCGCCTCGATCCTGTGGCGCGATGCCGCCAAAGCGCAGGATGCCGCGACCAATATGAAAATCACGGCGCAGGATTTGAAGAAATTCGGCATTATCGAAGGCATTGTCGCTGAGCCGGTGGGCGGCGCGCATCGCGCACCGGAAGCGGCCATCGCATCGGTGGGCCAAGCGGTGAGTGACGCTTTGGCGGCCTTGACGCCCTTGTCAGCCACACAAATTCGTGAAAAACGCGCCGATAAATTCTTGGCCATTGGCCGCTCACTTTAAGCCGCGCCAAGAGCCTACCGCATCGCGCGGGGCATCTCGCTTTTGCGCAACAGGCGCGCTATTAAGACACGGTAAAGGATAAAGTCGTAGCAAGGGTGCGACCGATTCCCGATATCGGGCTGAAGATTGAGACATTCCATGGTCGTGCGTGCCTCGTTCCGTTTCGCTGCCTTAGCCGCCTGCTTTGTGCTCGCGGCCTGTTCGCAACAACACAGCTCTTTTGTTTCCGGACGCGCCGGAACGCCGATCCCGAAAACCACACTCGCGGCGATGGATCAGATCGGCACCGATCGCAATGCACCGATTCTCATTCGCGCGTTCAAAAAAGAATCCGAAATCGAAGTTTGGAAACAGACACGCAGCGGACGTTACGCGCTGTTGAAGACTTACCCTGTCTGCCGCTGGTCGGGACAATTAGGCCCGAAATTGCGCGAAGGCGACCGGCAAGTGCCGGAAGGATTTTACACCGTGACGCCCGCGCAAATGAACCCCAACTCCGCGCTGTGGCTTGCGTTTAATGTCGGCTATCCGAATGCGATGGAGCGCTCGCTGGGCCGCAATGGCGGCGACATCATGGTGCATGGCACCTGCTCGTCGCGCGGATGCTTCGCGATGACGAATGAGCAAATCGAAGAGATTTACGCCGTGATGCGCGAAGCCTTCCAAGGCGGGCAGAAGGCGGTGCAGTTCCAATCCTATCCGTTCCACATGACGGCGGAAAATCTCGCAAAATTCCGCAATGATCCGAACATGCCCTTCTGGAAAAATCTGAAAGAGGGCAATGACCGTTTCGAAGTCACAAAGCTTGAACCGGCGGTCGGCTATTGCGGCGCGCAATACACATTCGGCGCGAGCGAAGCACCAAGCTGCGCCAAAACCGCGCTTTCTGATCCAGACAAAGATGCTGTGATCGCAAAGACCAAAGCGGATGAAGCCAAAGCGGCAGCCTTGATTGCCGAAGGCACGGCTCCCGTGCGCATGACCTATGCTGATGGTGATCAACACCCCTTCTTCAAATCACCCGACAAGCAGAAACTGCGCGAAAAATGGGCCGCATCCGGCGAGTTAAGCCGCCCCGACGCACTCGCAACGGTTGAAGAGCTTGAGCTTGACCATGCAGGCAATCCCGTGCCGAAAAAGCCCAAGCCAGCGCCCAATCTCGGCCCTGCGGCCGCGACAGACTCACCCGACACACCAGCGCCGATTGTGGCAGCGCCGATTGTGGCGACGACACCGGCAACGGACAATTCCTTCTTCGCCAAATTGTTCACAACAACCCCAGCGCTTGCGGCCGAGCCCTCGTCAGCTCTTACGCCAAGCGTTCTTGTGCCACTGCCGCCGCGCAAAGGCTGATCACTCTCTGTCGTGAGTAAAATCACGCACGATCGGACGGGTGATTAACACCATCCATCACCGGCACTTCACCGACATCAAACGGGTTCACGCCTTCAAGGCAACCCAGATTATAACCAAATTGATGCGGGTTCGAACGTCTGCGGTGATGCGTGTAAATTCCGCATTCACTGCAAAAATAATGCTCCGCGACGCCCGTGCCGAATTGATAACACCGGAGACGATCGGCACCCTTCACAATCCGAAAGCCGTTTTCAGGAATACTGCCAACAATCGCACCGCGCCGTCTGCATAAAGAACAATCACAGCGGCGCGCATCGACCACGCCATCGGGCAAATCCAAGTCCAACGCCACCGCACCGCAATGGCATGTCAGACGATGGGTTTTACCAATCTCAGTGGGGCCGATTTTTGTGATACCCATAGTCTATGCCCTAAACAATTTTCACGCAGTTAAGTTATAAGGACCTACACCGGAATTGCTCTGACGGAAACACCATTTAATCTATAAAATTAACCACATACATCAAAGCCCGGCGCTCCATCGCTGATGCTGAGTATAGCTGGCATACTCCTTGCTGTGTTTCCTCCAATTTCAATTTTGGAAGTCAGGACATCGCCATGAAGCGTCACATCATAGGTAGCTTTGATTTATCATCCAACTTAAAAGCACCTCTTAATTTGGAAGATTTATTTGAAGAAAATACCCAGAGAACTTACTCAACATGGTTCTTCGAAAGCCGTGCTAGCGAGCTGAATTTCCTGTGCGATAAATATAACACCGACAAAGGGGGGTTCGACCCTGATCATAAGACTTACACTTGGGCATCTCATAATTACGCTTATTTTTATGAACATTTGTTCCAACACATACGTCCTTACGTTCGAAATGTTTTTGAATTCGGATTGGGGACAAATGATCCAAGTTACGCAGATAACATGACGGTTAATGGTATGCCCGGCGCGTCACTCCGCGTTTGGCGTGACTATTTTCCGTTAGCCAATATTTATGGTGCAGATATCGATAAAAATGTATTGTTCGAAGAAGACAAAATTAAAACATTTTACGTCGACCAACTTAAAGCCGAAACCTTCGAAGAGCTGTGGTCAGGCTTTGCAGACATCCAATTCGATATCATGATCGATGATGGGCTTCATACGTTTGATGCTGGCATAAACACATTTTTGCATTCGTATCACAAACTCCGCGAAGGTGGCATCTATGTTATCGAGGACGTACGTGGAGCCTCCCCTCTACAATTCCTGTCTTTCTTCAAAGAGCACCGTGAGTACGACGCTCAATTTGTCTGGCTAAATCGATCAAACGGAAGTCGGCACGATTGTCTTGCGGTCATAAGAAAGCGATATGGTGCTGCTCAATAAAGGCCGCTCGCCCTTAGCTCAGGAGTCTTGAGCAATCATCCACCGCTCACGTGTTAGAACCCTAAAGAGAGTAGCATATCGGGCACGTCCGCCTTACGCCTCAATCCCGTGGCAGTGCTTGTATTTCTTGGCAGACCCGCAAGGGCAGGCTTCATTGCGGCCAACGCGGCCCCAGCTTGCGGGGTTTTTCGGATCGCGTGCGACAGTCGCTGATGTCGGTCCCGCCAATGCCAATTCGGCGCGCGCTTCCTCATTCTCACCCGTGATCGGATCCGCGTGGATCGCTTCCATCACAGGTGGTTGCGGCGGTGGCGGGGCTTGGAACATCACTTCGACGCGCATCAATTGACCCGTGACTTGTTCACGCAAATGCGAAACAAGCCCGTTGAACAATTCAAACGCCTCTTGCTTATATTCATTCAGCGGATCGCGCTGCGCATAGCCACGCCAGCCAATCACTTGGCGCAAATGATCAAGTGTGACGAGATGCTCGCGCCACAGATGATCAAGCGTCTGGAGCAACACTTGCTTTTCGACATAGGTCATAATGTCGGGCGTGTTTTTCTCAATCCGGCGCGCATAGGCCTGATCGGATGCGGTGCGAATGCGCTCGCGCAATTCCTCGTCCGCAATGCCTTCTTCGCGCGCCCATTCGGCGACCGGAAGATTGATGCCAAGTGCGCGCGTAATGCCTTCTTCCAAGCCCGGCACATCCCATTGCTCAGGATAAGCGCCTTCCGGAATCGTGCGCGCGACATGATCGTCAATCAAAGCATAGCGCATTTCGTCGATGATCGGCCGCACGCTCTCTTCAGCCATGAATTCGCGGCGCTGTTCAAAGACAACTTTGCGCTGGTCATTCATCACATCATCATATTTCAGAATATTTTTGCGAATTTCAAAATTGCGCGCTTCAACCTTTTGCTGCGCTTTCTCAATCGCTTTGTTGATCCAGGGATGGATGATCGCCTCATCCTCTTTCAGACCCAATTTCTGCAACATGCCATCCATGCGATCAGAGCCGAAAATACGCATCAAATCATCTTGCAGTGACAAGAAGAATTTCGAGCGCCCGGGGTCGCCTTGGCGGCCAGAACGGCCACGCAATTGGTTGTCGATGCGGCGGCTTTCATGCCGCTCGGTGCCGACAACATAAAGCCCGCCCGCAGCAAGCGCTTTGTCTTTCAGCATCGCCACTTCAGCGCGGATTTTCTGCTCGGCATCCACGCGCGCGGCCTCGTCTTCAATGCCGACCAATTCATGGCGCACGCGCATGGCGATATTGCCGCCGAGCTGAATGTCCGTGCCGCGACCCGCCATATTGGTGGCAATTGTCACCGCGCCCGGCACACCGGCCTGCGCGACGATATAGGCTTCTTGCTCATGGAAGCGCGCATTCAAAATCGCGAATGTCTTTGACGGCTTGCCGGATTTTGCCGAGTCATAGAGAGGCAAAAGCGCTTTGGGATCGGTAAAATCAATCATCTTATAGCCATGCTCTTGCAGCATCGCGCCAAGATGTTCGCTCTTCTCAATCGATGTGGTGCCGACGAGAATCGGCTGGCCCTTTTCAACAGCCGCTTCAATCTCACGAATAATCGCGCGATATTTTTCTTCCGCCGACCGATAGACTTCATCATCTTCGTCAATACGCGACACCGGAATATTGGTTGGAATCTCGACAACATCGAGATTGTAGATATCCATGAATTCATCGGCTTCGGTCGCAGCCGTGCCGGTCATACCGCCGAGCTTGTCGTAAAGCCGGAAATAATTCTGGAAGGTGATCGACGCGAGCGTCTGATTTTCCGGCTGAATTGCGACATGCTCTTTCGCTTCCAAAGCCTGATGCAGACCTTCGGAATAGCGGCGGCCCGGCATCATACGGCCGGTGAATTCGTCAATGATGACGACTTCATTGTTGCGCACAATATAGTCTTTGTCGCGTTGAAAAAGCGTATGCGCGCGCAAGGCCTGATTGACGTGATGTACGAAGGTTGCGTTCACCGCATCATAGAGCGAGCCTTCTTTCAAAAGCCCCGCCTCGGTCAGCAAGTCTTCAATACGCTCATTGCCATCTTCGGTGAGTGAAACCTGTCTTTGCTTTTCATCGAGATCATAATGCGTGCGGTCCAATTTCGGAATCAACGCATCAATCGCGTTATAAAGTTCGGAGCGATCATCAAGCGGGCCTGAAATGATCAAAGGCGTGCGTGCTTCATCGACGAGAATCGAGTCCACTTCGTCAACAATCGCGAAGTGATGGCCGCGCTGTGTCATTTGCGCGAGCTCATATTTCATATTGTCGCGCAGATAATCGAAGCCGAATTCATTGTTGGTGCCATAGGTGATGTCGCAAGCATAGGCATTGCGGCGATCCGCATCATCAATGCCATGCACAATCACGCCGACGGTCAGCCCAAGAAACCGATAGACCTGCCCCATCCATTCGGAGTCGCGGCGGGCGAGATAATCATTCACCGTCACGACATGCACGCCGCGCCCGGTCAGCGCGTTGAGATAAGTCGGCAGCGTCGCCACCAACGTCTTGCCTTCGCCGGTTTTCATTTCAGCGATGGAGCCTTCATGCAGCACCATGCCGCCGATGAGCTGCACATCGAAATGGCGCTGGCCGAGCACACGCTTGGCCGCTTCGCGCACGGTCGCAAAGGCGGGCACCAGCAAATCATCCACCGTCTTTCCAGCCGCAAGCTCAGCTCGGAAGGCGTCCGTGCGGGCACGCAACGCTTCGTCTGACAGGCCGATCAGCTCTGCCTCAAGGGCATTGATCGCTTGAACTTTTGGCTGGAATGTCTTCAGGCGGCGGTCATTGGCCGAGCCGAAAATTTTTCTGGCGAGTGCGCCGAACATCGAAAACCTCTGCAAAATCAGTCACGTCCCGGAAGGGACAGGCAAAACCCATCGCTTTCGCGTCCTCTATAGACGCAAACGCGCACCAAGGCGACCGGCCAAACCGCAAAAATGCCAAACCGCAAAAATACGGAGAGTTTCGACACCCTACTTCACGCTTACATAAGGACTGACACAATTTTTTCAAAGCCTTCAGCGATCAAGGCTTGCAAGCCGCTTCCGGTTCGGTCATGGCTTGCGCAAGGCTTCCCCGGCCAATTCCCAATTTTGAAAGGATTTTCGATGTCTTTTGCTGTGCGTTTTCCGGTTTTCGCCGCTCTTCTGCTCGGTCTTGCCGCATTGTCTGGCGCAGCTCTGGCACAAACGACGCCGGCCAATCCTGACAAAGTGGTGGCTAAAGTCGATGGCACGGATATCACGGAAGGCGATTTGAGCATCGCGCTCGGCGATCTCGGTGATCAGGTGCAGCAAATGCCCGACGCGCAAAAGCGCGATTATCTGATCAATTACATCGCTGATTTGCGTTTGGGCGCAAAAGCCGCCCGCGAGGCGAAGCTCGCCGACACGCCAGAGGCCAAGCGCCGCACCGCCTATATGATCGACCGGCTGCTTTTTGACGAATATGCCTCAGAACAGGCCAAAAAGAGCGTCACCGAAGACGCGATGAAGGCGCTTTATGCCGACACCGCCAAAACCCTGAAACCTGAGCAAGAAGTCCATGCCCGCCATATTCTCGTGGAAACCGAGGATCAGGCCAAAGCGGTCATCAAACGTCTCGCAGCGGGTGAGGATTTCGCAAAACTCGCCGCCGAACTCTCAAAAGACCCCGGTTCGGGCCAGCAAGGCGGCGATTTGGGCTTCTTTACGAAAGACCGCATGGTGCCGGAATTCTCCGCCGCGGCCTTCGCGCTGGAGATTGGCAAAATCTCGGATCCTGTGAAAAGCCAATTCGGCTATCACGTGATCAAGGTTGAAGAGAAGCGCGAGAAGCCGATCCCGACCTATGAGGAAGTGAAAGATCAGATCGAGCAATATCTCTTCCGCAAGAGCCAACAAGACACAATCATGGCCCTGCGCGCGGGCGCGAAAATCGAGCGTCTCGATGTCCCAACCACCACAAATGCTCCTGGCTCTCCTGCGACTCCTGGCGCTCCTGCGGCTCCTGGCGCTCCAGCAGCCCCTGCGGCTCCTGCGCAATAGGACGCAACCCGGATTTGAAAAACGAGGCCCGTCATGTCCACCGCGATTTCCCCGCTTGCTCCCAAGACCTATGCTGACCTCCCGGCGATTGAAGGCGTCACATTTGCCACCGCAGCCGCCGGGATCAAATATAAGGACCGCACCGATGTGCTCCTGGTCGCGCTCTCAAAGGGAACGCAGGCGGCGGGCGTCTTCACAAAGTCGAAATGCCCCTCGGCGCCCGTTGATTGGTGCCGGGACGTGCTGCAATCGGGCAAAGCGCGGGGACTTGTGGTCAATTCTGGCAATGCCAATGCGTTTACCGGCAAAGCGGGCAAGGCGACGGTGAAAGCCACCGCTGCTATCGCCGCCGAAGCTCTGGGATGCCGCCCGCGCGAGATCGTGCTTGCCTCAACGGGCGTCATCGGCGAGCCTTTGGATGCGGCAAAATTCAATGGTCCGCTGCAAAAAGCCGCCAAAGCGCTGAAATCCGCGCCTTGGATCGAGCCCACGCAAGCGATCATGACGACGGATACCTATCCGAAACTCGCCACCGCCAAGGCTCATATCGGCGGCGTTGAAGTCACGATCAACGGCATCGCCAAAGGGGCCGGCATGATCGCGCCCGATATGGCGACGATGCTGTCTTTCGTCTTCACCGATGCGCCGATTGCCCATGACGTGCTGCAAACTCTTTTGAGCAAAAGCACCGCCACGAGTTTCAACGCGATCACGGTCGATAGCGACACCTCGACCTCGGATACGCTCATTCTGTTCGCAACCGGCGCTGCCGCCAAGCAAGGCGCGCCCTACATCGAAACCGCGAGCGATCGCCGCCTCGCGGAGTTCAAAAAAGCACTCGACGGTGTGCTGCAAAATCTCGCGCATCAGGTCGTCAAAGACGGCGAAGGCGCGCGTCATTTCGTCTCCGTAACGGTAACCGGCGCGGTGTCTGCCGCG
>Ga0164296_1005766_pt1 | contig 10722 bp, 8 predicted proteins | sample GEODES057metaG_FD_113533 | JGI IMG/M metagenome (GOLD analysis project Ga0164296, IMG submission 113533) | Dystrophic lake water microbial communities from Trout Bog Lake, Wisconsin, USA - GEODES057 metaG | ecosystem: Environmental > Aquatic > Freshwater > Lake | place: USA: Trout Bog Lake... | reverse complement strand
GCCCGATAGCAATGTGCCGAGTTCCAACGCTCCCAACGTCACCACCGGTAAAAGCGCGTTGCGCAAGGCGTGGCGCAGCACCACCCTGGTCCGCGATAGGCCTTTGGCCCGCGCCGTACGGACATAATCCTGGTCCAGTGCCGATAGCATCGCCCCACGCGTATGGCGCATCAGCACCGCGGCGATGGCGTTGCCCAGCACGAAGGCCGGCAGGATCGTCGTCGCCAAGGACGCACCGATCCCCTCCGACAACGGCACGAAGCCGGACGGTGGGAGCCAACCCAGCTGCACCGACACCAACAGGATCAGCATGATGCCCAGCCAGAAATTGGGCAAAGACAGACCAGCGAGCCCAATTGCGTTGGCGATATAGTCCCAGACAGTATTGCGCTTCACCGCCGCCAGGATACCCGTCGGGATGCCGATGATAAGAGCGATAGCAAAAGCCATCAGCCCAAGCTGCGCCGTGACCGGCAGTTTCTGGCCGATCAAATTCGCGACCGGTTCGCGGTTGCGCCAGGAATAGCCCAGATTTCCGCGCAGCATATTGCCGGCCCAATGGACATATTGGGCCGGCATCGACCGATCCAGCCACAACTCCGCACGGATCTGCGCCAGCACTTTCGGGTCACCCCGCTCCTCCCCCGCCAGCACAACCGCAGGATCGCCGGGCATTAATTGCTGCAGGCTGAACACCAGGATGCTGACCAGGAACATGGTCGGCAGAATTTGTAAGACCCGTTTCATCGCGCGCTGCCGCCCGTTCGTTCCACGGTGCCGCTCACGGTGCGAGCGACAGCCCTTGTAGGCGGATCAGACCATCCGGAACCGGCTGAAAGCCCTGCAGTTTGGCGTTCATGCCTTCGATGTTCACCGGATGATACAGCCATGTCAGCGGCAGATCCTCCCGCAATTGCCTCATCGCTCGGCCATAAGCTGCAATCCGTGTGGCGGTATCCGTGCTGGACCGTGCCTCATCCAACGCCGCGTCCACGGTGGCGTTGACATAGTGGCTGTCATTGCCCGCGGCGCCACCGCGCACGAAGGTATAGATATTACCATCCGGATCGACGCGACCGGACCAACCGATCAGATAGGCTTGGAAATTGCCTTGCGCCGCGGCGGTTAGCGAGGAGGCGAACTCAATGAGTTTGATCTTCACGCTAAATCCGGCCTCGGCGGTCATGGCCTGGATCACCTCTGCCATCTGCGCGGAATCCGGCGAGTTCGGGACATTCAGTTCCACCTGTACCGGCAGCGTCACACCCGCCTGCTTCACCAGCGCCTTGGCCTTGGCCAGATCGCGCGCCGGTGCCTCGAACCCTTTTAGATAGAACGGGGAGGCTGGCGTCACCGCCTGGATCGTTGGCGCATACATGCCATTATAGACGACCTGAACCAGTGCTTCGCGGTCGATTGCCGCATCGAAGGCTTGGCGCAATAGCGCACTCTGTCCGATCGGTGACTTCGCGGCCGGTCCGTTATCGAGGTTGTAGGTAATGCTCTGCCAGCCGAGCGCCGGGGATGTGACGATGCGGAGGTTTTTATCGGCCTTCACCGCCGCGACATCGGTCGGCAAAATACGTTCCGCGATGTCAATCGCACCTGTGAGCAGATTGGCGATCTGCACTTGGCTATCGGTAATCGGCTGGTAGATCACCTTATCGAAGTGGATCGCATCCTTGTTCCAATAGCCGGCAAACCGCTCCAGCACGATACGGTCCTGAGCGACACGCTCAACGAATTTGAACGGGCCATTGCAGACCGGATGCAGACCGAAATCCTTGCCTGCTGCCTCGGCCGCTTTGGGGGCGACGATCATGCCCGCACGGTCGGTCAGTTGCGCGAGAAACGGTGCGGACGGGGCTTTCAGGACGATGCGCACGGTCTGTGGATCGACGACCTCGACATGGTCGATGGCGGACAACTCGGTGCGGCGAAAACTTCCGGGCAGGGTCAAATGCCGTTCCAAGCCGTATTTTACCGCCGCGGCGTCGAAGGGTTCGCCGTTGTGAAACACCACGCCAGCCCGCAGATGCAGGATCATGGTGCGGTCATCGCTCCACGCATACCCGGTGGCGAGTTGCGGCACGATTTGCAGATTTTGATCGATGTCGAAGAGTTTGTCGCACAGGCCGGCAAAGACGATGCGCCCGACATAAGTGCGCGCGAGGGCCGGATCAAGGATATCCCCATCTTCCCGCAGGGCGATGCGCAATGTTTGGGCCGGCGCGGCCGTTGCGAAAAGCATAAACGCGGCAAACAGCGCACACAGAACCCGCATAAGACCATCCCGCCTGATGAGACCAGACGGGATGATGGGGTTATGCCGCCTTGCCGGCAAGTCGGATTCCACACGGATCAGCGACAAGGCGCCTGCATGCGCCAGGAGATCGACACTGCCCGTGGACCGACGCCGTCAAAGGCCCAAGAAAGCTAGCGGGGTGGCTAGCCGAGCGGCTGGCCGGGTGGCTTGACCGGGTGGCTAGCAAAGCGGCTGGGGGCCAGGGCAGCCGCCGCGCCCCAGGGCCACCAGGAACGTAACGGCTAGCGGCTCAGAGCGACTGACGGACCGCGCCGACCGACGGCCCTAGGTGGCAGAGGGGTTGGGGCGGCTTTAGAGTTGGCGTTGCAGCGCCGCGACGTAGCCACGGTTCCAGGTCGGCGCCAGATGCACCTCATTCATCACCACATGGTTGGGCAAGCAGGCGATATAGCGGATCAGATCGCCGCAATCCTCCGGTTGCACCATGCGCGCACGCACTTCTGGCCCGACCGGGTTGGGGCGTTTGTCCAGGATCGGCGTCGCTACCTCGCCCGGCAAAAACACGGTGGAGCGAATGCCATTGACGCACTCCTGCATGTTCAGGCCATGGCTCATGGCGACGATACCGTGCTTGGCCACGGTATAGATCGGGCCGCTGACGCCACCGATGAAGCGCCCTGCCATGCTGGCGGTGTGGATCAGCACGCCATCCTGCTGTGCGCGCATGAAAGGCAGCGCGACGGTCACGCAGTAGAGCGCGCCGGACAGGTTGCCCTGCAGCAGATAGTCGATGCTCTCCGGTGTCAGCATGTTCCAATGCCGCTCGACGATGTTCACGCCGGCATTGTTCACCAGAATGTCCAGGCGATTGAACGTCGTGCGGATATAATCGCCGACCTTTTGCACCTGCGCCGCAACGGTCAGGTCGGCGGGTTGCACATGGGCGCTACCGGTCTGGTTGATGCGGCGCGCAACATCTTCCAATGGGCCCGGCCTACGACCGGTCAGGACGACCGTGGCACCTTCCTCGGCCAAGGCCAACGCCGCGGCCTCCCCGATTCCCGTGCCCGCGCCGGTTACCCAGGCGATCTTGCCTTGCAATCGTTTCATGTGACGGCTCTTTCCTGTCAGGCGACCAGCGCCGGGTAATCCAGTGTCGCCATGACCTGCGCGCGGCGCATGTAACGCGGCTCATAGGGCATATAATCGGCGACGGCATTGTGAACGGTGCCGATATTGTCCCACATCAGCACATCCCCCTCGGCCCAGTGATGGGCATAAAGGAAATCAGCGCGCTCTTGATGGCGGAACAGGTAATCCAGGATCACGTCGCTTTCGTGGCGGTCCATGTCCTCGATATACATCGTGTAACCAGGATTAGCATACAGGATCGGTTTGCCGGTGATCGGATGGATGCGGAAGATCGGCTGTGACACGGGCGGTTTCTTGGCGCGCTGTTCGGGGGTGAGTTTGTTGCGGCGCGATCCCGGGCGCACACGCATCACTTCCCAAAACTTCTCGAAATCATGGATGGCGGTGCGACCGGCCAGTTTCTCTTTCAGTTCTTGCGGCAGGTTGTCATAGGCGGCGTGCATGTTGCGGAACTGCGTCTCGCCGACCGATTGGCCGTTGCGCTCGGGCACTTTTTGCGCGTGCAGCACGTTGGCCAGCGCGATGTCCTTCGAATAGGACATATCGGTATGCCAGCCCTGCCCGGCATCATTCAGCCCGAGCGGCTTACCATCCGCCCCGATCATGTTCGACAGGATCATGATCTCGGGGTAGCCGGCCTCGAAGTAGAGATTGGCGACATTGACCTCCAGATCGCCGAAGCGTCTGGCGAAGCTGGCGAATTCCGGCACGGCGAAGCTCTGCTTCGGAAAACACAGCACGCCGTGCTGGCCCAAAGCGCGCAAGATGGTCTTGAAATCAGCATCCGATAGAGGCTGACCGAGGTCGATCCCCTCGATCCGCGCCCCGAGGGTCTGGCCGCTTGGCACGATGTTCATGGTGTCATCTCCTGCAGGCGTCGCACCGCGTGCACGACGTCCATGGGGTTTTCACGGGACAAGAAATGCCCCGCCTGGGGAAGGTTCCGCCGTTCGATCAGGCGGGTGAAGAGCGTATCGCGCGGCATCGAGCCGGAAGGGGCGCCGACACCGTCTTCCATACCGTGCAGAACGATCGTCGGCGCGACGATCGCCGGCAATGCCGCCAAGGCCGCTTCCAACGCGTCATAGGCCGGATCGCCGACCGCATTGCCGTAGCGGTGGCGATAGGAATGGATGGTGACAGCAACGAAATCAGGGTTGTCGAAACTTGCCAGCGTGGATTGCAGCGTCGCCTCATCGAACGCCCAATGTGGCGACCACAGACGCCATAATAGCCGCGTGATCTCCGCCCGATTGGCGGTCAGCCCGGCGACGCCACGATCGGTGTGGAAATACCATTGATACCAATAGCGATGCTCCTGCTCCGCCGTCCCTGGACGCGCGGAGCCAGGAATATCCTGGATGCCGTAGCCCGTGATGGCGACCAGGCTAGCGACCCGTTCCGGCCATAAAGCGGCAACGACGCAGGCCGCGCGGCCACCCCAATCATAGCCCACCAACGTGGCTGACGGAATCGCCAGCGCATCCATGAAGTCACGCACATCCGCGCCCAGTGCCGCTTGCTGACCAGACCGCGGCGTGGCGGGGTTAAGGAACCGGGTCTCTCCATAACCACGCAACCAAGGCACCAGCACCCGGCTGCCTGCCGCGGCCAGGGGCGCGATCACGCCGTCATAGTCGTGCACGTCGGACGGCCAGCCATGCAGCAGGATCACCGGCGGCCCATCCGCCGAACCTGCTTCAAGATACGCGATCTCTAGAACCGGCGTGCGAACGCGTTTGATCATAGACGAACCACGTTGCTGGTCACCGCGCCGCCGGTCGCGGTGCGGCCACCATCGGCGACATATTGTGCGCCGGTCACATTGCCGGCCAGGTCGGAGCAGAGGAAGATCACGACGCCGGCGATTTCGTCCGCCGTGCCATAGCGGCCGATGGGGATATTGTTCTGATACCCCTTGCCGACCGCATCGGGATCATTCGGGTTCAGCATCGCCTCGAGCGAATGGATCATCCGCGTATCGATCGGTCCGGGGCATACCGCATTGACCCGCACGCCGTTGCGCCCGACCTCTCCTGCCGCTGTCTTGGTCAGGCCGATCACCGCGTGCTTGGAGGCGACATAGGCCGACATGCCCGGCGAGGCGACGAGGCCGGCTACCGACGCAGTGTTCACCACCGCGCCGCGGCCCTGTTTGATCATCACCGGCAGGACGTATTTCATGCCCAAAAAGACGCCGCGGACGTTGATCGCCATCACGCGGTCGAACATGGCTTCATCATAGTCCCATGTGGTCGCGACCTGGCCTTCGATGCCGGCATTGTTGTGGAAGCAATCGATCGCGCCATAGGTGTCGAGCGCGACCTTGACGTAATTCTGCACATCGGCCGTTTGCGTCACGTCGGCGGCAACGAAGATCGCTTCACTGCCCTGCTGGCGCAGAATACCGGCGGTCGCTTCTCCGGCCGCCTGATCGCGATCGACCACGACAACCTTGGCGCCGCGTTGCGCGAAACCGGCAGCAACCGCCCGCCCGATGCCGTTTCCGCCACCCGTGATCAGTGCCACCTTGCCGGTAAAGTCCATGATTTCCTCCAACGTTTGCTTGCTTACCGTCAGGCTAGCCGAAACCCGTCTCGGGGCAAACCGTCAGGGCCAGAGCGCGCCACGGTCAGAAGCGACGCGATAAGCCGGAAATGCCGGATCGGCGGCGCAGCCTTGCCTGCCGGCGGTCAATCCGGCGGCACCAAACGATTGGCAATGGCGACGGCGTCCGCAAAATGATCGGCAACGGCCGCCGCCCCCACAGCCATGGCCGCCGTCCCATACCCCCAGGCGGCAAAAATGCTAGGAATATCGGCACCTCTTGCAGCAACGACGTCATTGGCATGGTCGCCCAGGATCACCGCACGCGCCGGATCGCCGCCGACCAATGCCAATGTCGCCGTCAGATGCGCCGGGTCGGGTTTACGCACGGGGAAACTGTCACCGCCACCGATGGCCGAGAGACTGTCAATCAGCGCCAGATGCGTTAGCAGTTCGCGCGCCGCCTTTTCCGGCTTGTTGGTGCAGACGGCTAGCCGCCAGCCTTGCGCCGCCAGGTCCGCAAGCCCTTCCGGCACGCCAGGATAGGGCCGGCTGGAATGGGCGATACGCGCCTCATAAATCTGCAGAAAATCCGCCAACGCAGCCGTATCCGGTGCCCCGCCCCGTGCGGCGAACGCTTTGCCCAGCAGCGCCGCCACGCCATCACCGATCATCGCCCTGACCTCTTCAGGCCGGAAATGCTCCAAGCCGCGATCGTGCATAAGGCGGTTCAATGATCCTTCCAGGTCCGGCAGCGTGTCCACCAGCGTCCCATCGAGATCCAGCAGCAGGGTTCGCGGCACCGCGTTGCACTCCGAAACGTAAATTGAACCAGACCCGATTAGGTAGACATTGACGAGGCTTCGCCGCCGCCGCTACGCCCAGCAGCCTAGGCAACCAGGGGCCGATCATGCAAGCAACCGCCATCATCCTTGCCGCCGGTCTGGGCACGCGCATGAAATCGTCCTTGCCCAAGACCCTGCATCGTCTGGCGGGACGCAGCATGTTGAAGCATCTGCTGACCAGTTGTGAGCAGGTGTTTGATCGTATCGTCGTCGTTCTTGGCCCCGACATGGATCTTGTCCGCCAGGAGGCCGCGCCCCATGCCTGTGTCGTGCAAGCCGAACGTCTGGGGACAGCGCATGCAGCGCTGCAGGCCGTGGATCATTTCGGCGATGGCAAGGTGGCCATTCTCTATGCCGATAACCCGCTGATCCGGCCCGCGACCCTGCGCCGGTTGTTGGAAGACGGCGCCGGAAGCGATTTGTCCCTTCTGGCCTTCCGTGCCGCCGACCCAGCCCGATACGGACGGGTGATCGTGGATGATGATGCGGGCGTGACGCAGATCGTCGAATATGCGGACGCGACCGCGGCGCAGCGCGCCGTGACGCTGTGCAATGCCGGGGTTCTCAGTGCCGACGCCGCCAGCATGGCCCGCTGGCTGCGCCTGGTGGACAATGCCAACGCCAAGGGCGAATACTATCTGACGGATCTCGTTGCGCTTGCGCGCCGCGACCAGCGCCGCGTTCGCGCCGTGGAGGCACCCGAGGAAGAACTGGGCGGGGTAAATTCGCGCGCCGAACTGGCACGCGCCGAGGCTGTGGTGCAGTCATGGCTGCGGTTGGCGGCAATGGATTCGGGTGTGACCATGATCGACCCGCAGACGGTCTTCCTGTCACACGATACCGCTTTCGGCTCGGACGTAACGATCGAACCCAACGTCTTCTTCGGGCCTGGCGTCTCGGTCGGCAGCAACGTCACGATCCGCGCATTCAGCCATATCGAAGGGGCGACGATCGGTGATGGCGGCATCATCGGCCCCTTTGCCCGCCTGCGCCCCGGTGCCGTGCTGGACGAGAACGTGCATGTCGGCAACTACGTGGAGATCAAGGCCTCGCACCTTGCGCAAGGCGTCAAGGCCAACCACCTGACCTATATCGGCGATGCCGCCGTCGGCGCTCGCACCAATATCGGAGCCGGCACCATCACATGCAATTATGACGGCAAGCACAAGCACCGGACAGTCATCGGCGCGGATGCCTTCATCGGCTCGGACGTCGCGCTGGTAGCGCCGGTGCGCGTCGGCGATGGTGCCTATGTTGCAACCGGAAGCGTCATTACCGACGATGTCGAGCCGGGCGCGCTGGCCATTGCGCGCCAACGGCAGGTCCAGAAGCCGGGACGTGCTGCGAAATTTAAAAAGGAACCAGTCTGAATGTGCGGTATCGTTGGCGTCATCGGCACCGGCTCCGCCGCGCCAATCCTACTGGATGCGCTGCGGCGGCTGGAATATCGCGGCTACGACAGCGCCGGCATCGCCACCTTGGTGAACGGCCAGATCGACCGGCGGCGGGCCGAGGGGAAACTGAACAACCTCGCCGCGCAATTACAACAGCGCGCGCTGAGCGGCAGCATCGGCATCGGTCATACGCGCTGGGCGACGCATGGCGCACCGACGGAAAGCAACGCCCATCCGCACGGCACTGCGCGCGTCTCCCTGGTGCATAACGGTATCATTGAAAACCATGCCGACCTGCGCGCTGAACTGGAAGCGGCCGGCCAAATCTTCTTGACCGAAACCGACACCGAAACGGTGGCACAACTCGTCGATCTGTATTTGAAACAGGGCCTGCCGCCGATCGAGGCGGCCGGAAAAGCACTGCGCCGCCTTGAAGGTGCCTATGCCTTGGCCATGATCTTCGCCGGCCACCCGGACCTGATCATCGTTGCCCAGCACGGCGCGCCGCTCGCGGTCGGTTTCGGTGACGATGAGATGTTCGTCGGTTCCGACGCTTTGGCGCTGGCACCGCTGACGCGGCGGATCGCCTATTTGCGCGATGGGGACTGGGCGGTGGTCGACCGCAGGGGAGCCTCGTTCTTCGACCTGGACGGCAATCCGGTGCAGCGCGATGTGAAATTGACGCACCTGACCGGCGCGGCGATCGGCAAAGGCAATTACCGCCATTTCATGGAAAAGGAATTGCACGAGCACCCCGCCGTCATCGGCGACACGCTGCACCGTATGATCAGCCCGGCAAGCCGTTCCGTTTCGCTGCCTGATCTGGGGATCGATTTCCGCAAGGTGCCGCGCATTACCATGAGTGCCTGCGGTAGCGCCTTTTACGCCGGCCTGGTGGGGCGTTGGTGGTTCGAAACCTCCGCGCGCATTCCCACCGATGGCGACGTGGCGAGCGAATTCCGCTACCGCGCGCCCCCGATGGCGGCACAGGGTTTGGGCCTATTGGTGTCACAGTCCGGCGAAACGGCCGACACCCTGGCGGCGCTGCGCTACATGCGCGACCAGGGGCAAACGGTGTTGTCGATCCTCAACGTGCCCGAAAGCAGCATGGCACGGGAAAGTGACGCCGTCTTGGAAACCGTCGCGGGGCCCGAAATCGGGGTGGCAAGCACCAAGGCGTTCACGGCGCAACTATCGGTTCTCGCCTGTCTCGCCATCGCCGCCGGCCGCGCCACCGGCGCCATATCAGCCGCCGAAGAGGCTCGTCTCACCACGGCTCTGCTAGAAGTGCCAAGCCGAGCGGCAGAGGTTTTGGCGAATGATGCGGCGATCCAGGCGATCGCTCAGCGGGTCGCAAAGGCGCGCGACGTGCTGTTCCTAGGCCGGGGCAACTGCTTCCCGATCGCGATGGAAGGCGCGCTGAAGCTGAAGGAAATCAGCTATATCCACGCCGAAGGCTACGCGGCGGGCGAAATGAAGCACGGACCGATCGCCCTGATCGACCCCGCAGTGCCGGTGATTGCCATCGCGCCATCCGGCCCGCTGTTTGAAAAGACGGCCTCCAACCTTCAAGAAGCGGCGGCGCGCGGGGGGCAGGTGATCGTCTTCAGCGATGCCGCGGGCGCAGAGAAGTTGCGTGGCATCGCCACTGAAACCGTCGTTCTGCCGGCAGTGGATCCGTTCGTTGCGCCGATGCTGTACGCCATACCGGTACAGATCTTGGCCTATCAGGTCGCAGTTCTGAAGGGAACGGATGTCGATCAGCCGCGCAATCTGGCGAAATCGGTGACGGTGGAGTAGCGCGAAGCCACCCCACCGTCTCCTATATACTCAAGCCGCTTGGAAGTTCGGCGGACGGCGTTCACCCATCGCCTTGGTGCCTTCCTTGAAGTCAGCCGTGTCGCGCAGCCACGCCTGTTCCTCATACTCGCGCTCGGTTGCCGCGGTGACGGCATCAGCCAAGCCGCGACGGAGCGTTTCACGCGTGGAAACAATGGCGAGCGGGCCGGAACCGGCGATCTCGGTGGCCAGTTCGATCGCCCTGGCGCGCACCTGATCCAGTGGCACGCAGTAATCGGCCAGACCGATGGCCACGGCTTCCTCGCCGGTCAGACGGCGCCCCGTATACATCATCATCGATGCCTGCTGCATGCCGATCAGGCGCGGCAGCGTGCAGGTCAGGCCGAAGCCCGGATGATAGTTCATGCGGGTGAAGTTGGTGGAGAAGCGAGCTTCCGGGCAGGTGACGCGAAAATCGGCCATGACCGCAAGGCCGACGCCGGCACCCACCGCCGCGCCCTGCACGGCCGCGACGATCGGCTTACCGGTGCGCCACAGGCGCTGCGCTTCCTTGTAGAGGTGCCGGCCGCGCTTGGCCGGCATGGCAACGCCGTCGGCGCCACGGCTACCGAAATCGGCACCGGCGCAGAAATGTTTGCCCTCGGCGCAGAGAACGATGGCGCGCACCTCTTTGACCCGATCGAAGACTTCCAGCGCATCGGCAATTTCCCCCACCATG
>Ga0164296_1005765_pt1 | contig 10724 bp, 6 predicted proteins | sample GEODES057metaG_FD_113533 | JGI IMG/M metagenome (GOLD analysis project Ga0164296, IMG submission 113533) | Dystrophic lake water microbial communities from Trout Bog Lake, Wisconsin, USA - GEODES057 metaG | ecosystem: Environmental > Aquatic > Freshwater > Lake | place: USA: Trout Bog Lake... | reverse complement strand
GAACACAATGTCGACGTCTTCGATGTTTTCGTTCCTATATACCAAGACGTTGTAGAGGACGGCCATCGTGGCGTAGTAGGCGTTGCTGGTCAACGACACGTCTTGAGGGAGAAGCATCGTCGGCGCCATCACCAGCGAGCGACGGATGTTATGTCCAGCAGTATCTTGGTCCGGGCTAACATCGTCACCGTCGATGATGAGCGAACTGCCGATGGGCAAATACGGTTTTCCGATGAAACTGACGATTCCCAGCTCTTTGACCCGACGCTTGACTTCGGTCTCAATGCCCGGGAATACGTGGCGACTCAGCGCGTAGTCGAACCCGCCGTCCATGAAACATAGACTGTTGGACGGCGAGACGTAGTAGGTGCAGCGTCTCCGCGGGTCGGGCACGTAGTCCTCAATACGCATCATGAACGCGGAGTACCCGTGCCGTCGAGCAAGGTCGGCGTACGATTCGCTCAGTGTAACAAAGACGATGGGCATGATTCCTGCGGGTACCTTGCCCCCAAGTTTCTATGTCTGTTTATGTATTTGCTCCCAACAGGCACCACTTGACCTTGTCGATGCAGCTGCGACTGATTTTGCGCGATTTGCCGTTGTTGGTGGTGGCGATGGCGTCGAGGCACGACGGGTCGGCCACCAGGGCCGTCAGGAGCGCATGGATGGTGGGAAACTCGGCCACGATGGCCATCGCCGTCGTCGAACTGATACCCGGTATTTGACACAGCATGATCTCGGCAATGTTTTGGGGTGTAATGTTGTCCTTCTTGATCTTGTGGGCCACGACGGTCGTGTACGACGGCGGCGGTGGACCGCCGCCGCCGTTGCCGAAAGAAACGGAGTCCGACTCTGAGGGGGGCACACCTTCCTCGGTATCCGTGGTTTCTGACACTGGTACCACTACATTTGCGTTGGGGGGGGTGGTGGGTACGGACCAGTACCAGGGGTATTTTCGTTCCGACAGGTTGCGGTAGATTTTACCGACGGCGGTGAGCAAATACTCGGCAGTTTCGCGGGGACTCGAGGTGCGAATGACACTGAACCCTTTGAAATGGTTGAGCGACGTCATGGTGGAATGGACAAGGGCCTTTTCGGACGCACTCTTGAGCTGGGTCAGAACCCCCTCGATTATGTAGAGAACGTTGTGCAACGTGGGGAGACCGCTGGCGTACGTGAGTCGGTACGACTGCTCTTCGTAGCGGCCGTCGCGGATGCTGGCGAGTAGATCAGACAACGACTTGCGCTCCACGATGATGGATCCACTGAGAGAACCGTTTGTGTACTCTATCACAAAATCGCCTAAAGGCAGGACCCGCTTGCTCAACGTGAAATACGATGGTTTGGGTTGCACACCTCTGGACGATTCGAGCATCAGGGACGTGATGTGGTCGTACACGTCACGTTCGCGCTCATCGACAATCAAACGTATCGTGATCGGAGTGGCGGTTGACGTTGAGGTTGACATAGATGGATGTGTATTACTTGAACCTGCGAGCGTGTTTCTATGTCTATGATGGACGCGCTTTTCGAGGCCATTCTCCTACACCTTCGCGCATTGTAAATGCGCGTGGTAACGTTACTTTGCCACTGGAATCGCCCCATGAAGGGGGCGAATTAAATCGGCAAAGGTGTAAAGGATGACAATTCAGTACCCGTCGTAGTACACGTAAATACGCTCAACAATCTCAGTATTCTCGTTTTTGTCAATACGACGCAATTGTTTATCAATCTCGTCCTTGAGTACGGACAATCGTGCAGCGATCGAAGGGTTCTTAGATACCCCGTGTTTGTCCTTATACTTGTCTGGGTTGAACCGGATATAGATCCATTTGCCAGAAAATGCCATAAACAGATCATCGTAGCGCGTTTCTTCGTCCATCTGGTTGTACGACTTGTGTTGGTTTTCATCCGTTTCCACCACCAATAACGTATTTCCAATCAACTTGCGGTGGTCAATTCTTCTGCGAATCGAACAGTCGCAGTGACCAGTATGCAATATGGTATCATGTTGAAACCCTTCAAAAATCGAGTTGATAAAATCTCGAACCGCAATCTCCTTGGTCTTTGATCGGATCTGAAACGTCAACGGGTCCAGGGGGAATTCGCGCCTAAAGCATTCTGCACAATAGTTCTTGTACTTAGGGTTGCGTTTTGTAGTACATCCATTAATCTTGTACGCTGCACAGGTATTAACATTAATCATCGTAGGGGTTTTGCAGTTAATGCAACATATGCCTCTCGAAAACCCAGGCTCGTTGAAACTTGGTATTGCCAATCCACATTGACATTTTTTTGTGATCACATTTATCATGGATTCTGTTTTGCATTTTATGCAACATACTGCACGTGACTCACCTGGTTCATTGTAGCAGGGGAATGTACTACCACACTTACATCTTTTATTTAGAACATTTATCATTTCCGGTGTCTTACAATTTATGCAACAAATACCTTGTGTATTCCCCGTTACATTAAATGATGCACACGCCCGACCACACTGGCATTTTTTACTTTTTACATCTATCATTGTCGGGGTCTTACATGATGCACAGCATATAGGTCGTGATTCGCCTGGTTCATTAAAAGACGCCAATGATTTGCGACATCTACATCTTATACCTTTTATATCAATCATAGTATCTTTTTTGCATTTAGCGCAGCAAATGGCTCGCGATTCACCAGGTTCATTATATGATGGCATTGATTTTCCACAAAGGCATTTAGGACTAATTACATTTACCATTGATTCGGACTTACATTGAGCACAACAAATCGCAGGTAGTTTACCTGGTTCATTAAAGGACGGTCCCGCCCTCCCACAAACACACACTTTACTTTTTACATCTATCATTGTCGGGGTCTTACATGATGCACAGCATATTCCCGTTTTTTCGCCCGGTTCATTGAAAGATGGTTGTTTACCACACTTACACATCGTGAGTCTTACAATAACCATATTATCCAGCTTGCATTTTGCGCAGTACATTGCTGTAGATTGCCCCGGTGCATTATATGAAGGGAATGCCCGGCCACATTTACAAACCCGTGTGTGATGTTTCAAATCACCCTTGTGTTCCTTACAATGAGTTGGGCATCCAAACGTTTTCCCATAACATGCTCTTATCTTGCAGTTGCGATATTCGCAAAGTTTAGGCATATCCTCAATACCAGGTATAGAATGTGCTCTTTATATATGTTCTGTGTCCCCATTTTTGGTTATCGAGACTTTCGAGGCCATTCTCCTAAAGGATGGCCTCGAACCAAACCAAAATTCCTTTACCTTACCCCCCACGGAACGCTTAACGCATTTGAATTGGCGGGGCGAACCCAACTGGCAAGTTCTGGTTAGGGAAGGTCTTGAACCGGTTCACCCGCATGTTCACCAGGCTGAGGTTCCCGTCGCCGCGGTCCGCGTAGGCCACGTATCCCCACGCCGAGAGACCCACGAGAGGAGGCGTGCCGGCCTTCTTCGAGCCCCCGCCCTGGTTCGTGTTCGTAATGCTTGCTTGATAGGTGGCGAACTTGCTTCCACTCAACACCATGATGAATGCTTGGATTGGATGGAATATAGTATACGTGGTGAAGAAAAACATCTATATAAAAAATTGAACTGAAGCACTCGTACCTGTTGTTTTTATCTGGTACACAGTTTTGGTTTTGGGTTTGGTTTTGTTTGTGGCGTTTTTGGAGAACCTTTACCTTTACCCCATTACCTCTCGCACCGCGAGACACCGTCCCTTAAATCTTCTTAGGAACCCCATTCTTATCTTTTCCTAAACAAACTCATCCGTCCTATGAATCAACCACGCCGTCGAAATCCGCATCCGCACCCGCGTCCACACCCTCCCGAAAGGTCGGTCCTCCCTCCTCCTCTCACCGTCCGCGCGCCGTACAGTCGGCCCGCCGACGACGATATCCGCACCGAACGCACCGTCAACGGCACCGAAACGTTGGTGTACGACCCGTACAACCCACGCAATGTCGAGATCACCCCGGACCAGATCCAAGAATTGCTAAAGACGTACGGCATCGACGCCCCGATTCACAACTTTCAGCTGTACCGTCGCGCCTTTGTGCACCGGTCCTACACCAAATCGCCCGCCGTCGAAAACGCGCAGAACAATATTGTGATTATGCCTAAACCGGACGGCTGCCTGCCGCTCTCCACCAAATCCAACGAACGTCTGGAATTTGTGGGCGACGGGGTCTTGGAGTGCATCACCAAGTACTACCTGTACCGTCGTTTTCCTAAAGAAAACGAGGGATTCATGACCGAAAAGAAGATTGCCCTGGTGAAGAACGAAACCATCGGACGTATTGCCGTGGAAATGGGTCTGCACCGCTGGTTCGTCTTGTCGCGCCACGCCGAAGAAAAAGCTACGCGCACCAACGTCAAGAAACTGGGGTGCCTCTTCGAGGCGTTTTTAGGCGCACTTTTCCTGGATTACAACAAGGTCCAGGTGCAAGACGAGGACGGCTGGTTTGCGAACACGTTCGTGTGTGGTCCGGGCTTCCAGTTTGCCCAAATCTTCATCGAAACCGTGTTTGATAAACACGTCAATTGGACGGAGCTCATACAGACCGACGACAACTTCAAAAACATTTTGCAAGTCAAGATTCAGAAGGAGTTTAAGAATACCCCGGAATACCTGCCGATTGCCCCGTACCACGGCGACGAAGGCTACCACATGGGGGTCTACATCTGTCTGGGCCAACCGATCCACGCCTGGTCCGGTGGACACGCCGACGCCGTGCCGGTCAGCCACTTTAGGTCGTACCAGGAGATTCATGCGTACTTGCACGCCCACGGCCGCGTCTTGGTGTTTTTAGGCGAAGGCAAGCACAAGATCAAGAAAAAGGCGGAGCAAGTGGCGTGCGAAATGGGCTCAGCGGCGCTGGAACGGTGGAAACCCAGCCGCACGTCGAGCCCCGAGAATTGGGATCGCCCTCCGCCGACACCGGTTGTTCCCACTAATACACAAACTGCTGCTGCTGCTGCTGCTGCTGCAGATGCAGGTGTTTGCCATTGATCGCTCATCGAATGAAGATGATCCCAATACCCCAATATGTGACAATGATGCTAATATGCTTTGCCGAGTGACCGTAGAATAAGGATAAGGACATTTTCAAACATTTGTAAACCTTTGTGTATTTGGAATGCACAAAGACCGACCCGACCGACCCATCACGAAACATGCGCGGGAGATTGGACGTTGGACGTTGGAATCTGCGCGCGCAACTTAAACTCATTCAAAATCGCCTCGTTTCACCTCGCTTCGCTTCGCCTAAACCCTCCAAACCAAAGAAACACTCCCCACACGCCTTCCACATATGTCGATTTTGAATGACCGGTTATGTGCCACTTTCCTCGTCGTGACGGATTTGATTTTGAATCGCCGTCGCCTAAAACAACTAAACAACTAAACAACCGAAACCATACACATAAACATCCAAACGAATAGTATATGAGTCAGTCAGGGATATGAATCCGTTCCTGGAACAATTGCAATACAAACAGTTGCCGCGGCAGACGTTGCGGGACGGCGTGCGCGTCGTTTTGCCGGCGGGAAGCGAATCCGAACCCGAACCCGAATCCGACCCAAGTATAGCTAAAGGTTCGGAGACGGCCGCCGCGCCTTTTTTTTCGTCTTCGGCGTCCTCGTCCTCGGCTCAACAAAATCCAACTTCAACTTCGACCCGACCGAAAGTGACCATTCGTGACCGACGGCACCCCGGGTTCCAGCGCGACGTGGTGTTGCACCGGTTGTACCAGCAACGTCAAGGACCCGGACCGGGAGAGGAACGGAGGACGGTGACGACGGAAGAAGCCATCGCTTCCGCGGCCGCCATCGCCGCCGAACCAAAACGTCCGTCGTCGCGCAAAATCGGTAAAATACCGATCCGCGCATCTTCCCCTCTATCCCTAAAGGTTCCAGAACCAGAACCAGAACCAGAAACCGAACCGGAGATGGTTGAAATGGCCGAAGTCGCCACTCACCAAGAACCTGTATCTGAATCCTCGCCGCCTCCCCCTCCTCGGCTTCCATCGGCATCGTCGTCGTCATCGTCGTCGCCGTCGTCGTCACCTCCGAAACCGGGTGCTGCTGCCGCGGTGGTCATGATTCCTAAACCTAAACTTCCCGGAAAACGTATAACCCGCAAGAATGTGCCCGCCCCCCCTTCCTCTGCTTCCGCGAACGTTGTCCCGTCCCTCGTCACGGAACTGCGGACCAAGTTGCCCCCGGTTTCGGAGGTGACGACGAAGACGGAGACGACCACGACCGCCCTGCGTACCTCGCACTACTACCTCAACAACCGCAAAAAGTTCTTGCAACAAATTCGTCAGATTCTGGAGCCGTACCGCACGGAAGAAGAGGAAAAGGCCGCGACGGGCGACACCATGACCTGTAGCAAACTGGCGGCCAGTGGAAAAGGAAGCGGCGGCGACAACGAACGCCGACTTCTGACTCACCAAAAGGTGGTACGCGATTACCTCAATCTCTATTCCCCGTACCGCGGTCTCTTGCTGTACCACGGCCTGGGCAGCGGCAAAACGTGCACGTCCATTGCTATTGCCGAAGGTCTCAAGAGTCAAAAACGCGTCTACGTGATGACCCCGGCCTCCCTCGAAACCAATTTTTGGGAACAACTCAAGCAGTGCGGCGACGACTTGTACAAGAAGGACCAGTATTGGAAATTTGTGTCGACGGAAGGGCAGCCGGACGACCGCGAGGCCTTTCACCAAGTGCTGCAGTTACCGTTGGAATTCATCGATCAACAAAAGGGGGTGTGGTTCGTCGATGCGTCTAAACCTTCCAATTTCGGGGAGCTGGACACCACCGCCAAACGGCAAATCGACGCCCAACTCGACGTGATGATTCGTGCCAAATACGTCAATTTGCACTACAACGGCTTGACCCGGGCCAAGATGGACGCTCTGACCCGCAACGGCACCATCAACCCGTTTGACCACGCCGTCGTCATCGTCGACGAGGCGCACAATTTGGTCAGCCGTATTGTCAATAAATTGCCTAAAGGCGGCAGCGGCAGCACGGCCGCCAAGAAGGGATCGGACAAAACGCCGCCGTCGTTGGCGATGATTATGTACCAGCTACTGATGGGGGCCGTGGACGCCAAAGTGGTGTTGCTGAGCGGCACGCCGATTGTGAATTACCCCAACGAGGTGGGCGTGTTGTACAACATGTTGCGGGGATACATTCGGACCTGGTCGTGGACGTTGTCGATCGGCGGGGACGCGTCGAAAGTGACGACCGAAACGATCAAGACCATGCTCGACCGCGCCGGTCTCACCATGTACGACTATGTGAAATACAGCGGCAATCGGCTCACCGTGACCCGCAACCCCTACGGGTTCGTCCACGGACAAGGACGAGGACGGGCCAAGGCCGCGGCCGCGGCCGCGACCGCGACCGTGGGAGGCACTACCCGACGCAACCGTCTTCTGCTGCCGAAAAAGGCACGGACTACGCGGCGACGACACCGGTTGCCGATTCCCTCTAAATCGTCTAAAATCCCGCCGGTAATTGTGCCAGTCGACCCGGACAACCCCGAAGACCACATCTACCACCTGGAGGCCGATCTACAGTACATCGGCGAAAACGAACCGCACATGGGCGGGGGCGAGGGCGAAACCGCGGGTTCTGCGGTCTACGACGGAGTGTATTTAGACGATACGGGCAATTTGACAGATGCCCAGTTCACAGAGAAGATCAAGCAGGTGCTCAAAACCCACGGCATCGAGGTGGTGGGACGTGTCAAAATGGAAGTGCACACGTGTCTTCCCGACAGCCGCGACACGTTTTTCAGTACGTTCATCGATACCACCACCGGATCCCTAAAGCAGGTGGACGTCTTCCAACGACGTACTTTAGGCCTGACGTCGTATTTCCCCAACAGCAACGAGGCACTCATGCCGGCCTTCGTCCCGTCCGGAAACGACACGCCTAAAGAGGGCTCGGATACTGAAAACGAAAGAACAGGAGACACGCGCGTCGACACGGTCGAAGGTATTTTTCATTTGGTGCGTGCTCCCATGAGCGAGTACCAGTTTGGTATTTACGAGAAAATCCGGCACGACGAGGAAGAGAAAGAAAAGAGTGCTAAAAAGGCCCAGCGCCAGGCGGCTAAACGGCGTCCAGACGGGGCCATCGACGATTCGTTGTACGACATGGCCTCGAGTTACCGCATCTTTTCCCGGGCGGCGTGCAATTTCGCCTTTCCGGACCCGCCGGGCCGCCCCCTTCCGCCTAAACGTCAAAAAAACACCGCCGACGCCTCGGACGACGCTGGCGATGCTTCGGACGACGCCGCCGTTCCTCTCGACGAAGATACGTTCAATGCCACGCCGCCCGCCGTCGTGCGTGATACGGAAGATTCGCCCGTCATGGATGTCGAGGAAGAGTACGTCCCACCCGCGGACGAGTACACGCAACGCATCCAGCGTGCCATGGACACCATCAACCAGGACGAGTATTTGACCGGCGCGGGTCTTCAACGGTACAGTCCCAAGTTCGCGGCCATTCTCGCCAACCTTCGCGACGACGCGCACCGCGGTCTGCATCTTCTCTACAGCAATTTCCGCACCATTGAGGGTATTGGACTCATGCGCCTGGTTCTCCTCCGCAACGGATTCGCCGAATTCAAAGTGACGCGGACGAGCGAAGGGTGGGACATGGTGGAGACTTCCGAGGAAGATGTAGGCAAACCGCGGTTCGTGTTGTACACCGGGACAGAATCCGCCGAAGAAAAGGAAATTGTGCGCAACGTGTACAACGGCAACTGGGACCTCTTGCCCACGCGCCTGGCGGACCGTCTCCGCACCCAGGCGCCTCACAACCAGTACGGCGAGATCATCAAGGTGTTTATGATCACCGCATCGGGCGCCGAAGGCATCAACCTCAAAAACACTCGCTACGTGCATTTGATGGAGCCGTACTGGCACATGGTACGCATGGAACAGGTCATCGGCCGCGCCCGACGCATTTGCAGTCACGAAGATTTGCCCCCGGAACTGCGCACCGTGCAAGTATGGTTGTATATGGCCACGCTCACCGAACGACAGAAGACGGACGACAAATACATTGAATTGCGCAACCGGGACGTGAGTCGGCTCGACGGGCGGCAGGTCATCACGACCGACGAAGCGCTCTTTGAGATGGCGACCGTCAAACACCGCCTGAACAACAACCTGCTGCGCACCATGCAGGCGACGGCCATCGACTGCGGGACGTACCCCACCCACCGCGACCAAGGTACCCCCCCCGTCGTGTGCTACACCATGGGGCGTGTCCAGAGCGATCAGTTCGCCTCGTTTCCCGCCTTGGAACAGGACGCCGCCGAACAGACCACCGGCGATGTGGTCAAACAGGTCGATCTGGTGCTACGCTCCGTGACCATTCAAGGGAAGAAATACGACTTGCACGAGGCCACCATGGAACTCTATGATCATACTCAAGTCATGCGTGCCAAGAAAGTACCGGGAACCGAATTGGTGCCAATCGGTAAACTCGTCAAAGAAGGACGCGGCTATCGCATCGATACGAGCAATGCATAGAAACCCACTCACAAGAATCTGTATAGGACGCCTTCTACGAACCACCTTCTATGACCCTTCTAATGTTTTACGATTTCTATACAAACAATGTTGGCCAGCAAGCGAAGCTTGCCGACCTTGCACCCCCCTTTGGGTCAGCAAGCAAAGCTTGCAACCTTGCAGCCCTTGTCGCCTTTGGCGACTTAGGGCTGCTTAGGGGGGTGCTTAGGGAAAGATTTCATAGAAACCATAGAACCCCAGAACCACTCTCACAAGATTCTGTATAGGACGCCTTCTACGAACCGCTTTCTATGACCTTCTAATGTTTTACGGATTTCTATACAAACAATGTTGGCCAGCAAGCTTCGCTTGCTGACCTTGCACCCCCCTTTGGGTCAGCAAGCAAAGCTTGCAACCTTGCAGCCATTGTCGCCTTTGGCGACTTAGGGCTGCTTAGGGGGGTGCTTAGGGAAAGATTTCATAGAAACCATAGAACTCAAGAACACCACTCTCACAAGATTCTGTATAGGACGCCTTCTACGAACCGCTTTCTATGACCTTCTAATGTTTTACGGATTCGCATACAAACAATAGAACTTTATTTTATTTTCCCAGTAAGAAAAGTAACAATCGCCTCGTTCTGCGCCGTCAAAGTTTCCGCCACCATGGTAACAATCCTATCGTTTATGATGAAACAATGGTTTTATCATAAACTGCTCGGGGTCAGAGAGTTATTAAGACACGGGACATCTGGATTTTTCTTTCTCGTCCAGTTGGCGAGAAATGATGGCATCTTTTTCAGCGATCTCTTGGTCCTTCTTTGCGAGGATATCGCAAAGCTTTTTGTTCTTCTCTTCGAGCTCGGCAACCTTTCGTTGAAGGTCGTCCCACACGGTGCTGGGAACATCGATATATAAGGCGTCAGTGTTCATCGTTTGTGCGGTGACAATGTTGCACAATTTATTTTTATATCACTTTTTACACCTTTTCTCATTTCAAACGCCGATTTTCAACAGTCCTTCCTAATAACTGTTTTCGGGATTCTATTATTCGGTATCCTACTTGCTTTGAAAATAAGGGTAAAGTCAATAGTAGGAATTTCACCTACGATGGTCCAACTTTTCCCACCGAGCGTAGCGAGGTGGTGAAGGACGAAATGAGTAACCAT
>Ga0164296_1005763_pt1 | contig 10732 bp, 6 predicted proteins | sample GEODES057metaG_FD_113533 | JGI IMG/M metagenome (GOLD analysis project Ga0164296, IMG submission 113533) | Dystrophic lake water microbial communities from Trout Bog Lake, Wisconsin, USA - GEODES057 metaG | ecosystem: Environmental > Aquatic > Freshwater > Lake | place: USA: Trout Bog Lake... | reverse complement strand
GCACCTTTCATTTACAGAATACATAAATAGAAATTTCACCAGGAGCACTTCAAAATGGCTTTCTTTACAGCACTCACAGGTATTAATGCCTCAAACTCGCAGTTGGCGACTACTGCAAACAACATTGCCAATGCTGCAACAACTGGATTTAAAAGATCAACTACTAATTTTGGTGATATTTTTGCATCCTCACCATTGCAAAAGAGTAGTTCAACAATTGGTCAAGGTGTGTCATTAAAGGGCGTGACCCAGGACTTTAGTCAGGGTAACCTGACCTTTTCGTCCAACACACTTAACTTAGCTATTTCTGGTGACGGTTTCTTTCCAATGAAGTCCTCTGATGGATTGCAAAACATATTCACTCGAAACGGAACGTTCTTGATGAACGATCAAAATAACGTTGTTAATTCGGCTGGCCAAACGCTAATGGCTGCCTCTGTTGATAGTGCGGGTAATGCTGATATCTCCAACATGAATCCCCTAAATATTCCACTAGTAACGAAGGGCGAAGCCAAGCAAACGACTAGTATTCAGATGGGATTGAATTTCCCAGCTAATGCGAACATTATTACTAAAGCGTTTGATAGGAATGATCCGTCTACTTACAACGAAAGCACGGCGATGAACGTGTATGACGCTGCCGGTAACAGTTACTTAGCAACTGTTTATTACGCTAAAACACAAAACGCGAGTCAAGCTTCCCCATCAAACAAGTGGCAGACCTATGTGTATGTAGGTAACACTTTGGTGAGCTCTGCGCTACAACAGTCAACTGATTCATCTGGATCTTTGCAATACGTTAACCAGTACGGACAGATTGCAAACGCTGCGCAAGTGGGTGACCAATTAACCAACAGTAAAACTGAAATGTTTAACTTGGATAACTTGACAAACACTCAGTCCTCTGTTGCTGCGACGGTATCAGGTACGTTAGCGCCTAACCTTGGAACTCTGAGCTCAGACGTGGTTAATTTCACATCTCCTGCGACTCAGACCGGTATTACAGCTGGACCACTCTTTGATATTTCAGTAGATGGATCAAAAACAGTTCCTATCAGCATTGCTGATTTGGCTGGACAGAACCTGCAGTTACACGGCTCTGACATCGCAACCGAGTTGACTAACCGAATTAATCAGGCTTTTGGATCACAGAAATACTTTAATTTCACAGGTACTAATACAAGTTCTGTTAATTTGATGGTGGCAAGCGGCTCAGGCCCCGGATCTTCTCATCAAAATATCCCACTCGATTTGGGTTCAGGAAATGAGACTTACCAAACAGTAGTTCAAAATATAAACGCTCAGCTTCAGGCAAATGCTGCGAGTACGCCTAATCCTGTATCTACGCTTAGCGGCATAAGCTTTAACCCGACCTCTGGTCAGGCGATGATAGTTGACGTAACGACGCCCAATAACGGTGTTCAAACGTTGTCCATTCCAGCAAGTGCAAACGTCACTTCTATGGACCAACTCGCTAACTACATCAATACGGGATTTGCAAATGTACCGTTGACAACTGGTCAAGTTGCCACTCCCATGTTGTCTGGTTTGATTGCTCAGAAATTAAATCCTGCTGTATCGGGATCAACACCGTTAGATCCCTCAATTCCGGGTGCAACTACTGCAATATCTTTTGTATCGACCCAGGCCAATCCGTCGCAAAACGCGCCGACTTTCGCAAGCGTCACAGTGACCAACGGTACTACTAGTTTTAATTACAACTCAAGAACAACGTCCTTGGGACTGGGTGCGCAGACCTATCCGCTGACAGGACCCATTACGTTAGAAGTATCAAGTGGTACATCGCCAAGTCTTCCTTATCCAGTGAACATTCCAGCTCCAGATGCAAACGGAGCACCGTCCTTTTCAAATGCACAGGCGTTGGTTAATTATTTAAATACTGGAAACGTCGCACTAACGCCCGGCCAAGGCGGTACATCACTCCTGCCAAGCAATATTGTTGCTTCTGTTGGTTTGGACGGAAACACGATTAATTTTGGATCCAATGAGACCAACACGACAGTTCCCTCCTTGGTCACGATGTCGATCGGTAGCAATACGTACTCTACTGCAGTAACGCCTGTCAGTATTCCTGATAATTTACTGAGCACATCATTGCCAACTCAAATCAAGTTGACGATGCCAGCCGGGGGCACAGCTGCAGCACCCATTGCTGCGCAAATAGTTCCCATCACTGTTCCTGCGGGACAAAGCTCCTTGAACTCCGTAGTTACTTACTTAAACTCATCCGCAAGCAGCTTACCTGGTATGGGTATCGTGGCTTCATTGGGACAGGATGGGCAGACCATTAATTTTGGAACTAATAGCGCCACAGGCATGTTGCCAACGACTGTTACCATCCAAAATTTAGACTCTACTGGTACTACACCAACGGGCACGCTTTACAGCTCTGCATCAACGGCAATCAAACAAATTCAATTTGTTGGAACCAGTTCCAGTACCGTCACAGTGACGACACCTGCCGGTGTATCCTCTATCGTGATTCCTTCCCAGGCTTCTAGCAATATTAAGGACGTAGTCAGGTTCCTCAACTCAGGTCTATCCTCCGCCAGTGCAACCACTGCATCCACAGATGCGGATTACGTTGCGTGGAAGAATTTGGGTCTGACAGCCGTAGCGGGTGACAACGGTACAACGCTCACCTTTGAAGCAAGTCCAAGTCTAGATCCTACAAATCCAGCTGTTGCACCAAGTGCCGCGTCCATTACTACAGGTAGCGGTACTTATGCATCCTCTGTAACGGCCTCTTACGATCCCGTAGCTCAACAGTTTAACTTTACACCCACCAATTCAAATCAAACCTTGACTTTGAACGGTGCAATTGTTAACGGCTCTCCGGTTGCGAATCCACTCTTTGGCTTGTCTACGGGTTCTTTGACCCAGAGCTCCACAGCCACGAGTCTAGGAGTTAGCGCCTCCGCAGAGGGTAGCTACATCATGGACCCTAAGGATCAGCGATTTGGTATTACCGTGACTTATGACAGTGTGAATCAAAAATTCGATTTTGCGTCCGGAACGACAGGGGATAAATCAAGCATCACTTTGTCAAACCCTAGCTCCTGGGCTCAGTCCGTACTGGGTTTAGCGCCAGCAGATAGTAACGGTAATGCGATTAACTACTCAGTAGGTACCTCAGCTGTTGCGATCCGGGGCTTAGCGTCCACCCCCGCACAAATGTTGGGGGGAGATATTGGCGTTAACGTCAAAAACTCATTCTCAGTGGATACTACAAACAATACTTTCGTAGTCGACGTTGGAAGCGTTCAAGGTACTGTAACTTTGCCGCCCTCAAGTAACTATACCTTGGGTAGTTTCATGCAGGCGTTACAAGACGGTATCAACCACTTGTCCGCACCTCCAGCTCAACCCGGTTTGACTGGTCAATCCGTATCAGGCGTGGTTGTATCTTATGACGCAGCAACAAACGCTTTAAAGTTTTCAACCGGAACTACAGGTTCACAGTCCTATATTAAAGTGTCGGGTAATGCGACCTGGGGTCTTACAAATACAACGGGTGCGAGGGGAGTTGACTCAACTTGGATTAAACCGACTCAGGCAACTGTAGTGACGGGCGGCGTAGCGGTGCCTCAGTACATCGACCAGTTTGGTAACGAGACTACAAGCCCTGATGGGTTTACAACTCTGCCCGCATGGTCGCCTATTTACTTAGGCAAGGGTGAGTTGACCTTTAACACAAGCGGCTCGTTGGTTTCGCCTCTTGTTGGAACTCAACTGAATACGGTTTACTTGCCAAACGGTGCGGGTTCTTTGACGATGAATATTAATTATTCCAAGTCCACTCAAAACTCTACGCCTTATGCGGTGCTGTCTGAATCACAAGACGGTGCGCCAGAGGGAAGCTTGACCGGTGTTTCAATTGGTAGTGATGGACTTGCAACCGCGAGTTACTCAAACAGCACACAGGCAAAGCTTGGAAAAATTGTCTTGGCTAACTTCTCCAACCCGTCTGGTTTAACGCAAATTGGTAATACCAATTATTACGCTTCGTCTGCCTCCGGAACTGTGAAGTACGCGGAAGCCGGCTCTGCGGGCTACGGAACGATTCAATCGGGTGCAACAGAGAATGCAAACGTGGATATGACCAAGGAGTTGGTTGCTTTGATCACTGAGCAGCGTAACTTCCAGGCCAACGCTAAGGCAATCTCAACGAACACCACGCTCACCCAGACCATTATTCAAATTCAGGCTTAATCAGGCTTAATCAGGCTTAATGCAGATTAAGTCCAATAACCAGAAATAATAGAGACACATCATGGATCGCCTTGGTTTTAACTCAGTTGCCACGTTTGATGAGGACAGGCTTGCCCGTCAAAACATCACCAATAACGTTGCTAACGTTAGCACGACGGCGTTCAAGAAGTCTTACGATGTTGCCTTAAAAGCATTTAAGGCCGATGGTGATGGATTTGATTCCAGATTTCAACCTCAGGCTGTTTACACCAACAGAGTCCAAATGACGCCTGGTCCACTGATTGCGACGGGTCGTGATTTGGATATCTCTATGAATCATGCAACCGTATTAGGCGTAACAGCGCCTAACGGTGAGCTTGCATTCACCCGTAGAGGGGATTTGAAAGTAAACACCAGCGGAACCCTTGAGACGGGTGACGGCTTTATCGTTCGGGGACAAAACGGTGGCCCCATCACCGTGCCACAAGGTTTCAAAATTGGTATCAGCAATGACGGCGCCATCTACGCCTCTGATCCGGCCCAGCCTGCAACCACCCCACCGGTTTTGGTAGCTAACTTATTTTTAAAGGACGCCAGTAAAACACCCCTTGAAAGACGGCATGACGGATTATTTCAGGTCGAGAACCAAGCACCTGGCTCGGATTTTGCAACAGGTCCTGAGCAGGTGTCGGTTACCAGTCAGGCTTTGGAGGGAAGCAACGTTAATCCGATCGATGCAATGGTCAAGATGATTGAACAAAGTCGCTCATTTGAGCACCAAATTCAAATGATCAAGGAAGGCAAGTCCAACGATGAGTCGGGAGCAACGATGCTCAAGCTGCCTAGTTAAGGCAATTTTGCCTAGTGCAAGCTTAAGTAACATATAAGAGGTAAGAGATGGATGCAACACTGTGGGTCGCCAAAACGGGTTTAGATGCCCAACAAACGCGGATGAACGTCATCTCTAATAACTTGGCCAACGTAACCACGACCGGCTTTAAAGCAGATCGTCCGGTGTTTGAGGACTTGCTCTATCAAAATCTGCGTCAAGCGGGTGGTCAAACAACCGTAAATACACAAAACCCAACCGGCATGATGGTGGGTACGGGTGTCAAAATTCTATCAACTGAGAAAATATACGCTCAGGGTAATATGTCAAATACCAATAACCCTTTGGATTTGGCTATTTCTGGTAACGGCTTTTTTCAAATCCAGCAACCCGACGGAACGATTGCTTACACCCGAGACGGAACATTTACCGTCTCCAACACCGGGCAGATTGTTAATTCAAGCGGCATGCCCTTGATTCCAAATATCACCATTCCAAATAACGCAGCCAGCGTAACGGTGGGTATTGACGGAACGGTATCCATTGAGTTGGTCGCCGGCGGAGGCTCACAAAACTTAGGCAATATTCAGGTTGCCAACTTTATTAATCCAAGCGGCTTAACCCCAATCGGTAACAACATGATTGTTGCTACTTCTGCAAGCGGTCCGCCCCAGTTACTCCAACCTGGAACAAACGGCGCAGGTACCCTTTTGCAAGGTAACTTAGAAACATCAAACGTTAACGTTGTCTCAGAGATGGTCAATATGATTGAGACACAACGTGCGTATGAGATGAACTCAAAGGCCATCGCAGCGGTTGACGGCATGTTGAAGTACATCAATACTAATTTGGAATAAATCATGAAAAAGCTTAACCTTGGCTTACTTGCTTTGATGGCTATCGTTGCTGCAGGATGTAGCACGATAAAGCCCGAGGCCGAGTCACTCGCGCCTTCACCAGATTTTGAGCCTGTGTATCCAACTGTCAGCGATCGCCCCAAACTCGCAACTGGCGGTATTTACGGAAACAGCAGATCGGACGCTTGGTTTGGTCGTGGACGAAATTTCCAGGTGGGTGACATCATCACTGTACTCTTAAACGAGTCCACCCAAGCCAACCGCTCACAAAATAGTGAGGTCAACCGGGACTCTAGTAATAACGTCATTCCCTCAGGTACGAGCTCCAAGGTTGCAGGCATGTCTGGTTATTTAACAGGACTTAACCTGAGCAGTGCTAATGTAGACAGCAAGAGCAAGGGCACCGCAGATCACAACGCTAGCCTCACCGGTTCAATTGCTGTAACTGTAATTGAGGTATTGGCAAACGGCAATTTAGTTGTCAAGGGTGAGAAAAAACTCGGACTCTCAGAAGGCACCGAGGTGATACAAGTATCTGGTGTGATCAGACCCCAAGATATAGGACCCAACGGTACAGTTCAGTCCCTTCGCCTTGCCAACGCTCAAATTGCTTACCGAGGAACGGGTGACTTAGCCAACGCTGCTCGCGTGGGCTGGGGTACCGACTTATTACATAGATGGTGGCCATTTTGATGAAAACGCTTAATTACATGAACAAATACTTCTCCAAACTGCTGGTCGGTTTGGTGTTGCCGTTTGCGCTTCAAACCGCGTGGGCCGATAGAGTTAAGGATCTTGCATCGGTCGCTGCCCAGAGGTCCAACCAACTTATCGGTTTTGGTTTAGTAGTTGGCCTTCAAGGTACAGGCGATGATGCCTCAGTTCCTTTTACAACTCAAAGCATGAAAGCCATGCTCTCTCAAATGGGCGTGCGCATTGATGGTCCATTGTCAGATTTTGAGACCGCTGCAACGACAAGCCGTATTAGTATTAACAACTCAGCTGCGGTAATGGTGACTGCAGATTTACCGGGCTTTGCCAAACCAGGTCAGCGTATCGATGTGAACGTCTCTGCAATTGGTAAAGCGTCTAACCTTCGGGGTGGTAGTCTTGTAATGACCGCTCTTAGAGGTGTAGATGGTGAAATATATGCAATTGCGCAGGGCGCGTTAACTGCGACCGGAATTGACGCCTCAGCTGCAGGCTCTAAAGTTGCAATTGGCGTTCCAACATCTGCAAGGATACCGTCTGGGGCCTTGGTTGAGAGAACAGTGGATACACCTTTTGACAAGGCCGAGAGCATTGTGCTTAACCTAAGAGATAACGACTATTCAACCATGAATACGATCGTTACCGCGATCAATTCTAAGTTCGGTGACGGACTCGCCCAAGCGCTTGACGGCACCTCTATCTCGGTTCGTGCACCTATGGACATGAACCAAAGAATACTCTTCATGAGTGAGCTGGAAAATATTCAGGTTGTACCTAGTGAGCCGCCTGCAAGAGTAGTGATCAACTCCAGAACGGGAACTGTTGTGATTAACCGCTCCGTCAGAGTGACCGCTGCTGCGGTATCCCACGGAACGATCTCAGTTGCAATTTCTGCAACCAACGAAGTATCTCAACCCAACGCTTTGGCTGGGGGTCAAACCCAGGCCGTTCAAAACGCCCAGGTTAATGTGAGTGAGCCCAACAAGCCCATGTTTCTCTTTAAACCAGGTGTTGATTTGAGGGAAATCGTAGACGCTGTAAACCAAGTGGGTGCCTCTCCCTCGGCCCTAATTGCAATCATGGAAGCTTTGAAGAGCTCGGGTAGCCTTCGGGCAGACTTGATAATTATCTAGGTGTTAGCCAAATGTCCGACGCATCATCTGTTTCAAACCAAGCCGCGACGTCTTATTTAGACTTTAACGGATTGGCGAACTTGCGCGGTCAGGCGAACCAAAACAATCCTGAGGCGCTTAAACAAACTGCTCAGCAGTTTGAAGGTATCTTCATTCAGATGATGCTCAAATCAATGCGTGACGCCAATAGCGTCATGAAAAGTGATTTAAATAGCTCAAATGAGATGAATACTTACCAAGATATGTACGATAAAGAGTTATCGGTTCAAATGTCTAAGCGTAATCAACTCGGTTTCGCTGACATGATTGTTAAACAGGTCAGTCAAAACAAACCAGCTCCTAACACTACTCATTTGAGCAGTGGCTCTGTGCAGCCCAGTACCAATGATATTTTGCAAGCAAATAAAGGCGCGGGTATCCCGCTTCATAGAGAAGCTTCCCCTATGTCACTCGTGGCTCCGGCGCAAACGCCTATACCTTTTAAAGCACAGGTCTTAAAACCTCTAAAGCTAAACAGTAGTGGAGGTGCCAATTGAGTGATTTACTCTCCATAGGTGGCAATGCCGTATCTGCCTATCAACAAGCACTCAGTACCGTTAGTAATAATATTGCTAACTCCAACACTGAGGGCTATTCGCTTGAAACAACCAATATCCAGCAAACTGCACCTGCGAAGATGCCTGGCTACTTTGTCGGGTTGGGTGCAAACGTTGAGAGTATTACCAGAGCCTATGATGCCTTTACTGCAACCAATTTAAGAAGCAGCACAAGTGAGTTGCAAGCTCAGCAACCCATGGTTAACTATACCCAAAGTATTGTGAACGTAATGGGGGACGCAACTTCTGGCTTAAATACATCTTTATCTGGGTACTTCTCTGCAGCCCAGGCCCTCTCAGCTGATCCTGGTTCAACTGATCAAAGAAATAGCTTTTTGACAGCATCTAATGCATTGGCCTCTCAGTTCTCAGAGGTGTCAGGTCAACTAACATCGATTGGCAGTCAAGCTTCGCAAGATTTGACGGGCTCGGTTCAGTCTGTAAACACATTAACCAAACAATTAGCGCTGATTAATGGTCAGTTAAGTGATTCTCCCAATGTGGGCTCACAGTCTCCTATGCTTCTTGATCAAAGAGATCTTCTCTTGCATCAGCTCTCCAGCTTAACCAATATATCAACGAGCTTCACCGCCAACGGGGCCGTGACGGTTAGTATGAGTAATACGATTTCACAAAACGTTGTGGTGGACGGTCAGACTGCACGTCCAATCGGAATTGCTAATAACGCCAATGGGACTCAAAGTTTAGTGATTGATCCCTACGGTAATACACAGCCACTCGCAGGATCAAGTGGAGGAAAGATTGGTGGAATACAAACTTTTTTGAGCCAGGTGTTACAACCGGCTCAGGAAAACTTCAATAATCTTGCCAGTACCTTTGTGTCAAGTGCTAACGCTATTCAAACCAGTGGAATTGACGCTAATGGACAAAAAGGTTTGCCCCTTTTTAATCTGGATTCAAGCAATCCTAATGCTGCTGCAGGAATATCGGTCAATTTAACCAATCCAGCCCAAATTGCAACTGGAGCGCAATTTGCAGCCATGCAAGGTGCTGCAAACGTGAGTAGCACAGCGGCCCAGGTGAGCTATATCGATCCAGGTATGCCAGCTGCTGCGCTTGGAAACGCGCAAATACAAAACAACATAAATCCAAGTTACGATAAAACACTCGCAATAAATCCTAATCAAGGGTATGCCTCAGTCACGACGATTGCGGCCGGAGTCACGTCTCCTACGATTTACTTGGACAACGCTCAGCCCGGTCAACAGTTACAAATACTTACCACTGACGGACGCCAATTGATTGGTACTCCTTTGTCCCCCAACCAGCAAGCTCAGATCATTACAAGCGCTAATGGTTTTAACACACCAGTGACCTATAGCAGCCAGTACTTAAATCAATCGGGACAAAAGGGTTATCAAGGATTGAACGTCTTTTACGGTGCTAAAGCCGATGTCATGTCGACCAACACGGGCAACAGTAGCAGTACAAGCCTCAGCGCTGCAGTCATTAACTCGACTCGAATTGGATCAATCGGAAGTACAACCAATCCAGTGATTGCAGCAGGAGCAATCACCCTAGACGGAATTCCTATGGGGGCTTTAACGCCTTCCCCTAACGGATTGACAGCAAGTGACGTACAAAAATGGTTGAGTACGCAACCCAACACAGTTGTTGTACCAAGTAGTTCGCTTAATTTCAACAATACTTTGAGTATTAATGGTCAACAAATCAGTGGTTTTAATGATATTAAAACCTTGGCTCAGGCTATTAACAACAACTCAGGAACAACCAACGTTACAGCAACTATAGATACGAGCGGAAATCTGGTTTTGCAGGGAACGACTACAGCCGCAACGGATTCTATTCAAATCGGTGTAGCCAATAATGCCATCCCTACATCAATCAGTATCGACCCGAGTTCGCTTAATTTTAATAATACATTGACTATTAATGGTCAAACAATTTCTGGACCTTACACAAACATTGCAACGCTTAGTGACGCTATCAACGCGCAGTCAAACGCAACAAATGTGGCAGCCTCCATCAACCGATCTGGACAGTTGGTCCTAACAGGTATATCCTCCGATCCAACCAATCCAACAGCAACAAACCCAATTCAAATTGGGGACAATGCGACAAATGGAGAGGGTAACGCTTTAGGAATAGCGGATGCGAGCTATGCAAACTCATCTGCAAACACCCTCGGTATAGCCAATAATGTGTATACATACACACCCTCGAGTGTTGCTCCAAATGTAAGTGCGCAGGTTTATAACGAAATTAGTGTACCCGTGAATTCTTTGAATTTCACTAAAACACTTAGTATCAATGGTACTGAAATATCTGGCTTTTCAGATCTAAGTAGTTTGGTGCAAGCAATTCAGAAAAAATCTGCAGCTACAAATGTGTCTGCAGCGATTGGACCGATGG
>Ga0164296_1005761_pt1 | contig 10737 bp, 12 predicted proteins | sample GEODES057metaG_FD_113533 | JGI IMG/M metagenome (GOLD analysis project Ga0164296, IMG submission 113533) | Dystrophic lake water microbial communities from Trout Bog Lake, Wisconsin, USA - GEODES057 metaG | ecosystem: Environmental > Aquatic > Freshwater > Lake | place: USA: Trout Bog Lake... | reverse complement strand
TATGCACAGTTTTGCCTAAAGGTTAGCTTATTGTAAGAAATGCTTAAAGGACGTTGACAACAATCAAGTAAAATGAGTTTATGACAACACCAACCGAATCAATCAATTTAACCCATCATTTTTTGATTGCAATGCCTGGATTGGCTGATGATTCTTTTTCTCGAAGTGTGGTGTATCTTTGCGAGCACAGTGAGAGGGGAGCTTTGGGTTTGGTTATCAATAAACCCAGTGACATGAGTCTGCGTAGTTTATTTGAAAAAGTCGAGCTGCCCCTGACTAGGCCTGATTTAGACTCCTCCATCGTCTTTCAAGGTGGGCCAGTGCACACGGAGCGGGGTTTTGTGCTCCATGAGCCTATGCTAAAGATGACCGAGACCGATGGTGAGACCGTTTACGCATCAACCCTTTGTGTTCCCGGTGGTTTAGAGATGACCACTTCTAAGGATGTTTTAGAGGCATTGGCCACTGGAGCAGGGCCTAAAAGGGTATTGGTCTCACTAGGCTACTCCGCTTGGGCACAGGGACAGCTTGAATCTGAATTGGCTGAGAACAGTTGGTTGACCGTTGAGGCGGACGCCAGCGTGATTTTTGACACCCCCTCTGAGCAACGCTACGACAAAGCGCTTTCTTTATTGGGCTTGCAGGCCTGGATGTTATCTCCAGACGCGGGGCATGCATGAGCATAGATCTAACCCCGGTCCTAGCCCCATTAGTAGCCCCATTGCTACCCCCATTACCCCATTCCAAACTCAGTGAGATTCGCACTTGAACGGTTTGTCCATTGACACTGTGCACCCAACCGAACAAATTTTGTCCTACAACCTCTTTATGGGGCTCGATTACGGGGTAAAGCGCATTGGTATCAGTATTGGCAATAAGTTGCTCCGCGAGGCTAAGCCTTGTCAAAGTGTGAGCGGTACCGCTGCTCAGCAGTGGACGCAAATCGCCGAGCGTATTCTTCAGTGGGAGCCCGAGGCCCTAGTGGTGGGCGTGCCCTTTCATCCTGACGGTGCAGAGCATGAGAATACGCATAAGGCCAGGCGCTTTATGCGCCAACTAGAGGGGCGCTTTAAACTACCCGTATTCGAGGTGGATGAGCGCTACAGCACGACTGAAGCTATTAGCGCACAAAACCATGGTTTTGCATCTCAGTCAAAGAAATCAGCAAAAGTAGATATCGACTCAGAATCTGCTTGCATCATTTTGAATCAATTTTTTCGGACCCTCAAGCCATGAGCACAGTAAACCACGGACACATAGAGTTAGATGCGGAGTCTATTTATAAGGAGTTTTGTGCGGGCATAAAACCTTTGATCAAGCCGACCACGGCGATCGTAGGTGTCATCTCCGGTGGCTCTTGGCTTGTTAAAAGATTGGTTCAAGATTTACAGCTCAACTGCTCAGTAGGCTCTATCTCCTCAGGCCTGCACAGGGATGACTTTGCGCACCGAGGGTTAAGTGACGGTGGTCAAACAAAATTACCCTTTCAGGTCGAAGGCGCAGACATCTTACTCATCGACGATGTGCTTTATACAGGGCGTACCATTCGGGCAGTTTTGAATGAGCTCTACGATTTTGGGCGTCCAGCGCGTGTGCAACTCGCTGTTTTGGTGGACAGGGGTGGGCGCGAGTTACCGATTCAAAGTGACTTTGCAGCTGTCAGGCTGAGTTTGACTTCGGGTAAAAAGCTCACGCTTGAACAAGATACCCAAGGGCACTTTAAATTTTCAATGGAGTCAAAGAGTGCAACATAAGCGCAATCCACAACTTAACAAAAACGGCGAGCTGATTCATCTGTTGTCCACTGAGGGACTGTCCAAACAGCTTTTAACCCATATTTTGGATACTGCAGAGAACTTCGTATCGATAAGTGATCGAGAGGTTAAAAAGGTGCCGCTTCTCAGAGGTAAAAGTGTTTTCAATCTTTTCTTTGAAAACAGTACTCGAACTCGGACCACGTTTGAGATCGCAGCCAAGCGTCTCAGCGCTGACGTTATCAATTTAGACATCGCCAGATCCTCTACAAGTAAGGGTGAGTCACTGTTAGATACGATTGCTAACTTGTCGGCCATGGCTGCTGACATATTTGTGGTGCGTCACAGTGAATCAGGCGCGCCTTATTTGATTGCTCAAAATACAGCTCCTCATGTGCATGTGATTAACGCGGGTGACGGCAGACATGCACACCCTACGCAGGGACTGCTTGATATGTACACCATTCGCCGCTACAAGGGGGACTTCTCCAACTTGTGCGTTGCGGTGGTGGGCGATGTGTTGCACTCCAGAGTTGCTCGCTCCGATATTCACGCCCTAACGACTTTAGGGTGCGCTGAGGTGCGAGTGGTTGGACCCAAGACTTTAGTTCCCTCAGATATGGCGCAAATGGGAGTGAGGGTTTTTAATAATTTTGATGAAGGCATCAAAGGATGCGATGTTGTGATCATGCTCAGACTTCAAAATGAGCGCATGAACGGAGCATTGTTACCCTCATCTCAGGAGTACTTTAAAGGGTTTGGGCTGACGCCCCAAAAGTTAGCTTTAGCAAAGCCAGATGCGATTGTGATGCATCCTGGGCCTATCAACAGGGGCGTTGAAATTGACTCCGCCGTTGTTGATGGCCCTCAAAGTGTGATACTTCCGCAGGTGACCTTTGGAATAGCGGTAAGAATGGCGGTGATGTCTATAGTTGCAGGAAATGAGGCATGAATATCCTAATTAGAAATGGTCGAGTCATCGATCCGGCGTCCTTACTAGACAAAGTCTGTGATGTGTATGTTCAAAACAATTGCATATTGGCTATAGGAACCCACGAGCAAGACTTCAAAGCTGATCAGACCATAGATGCTAATGGACTGGTCGTAGCGCCTGGCTTGGTCGATTTAATGGCCAGGCTTAAGGAGCCAGGTTATGAGCACGAAGGGATGCTGGAGTCAGAGCTCAATGCCTGTGTGTCGGGTGGTGTCACCACACTGGTTTGCCCACCCGATACCGATCCTGTTTTAGATGAGCCTGGGCTTGTGGATATGCTTAAGTTTAGAGCTCAAAAAATGAACTTAGCCCATGTTCATCCCTTAGGAGCATTGACCAAAGGTTTGAAGGGTGAGGCGTTAACGGAAATGTTTGAGTTGACGCAGGCCGGATGCATTGGATTTGGTCAAGCCGAGACATCAATTTGCAATACCCAAGTCTTACAACGAGCGATGCAGTACGCAGCAACGTATGGTTACTGTGTTTGGTTAAGGCCACAAGATTATTACCTGGGGCGCGGCGTTGCTGCAAGTGGTCCTTTGGCGACTCGTTTAGGATTGAGCGGCGTGCCTGTGGCTGCAGAGACGATAGCTTTAAACACAATCTTTGCACTCATGAGAAGCACAGGTGCAAAGGTTCACCTGTGTCGTCTGTCTAGTGCAGCTGGAGTAGCCCTAGTTGCTGCAGCCAAAGCAGAGGGTTTGCCTTTGAGTTGCGATGTAAGTATCAACTCTTTGCACTTGATTGATCAAGATATTGGATATTTTGATGCGCGGGCAAGACTAACTCCTCCCCTTAGGCAGCAAGCTGATAGAACGGCATTGCGCGAGGGGCTTGCAAGCGGGGTGATTGATGCATTGGTCTCCGATCACAATCCCGTAGAAGGTGATTTAAAAGCGCTCCCCTTCGCACAGGCTGAACCCGGTGCGACTGGGGTTGAACTCTTGCTCAGTTTGGCGTTAAAGTGGGGGGCAGAGCAAAAGTTAGCTTTGGTGGACACGATGAGAGTGGTGACCAGTGGCCCCGCAAAGTTATTGGCACATCAGTCAAGCGAGGGTCTTTCAAACTCAGCTCACTCCAGCATCAGTGCCCCAAGTCTTGGAGGTGCAGGTGAACTACGGGTGGGCGCAATCGCTGACATTTGTATCTTTGATCCGCAGACGAGCTGGATGGTCCAGTCTAAAGAACTTTGCAGTCAAGGCAAGTTCACCCCATTTGACTTTGACATGAGTGGCTCGGCCATGACAGGTTCAGTCAAATGGACTTTAGTAAATGGACAAGTGGTTTACGCAAAAGACAACAAGTGAGACTTTTGTTTGAGTCAGATTATTGCCCTGGAAACACTCATTCTTGAAATACCTTATCGCTTCATACCGCTTTGCGGCTTTATTACTCAAGATCGGTAAAGGCTACTTCACTGTCTTATTTTTATTTCCATTTTTGGATCAGCACGCCAGAGCCTTAGAGGTACAGAAATGGTCCATTAATTTATTGGACTGTTTTGGGATTATTGTTCAAGTTGAGGGCGCATTTACTTTTAAAGGTCCCTTGTTAATAGTCTCAAATCATATTTCTTGGTTAGATGTGTTGGTTTTGCACTCAATTGGTTACTGCAGATTTGTTGCAAAATCGGAGATCAGTCAATGGCCCGTGTTTGGGTTTCTTTCAAAAAAAACGGGAATGTTTTTTATTGAACGACACAAACCCCGAGACGCAATGAAGGTTGTTGTTCAAATGACGGATGCACTTTTGAGCGGTGAGGTACTTGCAGTCTTCCCAGAAGGAACAACCGGCGATGGGACGAGCTTGCTCCCATTTCATACCAATTTGTTACAGCCTGCTGTGAGCGCGAATGCGCCAATCATTCCTATTTGCATTGCATACAAAGACAGGTCCAGCGATGAGCCGTGCCATGCACCTGTATTTGTGGGGGAGACAACGTTATTGCAGTCTATTTGGGCCACGTTAACTGCAAGGCCTATTTCTGTCCAGGTCAAAGTAGGTGGGCTGAGTTATTGCAGTGCTCGCTCGCGTAAGGAGTGGTCTGAGGAGTTGCACCAATTAATATCTGCCTTAATCGCAAGTCCATCCCCGTTTGCGACTGAGCGCTCTTGAGGGAGGCGATCGGCTTTTGTAAGCACTTACCAGGCACTTTCTATGTCAAAGAGTCGGCCCATATATTTTGCGCCCAACCAAACGCAAAGTCTCCCTCCTCTTTGCTGGGCTGTGCGGACATGCCACCCGAATTGGGGAGAATTTTGAAAGTCTTCTCTACACTATCGTACTGGTGAACGGAGGCTATATAGATTGCTTGGCTTGGATCTACAAAGCTATAACAAGTGTTAGTAAGAAAGGGGTGAGGATTCACCTCAAAAGCACAGAGTTTAGAGATGATTGCAGCAGCGGCGACTTTTGCGTGCGCGTTTGCCATGTGAGCGGATTTGGGCATGTACGGTCCCGCTTGTATAGCGTCCCCAAGCACATGAATGTGAGGTGCTACGGTCGATTCAAAGCTGAGGAAATCGACTTCACACCAACGTTTGTTAATATTGGCAAGTCCCGTTTGAGTCGCAATCGCTCCAGCGCGCATGGGCGGTAGAACGTTCAGTACTTGAGCACTAAGATCCTCTTGTATCTCAAATTTTAGGGTATTGTTTTTGCCGTCCACCTCAAGAACTTTATGGTCTGCGCGGTACTCCAAATGATCAGGATAATTGTTGATCCAGAATTTTTTAAAGAGAGCCCCCTTAGAAGTTACATCTTGATTGGCATCTAGGATGATAACTTTTGATTTGGGCTTGAAGTGTTTAAAGTAATAGGCAATCTGGGAAGCTCGTTCGTAGGGTGCTGGGGGACAGCGATAAGGCAACTCTGGCACAGTGATTGCAAACACCCCGCCGTCTTTCATACTCTCTAATTGCATTCTGAGTTGGAGCGTCTCCTCTCCCGCGCTCCAAGCCTGAAGAATACTCCCCTCACTCTTTGCTTGCAAGAGACCTTCTATGCTGGAGTACATCAACTCAACGCCAGGCGAGACAATCAACTCATCGTACTCGAAGACAAGCCCTGAGCGAGTCAAAACTCTTCTGCGAGATGGATCAATGGATGCGACCCAATCTTTAACGATTCGTGTGCCGTGATTGTTTTGTAGTTGCTCATAACTCTTGGTGATGTAGCTCATTGGTTTTGAGCCTCCGATCACCAAATTGGATAGCGGACAGGAGATGAACTGGGCGTCTGGCTCAATGAGGGTTACTTGGAGTTGGTGGTTGGAGAGAAGCCTTAAGTATTTACTCGCCGTAGTCCCCGCGTAGCCCCCTCCAACAACAACAACGCGCGCTTTCGCTAGTGAATGTGTTACGGTTTCAGGCAATCTTGGGGACGGCGCTTTGTGTAAGACCCTCTCTGGTTGGCCGTAAGCTCCTTGCAAGAGGGGGCTAGTAGCCAAGGCGGCGCTTAGGCCATGTTTGATTAAATATCTTCTTTGCACAATGAATGAGTGGCGTTAATATTTTAAAGTGGGACTTGTCCCTGGGTTGAATTGGTTTTCATAGTAAACGCCGGCACTCTTGACTTGCTCATCACTCAGCCCTCTGGCAAGTCTTGCCATAACAGAGGAAGATGGACTTGCAAGCCTAAAGGCTTGCATCTTCTCATAAAACTTTTCACTGGGTAAGCCTGCAAGATTGGGGATATTGGATCCCGGCTCAGATACACCAAACGTGCCGTGGCACTGGGCGCACATGCCCGCGTTGGTCTGTTGCACAAGTGCATTTTGTGCAGCACTTGTAGTCGAGCCTGGAGATAAGTTTTGATATAGACACTCAGCATGTGCAGGATTTTGTAGTTGAGGTACGAGAATCAAGAGTAAGACACTCAACGACTGTGCAGCGAACATAGTTCGCTGGCAGTTTGAGGAGTGGACTTTAAAAAAAGGGAGTGAGGAGCTCATGGGGTTGCGCTGCATCTGTCTTGATTTGATTTCTTATAGTTTGCAAATTCAGGCACAATGATAGGCTATTTGAAAAATATTGGCTGAATGAGTTAATAGGAGTTTGAAAAATGATCAATACTCGACGTGAAGTGTTAAAGAAAAGTGCTCTTATTGCGGGGCTTTTAATGCAGTCCTTGGGCTACATGCGAAGTGCAAGTGGCTATCAGCAAAATGCCTTCGATGCTAAAACTGTTTTAGAGCTTTACAAAAGCTTGGGTTTGGCTATGCCAGTTGAGAGCAAGCAAATTGTTTTAACAACCCCTGAGATAGCTGAAAACGGAGCAGTTGTTCAAGTGGCGGCTAACACTTCGCTCCCCAATATTCAGCGCTGGATTTTCTTGGTAGAGAAAAATCCAGTCCCCTTAATAGCCATCTTTAACATGACCGAACAAGTCGCGCCGGCGGTGACTCTGCGCTGTAAATTCGCACAGACATCGGACTTCATTGCAGTGGCCCAGTTGAGCGACGGTAAGGTTTACTTCTCCAAGAAAGAGGTGAAGGTGACTCTGGGGGGGTGTGGTGGCTAATTCGTTGAAACTAAAAGTCGCTGAGCCAATGCTGCCCGTGACTGAGACGTGTAAGGTTTTTTTCTTTATCCATTCAGCTTTTGGAGTCCATCATGTCTGATCCAATGAGAATACGTTTGCAATCACAAGGTGAGCTGACAACTGTAAAAATATTAATGAGTCATGAGATGGAGTCTGGTCAAAGGAAAGACGATAGCGGCAAGATTGTTCCCATATGGAACATACAAGATGTTATTGCAACTTTGAATGGGAAGGTTGTGATGACGGCGGAGTGGGGTGGCGGAGTTTCTAAAAATCCATTCTTTCAATTCGTCTTAAAGGGCACTAAAGCGGGTGACAAGTTGAGTGTGACTTGGCGCGATAACCGAGGCGATTCGCGCACAGACGAGGCCGTTATTAGTTGATAGTGGTTGAAAAGAAAAATGCCAACTATTAACTTCCTCTCAATACGCTCAGGTCTAAGGGCGCTCTTGCTTTGCATCCTTGGCATTTATGCGTTGACAGGATCTGCTCAAACCCCGCAGCCCAAAGACACCACAGACGCTGCGCTGGCGCAGTACCGTCAAATGCTTCAAGAGGCCAATCCTGCTGATTTGTATGTTGCTAAGGGACAAGCCCTTTGGGCTCAAGCGCGCGGTCCTAAAGCGCAGTCCCTTCGAACTTGTGATCTGGGCCTAGGTCCTGGCGTTGTTAAGGGGGCTTGGGTTCGATTGCCTCGGTACTTCTCAGACACCGGACGGGTTCAGGACCTGGAGTCAAGGTTAATCACCTGTATGCATGATATTCAAGGCTTTGACGAGCAAGAATTGATTGACCTGGATTTCTCCAAGGGTGAGCGTTTGACTATTGCACAACTAGCCGCTTACGTCTCTTCTGAGTCAGAAGGGATGCCTTTTAACGTACCCCAAACTAACCCAGTTGAGCGAGAAATGTACGCCATTGGGCAAGAGCTTTTTTACATGAGAGCGGGTACGCATGATTTTTCATGTGCAAGTTGCCATACCCAAGACGGACGAAGAATTCGCCTTCAAGATTTACCAAATCTGAGCACTCCTGCTGGTGCTGGGTTTGCATTTGGAACATGGCCCGCTTACAGGATCTCAACTGGATCTATTTGGAGCATGCAGCAGCGGTTAGCCGATTGTTTCAGGCAGCAGCGCTTTCCAAAGCCAAAGTTTGCGAGTCCAGCCACGATCGCATTGTCTGTCTACTTGGGTGTTAATGCGAGCGGGCAGGTTGCGCAAGCGCCTGGTTTGAAAAGATAATGTTTAAATTAGCAATGAATTTACTTGTTAGAAAATGTCAATCCTCTAAATTTGCGCAGGTAAACACGGGGTACGGCGTGGTTCGAGCGATTCACTCCAAAAAATATTTATTGAGTTTGATACTGGTCCTCGCGCAGCCGCTTCTAACGAGCTGTTCTCTTTTTGATCAAAGCGTGTCTGGGTCAAGTTTTGATTCCCATTTAATAGAGCAAACACACAGTGTTGTTGCGCTGTCCTTTGAAGCTAAAGGTCAGGCAGGACTGGATCGTTTAAAGCAAGATCGCACCCAAGAATTTTGTTCAACACAAAGAGGTTTTAAGGGATCAACTTCTGCCACAAATGCTTTGGACCCTCAATCTTCGCAAAATAATTCAATCGGCCAATTGACAGAGCAATTAAGACTAGAAAATCTTGCGATGATTCAGCAACCCAAAGATGGTAATTACTTGGGTGACTTTAAAAGAGGTGAGCTGATCGCCCAAGACGGACGGGGCAAGACCTGGACTGACCCCCAAGGCTCTGTGAACGGAGGCAATTGTTATAACTGTCATAGGCTCAGTAAGAACGAGATATCCTACGGATCCCTTGGGCCAAGCTTATATCAATACGGTAAATTAAGGGGTATCACCAGCCTGGACGTCTACTTGACTAAGGTCAAAGAAGGCGCCAGTGATCCGCTTATTCAGTACACATGGGGTGTTCTGATGAACTCCAAAGCTTATGATCTTTGCACCGTCATGCCCAGATTTGGCGTGACGTCCAGTGCTTCTGCTCACGAGCAAAACTCTCCTATCCTGACTCAAGAGCAAATCAAAGACTTAATGTCTTTGCTGTTGGATCCCCGCTCACCGGTTAATGATTGATCAACACCTTTGAGCCTACCGCAAGCTCCTTTGTAATTTTGAAATTTTGCAATTCTTCCTATGCAATTGCCCTGCCTCTTTGCATAGATCCCTCGCCCAATGAGCCCTCAAAAGCTTGAATCCCTCTTGCTTATATTGGTAAATACGGGTTGAATTGAGAAAAAATTGTGGCACAGTGATCTGCAATTAAAAGCTCAGGGAGTTGGTGATGAAAACTGATCAGGAAGTTAGTCGTATGAATAATTCTCCAGTTGAGAGTGATTCAACTGTTTCAAGTGTGGGTGCTGATTCAATAACTCAGCATGCGCCGACGACTTGTGCCAGTTGTTGTAACTTACCCCGGCGAAGGGGTTTATTGACAGGACTACTCGGAGCGGGTCTTTTTGCTGGCGCTGAGATGATGGGGCGCACGCCCTTTGGGCGGGAAGCGGCTGCTCAAAGCGCCATCAACGACTCACTCTTAATTGACGTGCACCACCATGTGTTCGCTCCTGATTATGTGAGGGAGTTGGAGGGTGCTAATTTGGCAGAAAACCCTGCACGCAAATGGTCACTCAGCAAGAGTATGGATGATATGGATAAGGCGGGTGTGAGTAGGGCGTTTACCTCTCCGACCACGCCAGCTGCAAGTTTTGGGGACGCTACGATGCGCGCGCGTGTTGCTCGGATGTGCAATGAGTATGCGGCGAAGTTGGCACAGGACTATCCCACCCGGTTTGGTTTTTTTGCAACCCTGCCGATGTTGGATGTTGAGGCAAGTTTGGCAGAAATTGCTTACAGCATGGATGTGCTCAAGGCCAACGGGATCGCTATGCTCACCAGTTACGACGGGAAGTGGCTTGGAGACACTTCTTTTGCGCCCATCATGGAGGAGATCAATCGGCGCAAACTGGTCGTTTATACACACCCAGCCAATCCTAAATGCTGCTCTGGGTTACAAAGTGGTATACCGGGCTCGACCATTGAATTTGCGACAGACACGACCCGAACGATTACGAGTTTGTTGTTTTCTGGTGCTGCCCAAAAATTCAAGGATATTCGCTTTATCTTCTCCCACGCAGGAGGGACGATGCCCTTTTTGATTGAGCGACTCACTATGCTACCTACTTTGAATGCTGAGTTTGGTAAAAAAATAACCCCAGAGCAAGTTCTCCAACTGATTCGGGGCTTTTATTACGACACGGCGCAGGCAGCTCATCCTGGTGCATTGTTGTCTTTACTCAATTTGGTTGATGTCTCACAGGTTCTGTTTGGCACCGATTACCCCTATAGAACCTCGCTGGATCATGTGCAGGGTCTGGCCAATTACGGTTTTAGTAAGGGGGACTTAGCATCGATTC
>Ga0164296_1005760_pt1 | contig 10738 bp, 13 predicted proteins | sample GEODES057metaG_FD_113533 | JGI IMG/M metagenome (GOLD analysis project Ga0164296, IMG submission 113533) | Dystrophic lake water microbial communities from Trout Bog Lake, Wisconsin, USA - GEODES057 metaG | ecosystem: Environmental > Aquatic > Freshwater > Lake | place: USA: Trout Bog Lake... | reverse complement strand
GCTGTATGTCTCGATTATCTAAATGACACACAGCTATACCTTTTACACCCCCTTCCCCTAATCGTGAACAAAGGTCCATTAAACCATTGTTGCCGCGATTACGATCGGCCTGTTCTACGTCGCCCGTGATTACAATTTTTGAGCCTTCGCCAATACGGGTCATTAGCATTTTGCACTGACTAGGAGTTGCGTTCTGCATTTCGTCAGCTATAATATACGCACTTTTGAAAGTACGACCCCTCATAAAAGCCAAGGGTGCAATCTCTATGGTTTGCTCTTCAATCATGGCGGCAATATCGGGTTGACGATAATACTCGCGCAGGATATCAGTTAGTGGGCGAACCCATGGATCCATCTTGGCATTCAAGTCACCTGGCAAGAAGCCGTGCTTTTCATCTTCCACACCCACTGCTGGGCGTGTTAATACTATACGATCCACTTCTCCTGCTCTAAAGGCTTTTACTGCTGCCAGCATGGCCAAGTAGGTTTTTCCTGTTCCGGCAGGACCTGCTGTGATCACAATTGGTTGATCTGCATTTTGCAAAGCCAATACCAAACGCTCTTGATTTCTTGTACGAGGTACAATATCAATAGGCCGTTGTTTAACTGGTTTTACCTGATCAAATCTGATTGTGTTTTCTTGGTTTGTCATTTGTTGACGCTTTTGTGATTTTGTTGCTCTGTTGCTGTTGCGACTCATGTAATCTCCATTTCGAGTTGAGTTCTTACGACTGACAGCACCCTGCTGTCCTAGTTATTTAGGTGCCAGGTGTTTAAAGTTTAGTATGGGTACTAAATGATTTTAAAACAGCATAAGTATTAAGCTGTCCACACAATTCTCCAAACTACTTGTTGCCGCAACACAGCCATAAATAATCATATGGACCAAGAAATCTTTAAAAATCACCAGGACTATTGGCAAGTAGCCGAAAACATTCGCGACATTTACATGAGCGAAGGTAGCTTGTTGACGCTGTTGGATTTTGAACGAGTTCTAGACGAACTAGACATTTATGCGTTTAAGAACTGGAGCATTGGCGAACTAGTACAGGGACCCACGGTCACCAAGTATCGTGTAAGTTGTGTTTTTATGTGGCCCGAAAAGCTCATGCCAGATCCACGCGGTGCCCGCAGGCTCTTGCCATTTGACTGCAAGGTTGAATTCAAAAAAACCAACATGAAGATTCCAGTCAAGATCCTGGATCCATCTGATTACCGTCCTGGCACACACAAGGCCAAGATTACTGAAAAGAAAATTTGGCTGGTAGAAATAACCATGCCCAAGGCTCTTATGAGCGATATCCGTACTGGAAGTATAGAATTAGAAGACCAAGACATTGACCTGGCAGATTTAGATGATGCTTACGAGCAGGATCTGGGCCAGGATGAATTCCAAAATGAACAACAAGCTGAAAATGCACAACAATCACTTAAACAACCTGAAGCGGCTGGTTTCTGAAAGCCTAGACTTTAAAGAAATGGAGGGCTTGATGAAGCCCACTGTTCATGTGGATGAATTTTCATCCAAGATGGGCGACGATGATGACATCATTGTGGTCAGCTTCTTTGTGCGCGATGCACAAGCGGCCAAGGATCTCATGAACTGGTTTGAAAAAGGCTACGATTTTGTATTGGATGCTGATCGCTCACCAGGCGAAATCAAACCCAACCGTTATCTAGTGTATGTAGAAATTCGCCGCAGATCCACAGCCGGTGGCAATGTGGAACAGTTGTTGAATGATCTCAATACCTTAACTGAGTTTGAAGACAGCTCAGACTGGACCATGCACTACAAAGGTGAATCGGTTCCATTTACACGCGACACATTTGATCAGCTGGTGCCATTAAGCCCCAGAGCCTATCGTGAGCGTTACGAAAAAGATCTCAATGAAATGCGCACTGCAGCCGGAATGCCAGTGGTCACCAACTACGACGCCAAAGATCCTGCCTTACAATCAATTCAGTCCGCAGCCGGTATAATCTAAAAATCTTAGCGATATCCTATGCTAGGTATATAATTGCCTATGCGATTAAAAAGTTTCGGATGTAGTTTTATTTTTGGATCAGAATTGGCCGACGACGGCCGTGATCTACCAGTGCCCACCCCTAGCAATTACACCTGGCCAGCGCACCTGGCACGACATCTAGGGTACGAATACCAATGTTATGCTCGTCCTGGTGCTGGTAATCTGCAAATTGCTGAAAGAATCTTAACACATGCAACTGATCCTGAACCAGCACTGTTTGTAATTGGGTGGTCCTGGATTGATCGGTTTGACTACACCAATTCAGAAATTACCAATCATCCTGTTGCAGAGCAATGGGCCAACTGGCGCACCATAATGCCAATTGACGATCACAACCTAGCAAAAATGTATTATCGCGGACTACACACCGAATATAGAGACAAGTTGACCACTTTGATGCACATGCAGTTGGTTATTGATACTCTTACACAAAAAAATATTCCGTTTATAATGACCTACATGGACGAGTTAACTTTTGATCAACAATGGAATCTGACGGCTGCAGTTGAAGATTTGCAGGCTCGTGTAAAACCTTACATGCAGGATTTTGATGGCCAAACATTTTTAGAATGGAGTAGAGCCAGTGGGTATCCAGAAACTGCAGCCTGGCATCCGCTTGAAGCGGCGCATGAAGCCGCCGGTAACTACATGATCAAAGTTTTTGATAAACAATATACAAACGGTCGTGATCTTTCTTAAATTCTAGCAATTTAAGATTGTACTTGCTGGCCAGCTCCATGACCAGCTCAAACGACCAAGGAAAAATATCCACATACGGCCCAGTTTTGTGTATGAGTCCTGGGTTGGCTCGCAGGAAAAATTTGCCTCCAGTTTCCAACAGGTCCACACAGTGACTGAATCGAGTTTCAATTTCGTCCTGACTATTGAAGTTGATTGATCCCAAGGCAATAATTACATCGTGCTTGTAGGGCACACGGTACTCCAGTATATCAACTTGATAATCTGCGCAGTTATTGTAAGGATCAATACCAATTAGATTTTTTATACGACCTTTGAATTGATTATAACCACAGCCGACATCTAACACATTTTTGGGATTTAATCGATTCACTTCCTCGGCCAGTTGCCAGCCGGTATACGCATAGTCGTCGGTTCGCGGCTTCCATATTTCTCCAAAAAATCGCATGGTGTAGCGATCGTTCAGGCGTTCTACAATCTTGGACAAGGGACCATTGAACCCGCAATCTTCCAGCATGAGTTCAGCTTCCACATGATCTTTGAACTTTTTATAGCGTGCAGGAGTCCAAGGTAATTCATCTACCGCGGTATCTGCATCAATGTTGATATTTTTGTATTTGGGTAAATTAAAGGTAGTCTTTAAATTTTTAGTAATCAAGTCAAAAATTCTGGTATTCATTTTATTGGTAGTCCTCTAGTAGTATGTTCCATGGTATTATTTTTTGTGAATCTACGTACTCATTTATCAGTTGAATTGTAGCGGCTTTTCTTTCGTCACTCACTTTGATGCACAAAAAATCAATCAATTGATCAAGTTGATTGATCAAATTTTTATTAAATATGTCTTGAAATTTTAACCAGTAACACCGGTCCAAATTATTGTGTTGTAATGGCAGATCAAAAGGTAAAGATCCAAATTTTGCAATATATGTACACAATTTAAAATCGTGTCGATAACTGTCCATGTTGTCATGGTTTACCCAATGTAGTTTATTGTATTGTTTTTGAATTCGTTGAACTTTTGGTTTTAACCTATACCAATCATTATGAAATGTCATTGATTTGAGTATCCAGTTGTACCACATCTGATCAAGATCTGTTCCATCTACACTAATATGAACAATCTTTGCTTCGGCCCACGCTTTGGTTATTACATCAATATTTTTTAACAAACCATGTATAGTATAATAATTACGGTCTATATTGTGAAATTGAAAATTTTCAACCAACCAGTTTGCTCCAACTTCAAGATCTATATCTTTTGATGTATGAGTTAAAAATCCTTGACTGAATTGAAAACTTGTATCGAGCCCAGCACTGATATGGGCCAAGTGAGGATGCCCTGAAAAACCGTCAATTAATACCACAGGTTCCTGTAACGAAATGATCAATAAACACAAAAATTGCCCGCCTGCGCCAGGCGGGTAACTAACAAAAAATTTAGGTTTTTTGTTAAAAATTCTGGTATTCATTGGATTTTTTCCGTTTAAGGTAAATAAATTTACAAAGAGATAAAAAATTTTGTCTCGATTGTAAATTCATGATAACTATTTAAGGAGATTTTATGAACTCAAAAGATTTCGTCGCCAAGATTGTGGCCGACAACCAAGCACTGTTTCAAGCAAGCCAACACAATGTCAAGGCTTACTTTGATAGCAAACCAGCTCAAGAAGAACTGGTTGAGCACTTTATTGGTCGCATGGTCAATGAGCGCATGAACATGGTTGAAATCAGCCAGGCCATTGCTCAGATGCCTGCTGATGCAGATCCTGTAGAATTGCAGTTGCTCACACAACAGGCCGCTGACGAAGCTATCCACTTCCGTATGGTCAAAGAAGTCATCGAGCACATTACAGGTGAAGCTGTTGATGTTGAAGCCGCTATTGCTCGCGAAGCTGCCAAGCCCACAGCCAAAGGTGCAGGTTTGTTGGCCAAGTACGAAGCAGAAAATGATCCAGTTGCTTTGGCCGCTTATCAACTAGTTGCTGAAGGTCGTGCTGAAGCTGTTTGGAACACCATGGCCGAGTGTATCGAAGATGAGTTTATTTCTAAGAGCTATGCTAAGATTGCCAAGGATGAAGGTTTCCACAGCAAGATTGGTGCTCGTAAGTTGGAGCAGTTGGTAACAGACGCAGAAGTTGCTGCTAAAGTTGAAACTTTGGTTGCCGCCATGCGTAAAGACCTGTATGAAATTTCATGCCGTAATACTGTGGCAGCCGAAGCTGGCAAAGAGCTAGTAGCAGACGCCTACGGTTGGTAATCAGTTGTATTTGTTGTAACAGAATGGGGTAGGGAAGTCTACCCCATTTGTTTTATATCCATTGACATTTAGAAAGAACCCAATGAAAAAAATATTAAGTATTTTACTACTAATTCCTGCTTTGGCTTTTGCCTGGGAACCTGCCAAACCTGTAGTGGTTATTGTGGGCAATACTCCTGGAGCTGGTAACGAAATTGCTTTTCGCAAGCTGGCTGAGATCGTACAGAAAAACAATCCCAAATTTGTATATGTGGTAGAAAATAGGCCCGGTGCTGATTCAGCCGTGGCCAACAATCATTTTATGACACAGCCAGCCGACGGTTACACCATTAATCTTCCTAGCCAAATGAGCAGTTATGTGACCAACGACATTTGGGAAGCCAAGGTAAAAAAGTACCAGTGGGACAGTTTTATTGATGTCTTGACCATGGGCAAAAGCCCATTGGTCCTGGTTGCTAATACTCGTAGCCATGTTGATACGCCAATTGATTTTATTCGACTGATTACCACCACAACCAAACCCATCAATGTTGCCGTCGGCGGTGGTGCACACAGAACCGCTTACGAATATCTAATGCTCAAAGCCCATGGTAATGCAGATCTAGTTAAGCCGATTAAGTTCAATGGTCCGTTGCCGGCTGTGACTAGTGTAGCACAATTTGATGGTCAAGGCACAGAATTTGGTATTATGCCCATTGCTGTTGCCCGTCCACTGGTAGAAGCCGGTAAGGTCAAACCAATTGGATTTACCGGAACACACCGTATGCCACAGTATCCTAATGTTCCCTTGTTAAATGAATGGGTGCCAGGCATCAATGTGTATGCGGCATGGTCAATCGAATTGCCACGAGGTACACCGCAGGATGTGGTTGATTGGTATCAAAAACAATTCAGTGCCGCTGTGCGCAGTAAAGAATATCGAGACTGGTGTAATCTCAATGTGGTGTTCTATGAAGAGTCCGAGCTGACTCCAGCTGGATTGCACCGACACATGGAAGAACTGCGAGCTGTCTTTTTGCCGGTACTACGTACAATTGATTTAAATAAGGAATGAAATATATTTTTATGGCCGGGGTACCTGGCTCAAAATGGAGTAGTGTCAGCAAGAATATCTACTACAGTCCCGATATAGATCGCTCCGACTACACAGAAGCTAGAACCTACTGGCATGATGCCTCTGGAAAATTAGAATTGATGCATACCGGTGCTTACTTTGATCCAGGCATGGAATTTGGCAATTGGTTTGATCAACTGGATCAACATAGTCGTGAAGAATGTGAAGCCGAATTTGATCGCCCGTTTTCTGGTACCGGTGTGCGCATAATCAAAAGCCATGTGTTTTGCCATCACTTGGATTTTATCCAACAGAACTGGCCCGACTCACCTATCATCCTGGTTCATCGTGGCAACGATGCCAGCCTAGGCTGGTGGGTCAAATGCGGACATTTTAATATCACTTATCCTAGCTATAATAAGTATTACAAAGATTTGCGTCAAATGGCAGTAGAAATTCAAAGACAAAATACAGACATGAGACCGTTTTGGGAACATGCCAGCAGTGTAGCCGACAATTTGGATCTGTGTGAGCGCCTAGGTATAGTTGCACCACCAGCTGAATATCAACAAAACTATGCCGACAACAAAATAAGGGTAAAGGTATTATGAAAAGTTCATGGGACGAAACAAAAGCCAAAAGTCAATATCATTTTGACACAGATCTCGTTGATCCTAGATTTGATACCGTGACCAATCTAGGTCAGTTTGTAAATGTCTGGCAGGACGAGCTGAAAGAAATCATTGAAACCAGTCAACCGGCACAGTGGGCCACTAGAGGCTACAAGGGTCGTGACGAGCAGGCTCCTCCAGCTGATCTGGCTGCCGAAGAATACGACATGGCTCGGGTGGGCATGGATCCCAAAATGACCATCACACATCTCAACTGGGAGTTACCTCCGGTGTTGCAACGCATCAGCAACCTGTTTGCTTTGGATGACTGCATGAATCGTATACATGTGCAACGCCCAGGCGAACTGTGGAATCTGCACTTGGATAAACTGTACAAATGGTGCCCTGAAGATCCTAGCCGAGTTATGCGTATCATGATTCAGCTGACTGATTGGCAACCTGGTCAGTTCTGGGAGTACGGCAACTATCACCATCGTGGCTGGAAAGCTGGAGAAGTCACAACCTTTGACTGGGCCAATGTGCCACACTCAACTGCCAACGCCGGACACCACCCTAGAGTTACTTTACAAATTACCGGTGTTGTAACCGAAGCTACTACAAATTTTTTAAGAGTATTGAGAAGTAAAAGTCCTTATCGCCTGTCATGAAACGATTACTAGCAATATTGTTGCTGGTTCCTATCTTGGCCATGGCCTGGGAACCCACACATCCAGTTACAGTCATCTCTGGCAATACACCCGGTGCCGGCAATGAACTGGCCTTTCGCAAGCTGGCCGAAATTGTACAAAAAAACAATCCAAAATTTTCCTATTTGATAACTGCGGTACCGGGTGCTGACAATGTGATAGCCAACAACAAATTTTCAGAAGCAACGCCCGATGGCTACACAGTCAACATACCAGGGCAGGTTAACTTTTATGTGACCAATGAAGTTTGGCAGGCCAAGATCAAACGGTACCGTTATGATGCGTTTATTGATGTCTTGACCATGGGCAAAAGCCCCTTGGTCCTGGTGGCCAGTTCAAAAAGCACAGTAAATACTCCGGTTGATTTTGTTCGTTACATACACACGGCCACTCGACCTGTTAATGTTGCAGTAGGTGGCGGTGGACATCGTATGATTTTTGAATATCTCATGCTGTACGGGCACGGCAATCCTGATCAAGTCAAGGCCATCAACTTCAATGGTCCCATGCCGGCTGTGCTCAGTGCGGCCACATTTGACGGTCGAGACGGTACAGAATTTGGTATCATGCCCATAGCAGTGGCCAAACCCTTAATTGATTCAGGCCGAATCAAGGCCATTGGATTTACTGGTACACATCACATGCCACAGTATCCCAATGTTCCCCTGTTGAATACTGTGGCGCCTGATATCAATGTGTATGCTTCCTGGTCTTTGCAATTGCCGGGATCTACACCACAGCCCATCATAAATTGGTATCAAAAAAACTTTGCCGTTGCTGTGCGCAGTAAGGAGTACCGTGATTGGTGTGATCAAAATGTAATTTTTATCGAAGAATCAGAGTTGACACCAGCTGGATTAAAACACCATATAGAAGAACTGCGTCGTACTTTCTTGCCCATAGCCAAACAGATGGATCTAAATTGAAATATGTTTTTATAACCGGCTTGCCCGGCAGTTGTTGGGGCTGGCCCACGACCTACATGAAGCAGGCCAGCGATCTAGCAGATCAATCCTGCACTAGACCCTGGCGTATCAACAACAATCGACCTTGCCTGGCCAGTCACGAGGGCAATGTGTTTGCCGGGCCGTATCACGAAATTGGTGAGCAGTTTGATGCACTGGCCTTGTATCCCAACAAGGAAGCTATTTTTGCTGAAATTGATCGTGCTTACGAACCCACAGATCAGCACCTGATACGATTTGTACAGTGTCATTGGTTTGCTTCACAGTTGGATTGGATAGCTGAAAACCTGCCCGAAGTTGATATCTTGATGACTCTGCGCAATCCTGAAATGTGCTATAATGCCTGGCATGCCAGCGGCGGGTGGGACATTGAATATCCCAGCTACAAATGGTATGTCAACAGTCAAAACATGTGGCGACAAAATCAACTGGACCATAGACACCTGCAAAATTTTGTAAATAAACACCGGTTGCCAGTGATATCTGGCTGGGGTCCAGACTGGTTTGATTGGCATTGGCCCGAAGTTGCACCCTACATTGACAAATCAAAATTTCCAGGTGCCATCAGTTCCGGAGTGGCCAAACACGGCTTGGAAGCTGTTAAAATTGGATGGGACAGCTTAAATTGGGCTCTGTACAAAGGTACCAAAAGTACCAGGATAGCTATCAAAAAATAATTATGGCATAAATAAAGGTGTATTCGTATTAACGAATTATTACACAGAGGAGTTTAAAAAAATGATGAACCCAACCGAATTTGTAGAGCAACTTTGGGCCGATACCGAAGTAGTTTACAGAGCAAGCGAACTGCAGATTAAGGCTTTTTACGACAGCAATCCACCCAAGGATCACCTGGTAAAAAACTTTACACGCAGAATGGTTAATGAGCGTATGAATCTTACCGAAATCATGAAGGCAATTGCTACTTCGGACTTGGGTACAGATCCAAAAGAATTATTGAGCTTGACTAAACAAGCCCTGGACGAAGCCAATCACTTCCGTATGGTTCGTGATGTGGTTGAATACATGAGCGGCGAGACAGTTGACATGGGCCCAACAGTAGAGCGTGAGTTAAACGACACTGCTGTTAAAGGTGCTAAAATGTTGGCCAAATATGATTGCGAAAACGATCCTATCGCCCTGGCACTGTATCAAGCATTAGTTGAAGGTCAAGCCAGCCGTAACTGGCAGATGATGGCCGACACATTGAAAGACCCTTACCTAGCCAATACCTATGGTAAGATTGCCGCTGATGAGCGTTTCCACAGCAAATTGGGCCGTGTACAATTGGCCAAGCTGTTGGATACACCAGAAAAACAAGCTCATGCTGCAAAACTGGCAGATCAAATGCGTCGTGACATGTTCCAGGTAAACTGCAACGGCACAATGCGTATTGAAGAATGCCGTGCCATGGTTGACGAGCACTACGGCGCTGACTGGGCACGAGATACACTAGGCGAACACCAAATGACTTCGCTTGCTGAAATTTATTAATTGGAGAAACAAATGAAATTTGATACAGCAGAATTAGAAAAGATGGTTGACGAGACTCCTGCCACTGAGCAGACTCGTGCATTTGTTGACCAGTTAGAAGCCGACAACGAAGTGTTGTTTTCTGCTAGCGAACAACAGATTGAAGCTTATTACAAGAGCATCACAGACAAGGCCGCATTGACCAAGCACTTTACAGGTCGTATGGTTAACGAACGCATGAACATGGTTGAGTTGGCCAACAAGGTTGCCAATGCACCTGCTGATATGGATCCTAAAGAACTTCAGTTGTTGAGCAAACAAGCTCTTGACGAAGCCAATCACTTCCGTATGGTCAAAGATGTTGTTGAGTACCTAAACGGTGGTCCAATCGATGTTAAAGCATCTGTCGAACACGAGTTGGCAAACAACCGTGGCATCAAAGGTGCCAAATTACTCAGCAAGTACGAGTGCGAAACAGATGAAATGGCCATGGCTCTTTATCAGTTGATCGCAGAAGGTCGTGCTGCTCGTAACTGGTCCATGTTGTCCAGCTGTGTAACAGATCCATTTGTATCCAACACCTACGCCAAGATTGCTCGCGATGAAAAATTCCACAGCAAAATGGGTCGTCGCAAGTTGTTGCAACTTTGTGACACACCAGAAAAACAAGCTCGTGTTTTGGAACTTGCAAATGAAATGCGTTTAGACCTGTTTGAAATCAACTGTGCAAATTCTGTAGAACTAGCAGACACTCGCGCAAAGATCGAACAAGCCTACGGTAAAACCAAACAATTAGAAGTCTAAGGAAAAAAATATGAAAACTGCAAAACAATTTGTACAAGAATTAGAGCAAGGCAACGAGGCCTTATTCAAAGCCAGTGCCATGCAGGTCAAGGCCTACTTTGAAAGTGAGCCAAGTCAGGCTGAATTGGTTGATCACTT
>Ga0164296_1005757_pt1 | contig 10743 bp, 2 predicted proteins | sample GEODES057metaG_FD_113533 | JGI IMG/M metagenome (GOLD analysis project Ga0164296, IMG submission 113533) | Dystrophic lake water microbial communities from Trout Bog Lake, Wisconsin, USA - GEODES057 metaG | ecosystem: Environmental > Aquatic > Freshwater > Lake | place: USA: Trout Bog Lake... | reverse complement strand
CGCGGCTCCGTGACTGTGGCCAGGCCGGATGCAAGTTGCGCCTCCAACCAGCTGTTCAGGCCAGGCAGCGCAGCCACATCGAGGCCATCAGCGGCGGCGTGCACGAGCGCGAATGTGAGTTTCGGTGGCGCTGGCGCAGCATCGAACGCACAGCGCAGGCGGCTTATGAATGGGAAGTTGGGCGACAGTCCGCTCAAGCGAATCGCCACATCGCCACAGAAACGCAGGCGGGTCACCACCAGTGGGACGTGCAAGCCCCCCGCCGCGAGATGAGCATCCAAGCAAAGCTTAGCATCTGGACGGGTGTCGTAGGTCAACCGGAACCGCACAGTGACTTCCCAGCCTCCCCCGCTCTGCGGCATGCACGCGCATCTCAGCTGCTGCAGTGTCGGCCCCGCGCTGCCCAGCGTCAAGGACGACGCGGTGAGACTGGTGAGCCAGCCTGGGAGGTGGGCGTTCTGCAGTCTTCCGTTCAAGGAGCCCAAGAGTGCGCGAGATAGCAGTGGCGCGAAGCACGTCGGCCACATGACTCCCAGGACTGCGTTCAGCCACCGTGCGTGCTCTGGTGGCGTTATCTGCGCGCCATCACCACCGTCCTTCTGCAGTTGACTCACATCGAAGAAGGAGAGCAGAGCGCTGTCGTCGCCGCCCCGACTGCCACTCCCTGCTCCGCTGGCGGCGACGCATAGCGTGGCTAGCAGCGCGGCTGCTGCCCATGAGGAGCCGCCTAGGAGGGTGCTGAGCAGGGGATGCAGAACAGCGGTTGTGGCGGCGGCGAAAGAGAGAGCGACCAGGCGCGTGATGCGCAGCCTAGGCGCCATGCGCAAGGCGGCTGCAGGCGCCGCGGCCGGCCGCGCTCGCTAGCGCCTAGGGGGGTAGGAGCAGTGTGGCGGTGGTGGTGAAAAGGGCGGTGGCGCCCCTAGAGCTATACGTAGCATCGGAAGCGCCTCAGAAAGGCTAACACCTCCGGCAGAGGGCGCAACTTTGAGCTACGGGAAACGCGGAACGCCGGTAGCACTATTTGGAGCCCAATTTCAAAGAAGGCTGTTCAGTTTTGTCCAAGGGTCCGATTCCCAGACACACATTGTTTCCAAACGCAATCCGCCGTAGTCTAGTCGGTTAGGACATGACGCTCTCACCGTCAGGACCCGGGTTCGAATCCCGGCGGCGGAATTTTTTTTTGGTCAAAACGCGCCGCATCAAGGGGAGCATTTCCTGCGTGACGGAAAGTAGAAATGACGTGTCTCCGCGGAGTTATGGCGGTCCAAACATTGTCACCGCCAAACGGTAGCGAATGCGGCCGCCTCGCGTGCAGTTGCTGCTGCCCTGCATAGGCCCAGCTACTTCACATCGTCAGCGCGCTCTCAATCGCGCCAGAGCACCCTCACATTAGTCCCCTCCGGGAAGCCTTCCTCACCACCGCGCCTCATGGCGTCGCAGCCGCGCCACAGCCGGCCCGGTGCGGCTTGAGGACCATACATATACTCGGCTGCTGCTGTCGCGTGTGCGTTCAACCCAGGTGCGCTGCGCGTTGGACCCCCCCTGTTGCCGTAGCTGCCCCGCCCAGGGCCTGGGCGGCACTCCCACCGCCGCTCGCGGCAGTTGCACTGCCGCTGCTCTCGCCCGCAAGACCAGGTCCACTGCGCCTCCTGTGCGAGTGGACCCCAACAGAGCAGTGGCACGGAGGAGGCGCCACCAGGGAGGGGCCCCTCTCCACCTGCGGTGGTAGGAAAGCGGCGTGTGCACCGCCCCGCCTCGGGGCTGCCACCACTCTACGCTCGGGACGCAGAAATCGCATATGCGCGGCTCCTGGCAGCGTTGGGCGGCGGATTGGCGGCTGCGCGCGCAACATGGAACTCCTCTTCTTCCGCCTGGTCTCCCTGGTACAAGGCGCCTACGCTCTGGGGACCCACCCCACCGGTGGCGTGTCCAGCGCGACCGCGTGCAGCCTGACTGCTTGCCCTCTAAGGGAGGGCAACACCCCCGTTCCCGCACAAGCTGCTGCTCTACCGTCTGATCACTCGCTTGCTCCTATCTAAGCGGCAACCTCACACACCTTGCTCTCTCGCTCTCTTCAGAATCTACACGCTATGCCGCCGAGACTAGTCACGCTGCTTCTGACGGCTGCCGCCCTGCTTGGCGGCGGCCCCGGCGTGAGTGCCTGGTCCACGTCGAGCACGAGCAGCACGACGACGTCCACCTCCACGGAGACCACGACCTCGTCCGCCTTCGCCAGCTTAGCGTGCACTCAGGCGGCTTTACTGTGCGTGGACGCGGCGAGCATAGCGCCGTCGGGAACCACAACAACGAGGACACAGCTGCCTGATCTGAGCAATAACGGCAATACCCTCTACATCACGGGCAGCCACAACCGCAGCACGGTCGCTGGCGGCTCCATTTACTTCACCGGCAAAGGTGGCATAGATTCGGCGAGCAACACGCTCAATTTGCCGGGCAGCTTCAACTTCGGGTCCTTCACTGCCGTCATCTGGCTCCTCTTTGACGCCAGCGTCAAGACCTCCACGCCAGGCGTGACCCCCGCGTCCTTCATCTTCTCCGTCGGCCGCGCGCCAGGCGACACTTCCGGCGAGATCGCTCTCATGTCTGCAGGCCTGTGGTCCTATGGCATCTCGGGCTACGGCTTCAATCTGCCCACAGCCGCTAGCCAGCTGCAGCCCGCCACAAACACATGGTTCGCTCTCGGCGTCTCTGTTCGCGGCACCAGCGCAAAGGTGTACATCAACGGCGTCCTGCAGCAGACATACACCTCAACAGCGGTGCAGCCGATAGTGCAGAACACCGGTGTGTACCCGCAGACTGGGGCGCTGAACCCCATGCTGGTCATGTTCCGAGACGCCGGCGCCCCGTCTGGGACGTACGTGTCAGGGTCCACCTTCATCGGTCAGTTCGCAACCTTCCTTCTTGAGCCCAGAGCACAGGCGGCCGGCTGGTTCGCAGCCTACTTCAGCGCAACATGCGCCCGCTTTGGTGTCTGCAGCTCCTTGCCAGTGTCACCACCCTCGACGATGACGACCAGCCCACCTTCGTCACAGCCAGCGGTGCAATCCTCTGCCACCCCAGTTCAGCTCTCCTCCGTGACGCAGTGGATGGACGCGTCGGGCTTCAACCCGTCGCTGCAGACATGGACGAACCGGGGTTCAGCAGGCGGATCCGCCAGCACCAGCGGCTTGACTTTGGGCAGCGATGCAGCCCTCACCCGCGGTGCTGGGTGCTCGCCCATTCCGTACGTGACCGGCGCAAACCTATCCACTTACGTCCAGTTCCCTGTCAACATAAGTGCGCTGAACTACACCGTCTGCGCCATGACGCGGTACACGCCATCAAGCACGTCGAACCGCATCCTGCAGAGCACCACTACCAACTGGTTGCTGGGCCACTTGTCGGGGAATGTGGCAACCGCGTATCTGGGGGGAACCACGTTGTTGACGCCTACATTCAGCTCCCAAATTGCGCTGACCAACTGGATTTTCAGCTGCATCTCTGTGCCCAGCTCCGGTGCAGTCCTGTTCTCTGTCAACGGATACAGCGCGCCGCAGACCTTGCTCGGCTCCGCCACCGTGCCTCCCGGCGTTCTTGGCGTCAACGCACCCGGGGCCGTCAACTCTCCGCAGTTCGGGGCGTTTGCTATTGCAGAGCTCATCACCTGGAATGTGGCGCTCGCCTCGGCGGACATGGCGTCCATGATGACGTACTTCGTGAGCAAGTACATCAACACGGGCAGCTTCGTGACACCTTCTCCCGCGCTATCACCGCCGCAGCTGGCTGCTGTGACCCAGTGGTTCGACTACACCAGCTTCAACACCAACACCCAAGTGTGGAACAACCTGGTGCAGCCCAGCTGCCCGGCAGCCATGCAGGCCACCACCAACGCCACCGCGACTCTGCAGCAGAATGGCGCGACGACCTTCGCATTTCCCTACGTCACGGGCAGTGCTTCTGCCGCCATCCAGTTCCCCTACTACACCGCGGCAGCTCCCTACTCCGCCTGCACGCTTGCGCGTTACCTCTCTCCGCCAACGTCTTCGTATACAGGCGTCGTGATGGGTTCAACTTCCACCTGGTTCGTTGGGCAGCTGAACGCTGCGAATGGAGTTGCGGGACTTTACAACCCGCCTGCTCCGTCTTCCGTCTGGACGCTGACCTCCACCATCTCCCAATACTCTGCCAACTGGCAATGGACCTGTCTGTCCGTGCCTGTGTCGGGCGCAGCCCTCATATTTGTCAACGGGGTGAGCCTGGGCTCCAATTCAACCCTGGCCGGTTCCTGGCCGGCGCTGTTTCAGCTGGCTGTGAACTCGCCACTGCCTCGAGACAACTCATTCAATCCAGGCCCATTTGCGCTCGCCGAGCTTGTGACGTGGAACACCGCGCTCAGTATAGCAGACATGTCCGCGGCGGCCACCTACGCGGTCAACAAGTACTTTTCTGGAACAGCAAGCCCTTCCTCCGCCCAGTCCATCGCTGCCGCCACCGCCCCAGGTGGGCCGCCGCCGCCGTGGGCTGCTTGCGGCTCAGGCCTAGAGCTGCACCGCCTGCAGGCGCTGCCCTCCACCGGGCTCCTCCCACCACGGGGTACCAATGTGTCTGGCAACCTCGTCGACACCGGCTCCGCTGCCGGCACGTCCAATGCGTGGAATGTGAGCGTCACCAGCAATGTCACCTGGTGGGGCCCTGCATTCCAGTTCGACGGCTACAACGGCGCCATTCAATTCGGGTCGGTCACTTTTGCAACGACCGACTTCTCCATCTCCGTGTGGGCGAAATACGGCAGCCTGAATCCTGGCGGCGGCGGCAACGGCTACCAGCGTGTGTGGGAGCTGTCCAACGGGCCGCTGGCCGCGCCTGGTCCGTATTGGCTGGGCAACTATCAGCAGACGCTGGTCATGGTCGTCCAGGTGTGCGGCTACCAGTACGCCGTCCAAGGCGTGAAGTGGAGCACCACAAAGTGGATGCACGTCACCATGACCTGCACACTGGCGACCAAGGCCTGCCTCGTCTACGTCAACGGCGTCCAGCGGACGCTCACATACAACACGTCGATTGCCAACCTCCAGCCGCCAGCGAATCCGCAACCAAACCCGAGCGGCCTTCCTGTTCCCCCGGGCTGGGTGTACAAGGGCATCTCGGCAAATGGCGCCGTCAGCGCAGTGCCCTTGGGGAATTATACCACCTTGCCCGCATATTTAGGAGGCGTGGCCGGGCTTGCGAAACCGGCGCAGGCGACAGCATCCAACTTCGCTGGCATGGCTGCTGACTGGAGGTATTTCAGCTCCGCACTCAGCGCGTCGCAAGTGATGGCACTCTACAAGGGCATCAACTGCGCTGCTTCGCCGCCACCGAAGCCGCCGCCGCCAAGCCCGCCCGTACCACCGCCGCCCAAGCCGCCAAGCCCGCTGCCTCCACTGCCGCCGTCGCCACCGCCGGTGCCACCGCCGCCCAAGCCGCCCAAGCCGCCAGCTCCGTCGCCATCACCGCCACCACCCAGTCCATCGCCGCCACCAAGTCGTTTCCCTGCGCCGCCAAACCCGCCGCCGCCACAACCGCCTGCGCCGCCCCCGCCACGTCCCATAAAGGCATCGCCATTGCCTCCAAACCCGCCGCCGCCGCCCAGCCCACCGCCGTACAAGTCCTCTTGTATCAGTGGCTGCAATGGCACGGCGTCTGTGACCGGGAACGCGTGCGGCGCAGCGCCGCTGCCGCCATGCGAGGGAGCTGGTGGGGCTCCTATCAACCTCACCAAGCTGAATGCCACAGCGGTAGGCAACTTCACAGCCGCTCAGGCCGGCACATACGTCCAAAACATGGTGGCTTACGCCAATGCGCTGGGCGCCAACGCGTCCACCGGCTTGGCCGTCCAGGCTGTGGCTAACGGAGCTTTGCTTTTGTCTGCTTTCGGATCGAGCGGCACAAATGTGACCAGCAGCACCGCTACTGTGCAGAAGCAGCTCCTCGGCGCGCTTGCTGGCGCGCTGAGCACATCCAGCTCAGCGACGCTTGCCTCCACCCCGGGAGCTGCCGCCGGCGCTGCGAGCGCTGTTGCCGCGCTCACTTCTCCGTCATTAGCGAACAGTGGTGGCGGCCTGGACGCTGACGGCTTGTCATCTGCAGTGAGCGGCCTGTCCGTGTTAGCTACCACGCCGCCGACAGCGCTCTCTCCATCTGGCCTGCAAGCTATGGGAGCAGCTCTGAACAACGTCATTAACGCCACGTCGCAGCAGTCATCCAGCGCGGCTGGCGGTACCTCGCCCGCTGCGGGCAGTTTCGCGGCCGTGCACAGCGTCGTGACGACGCTCGCGGCGACACATGCAGCTTCACTCCCGTTGGGTTCCAATGTGACCGTGTCGACGCCTCTCTTCGGCATGGGCGTCTACGTCTCCTCGCCGGGTGACTCCACCGCGGCGGTGCATAACCAGCCGCTGGCGCTGTCCGCCTCCAATGTGGCGTTCAACCCATTGCCTCCGACGATATTTGCAGCTCTTGGCCCAGCGCCGCCGCCGCCGCCGCCGAACCCTCCACCGCCGCCAGGCGCTCCGCCGCCAGGCACAAATGCGGCGACGTCGTTCAACCTGCAGCCTGGCGGGTCTGCGCGGCTCAACGCTGTTGGAGGTGTGATCACTGTGCTGCCAGGCTACGAGCTGTTGAGTGGCACCTGTCACTTGGGATGGGCGAATCAGACGCTGAGCAATAAAGGCAGCCCGTTGCTGGGTGCCGCCACCAGCTGCAGCGGCGTGACGGCCATGAATGTGACGGATGCGGTGAGTGGTGCCTCCTACACTGCTCAGCTGGTCAACAGGACAGCGTCCTTCTTGCCCTGGTGCATCTCCAACAACGCCTCATGCGCGTTGCAGTCGTTCCGCAACCTCGGCGGAACAACGCTGACTGTAAACGTGAGTGTCATGTGTGCCACTGGAACGGCCTCGCCTTGCGCTGGCGCAGCTGGCTTCACGTTGAATGGCCCCGCTCCGCCGCCGCCGCCACCAACCCCACCGCCTGCACCCCCGCCCCCGCCGCCGCTGGCGGGCAGTGTGTCTGTCGTTCTGACCACGCCCATGGCGGCCTCCCAGCTGACCGCAGCCAATCTGGTGCTTGTACCCTCTAGCCTGCAAGCCCAGATCGCGGCATCCATCGGGACAGTGAATGCTACTGGCAACACAGCCGCCACTGCACCGGTGGTGACACTCATCGGCGTGAGAATAACCGCGAATGTGAGCCTGAGCGGAGCAGGCACCGGAGCTTTGTCCACATCCGCTGGACAAGCTGCCGCTGCGAGTAGCCTGCCCAGTGCGCTTGCACCCGCACTGGGTGTGCCAGCCTCTGCAGTGACAGTGGCATTCGTCGGCAACTCATCAAGCAACGCAAGTGTTGCCATTGCCCAATTCAATGTGTCCATCGCCCCTTCAGCTGCACCGACTGCAGCAGCGGCCTCCGCCATCGTGGCGACGTTGACTACAGCATCGCAGCTGAACGACGTGCCACTGCTCCTTGGCGCGAGCGGCGTGCAAGGCGTTGTGGCTGTCGGAGCTGCAACCAATGCGATTGCAGTGCCAACATTCAGCGCCGTGCAAGGCATCCCGAGCCGCATGCTGGCTCTACCCACTGCAGCTACATTGCAGGCAGCAGCTGCGCGTGTGACAGTCCCACAAGGCAGCGGTGCGACGGCAGTTGTAGTCGCTGCCCCTGCAAACGTCGCAGTCGCGCCTCCTACGCCGGCACCTCTCCCGCCGCCAGCGCCGAGCATGCCGCCAGCGCCACCGCCAGGGCCGCCGCCGCCGCCGCTAGGAGGCAGCGTCGTGGCTGTGCAGCTGGCCAGCGCGCCGCTACCGTCCTACGTGTTGACTCAGCAAAACGTCACCGCCGTGGTGTCCACAGTTCAAACCGCACTTGCGAGCGCTACCAACACGCCTGTGAATGTCGCATTCAGCGGAGTCACAGCGACTACGGTGTTGAGTGTCACCAACGCGAGCAGCTCATCTGCGGCTGTGTTCAACGCGACAGCTCTGTCGCCCGCTGCGTCCACTGCGCTGGCGGCATCGCTCGCGGCTGTGCTTGGCGTGCCGCCGACGAGCGTTGTTTTGGCGCCTGGACCTGGGCTGGGCGCGCTGACAGTCACCGCGACAGTGGGTCCCAGCGTGGCGGCAGCAAACAGCCTGCTCGCTTCATTCGACGCGTCTCTTTTTAACGTGAGTCTGGCCACGTCGCTGCAGCCGAATGGCGGGTACGTGCTCACCAGCTTGGCGCCGACGCAGGCGGTGCTGAACATGGCAGCCACAGTCACGGTGCTGGCTGCAGGCACACCAGGAGCATCGAGAAGTCAGACCAGCGCCACTTCGGTGTCGTCCATCGTGTCATCCACGCTGAGCAGCAGCTTGGCGCCCAGTGTGAGCGTCTCGGCGCCAGTGACGGTCGCTCGCGCGCCGCCGCCGGTGGTCGCGCCTCCTGGTGCCCCTCTCATGCCACCACCACCGCGACCGCCGTCTTCACCGCCGCCGCCGCCGCCTCAGCCGCCGCCTGGACCGCCTCCGTTGCCGCCACCACCGCTGCCGCCCAAGATTGCGCAAATCGTCGCTGGGAATTGCACGCAGCAGTTCCTTGTGCGCGGAGTGAACGCCTCAGGGGCTGCCGTGTGCCTGGACACCACGAACAACACGCAGCTGGTCATGGCACCGTGCAACGGCAACGCTGCGCAGCTGTTCCGGTTCGATGGCACCCACCTGCTGCGTGTGGACTCCGGACAGTGCGTGCAGCGCACCCAGGCCACTGCTGACCGCATCATCATCGGCTCCTGCTCCACAGCTGCGAATGTCACGTTCAGCGCAGACGGCCGCATCATCTTGCAGGACGTGTTCACTGGAACACCATATGGGGACTGCTTGACCACCAACAGAGGCGCTTACGTGGTGGGCAACGTGTGCGCAGATCCTCCGCAGTTCACGTACCAAATGTTCACCGAGGCGTGCGTCAACTTCAGCCCGCCGCTGCCGCCGACGGCGCCAGCACCGCCATCGCCTCCGCCTGGAGTGGCGCCGCCGCCGCCCACTCCACCTGGTCCGCCGCCACCCTCGCCGCCCCGCCCTCCTCCGAAGCCGCCCTCGCCACCTCCGCCCAGCCCGCCGCCGAGCCCTCCGCCACCGCCTGCTCCGCCGCCGCCGCTGAAGTACAGCGTGAGTAGCACAGTGACCGTGCCGCTGGCCACACCTGCGAGTGGGTTGACTCAGAGCACGTTTGCTTCGATCCTGGCCGCCATGACATCCGTGGTGACGGCGGCATCGGCTCCACCTGCAGTTGGCACGCTGATTACAGCCACCGGCGGGCCACAGCCGGTGTTTAGCGTCGCGGCGACGCAGCTTGTGTGCAACGTCACCCTGTCAGGTCTGTCCACCAACTTGACGGCGCAAGAGGTGACGTCTCTGTCCGCACAGCTGGCGGAGTTCATGCAACTGAGTGCATCCGCCGTCGTCCTGGTGCCGCAACCAAGTGGCACAAACCTGAGCACCGCCACGATGCAGGCCACCGTCACGCTGCCAGGCTCCAACGCGGCCACTGTCCAGGCCGCTGCTGCGAAGCTGGGTAACAGCAGTGTGCTGACCACCGCCGCGACGGCGGTGCTGGTACGCAGCAACGGGTTAGCTGTGAGTAGCACAGCTCTGGCAGTGGTGGTCAATGTCGTCATGACCTCTCCGGTCGCAGTGAACGGCTCCGCCTCCGCGACACTGGCCGCGACAAGCGCTGTCGCTGCTCTTGCTGGCGCAGCTGTGAGCTCGCTGTCCACACACGTCGCCTTCAGTCCCGCGCAAGTGGCGTTCCTGCCCCCTCAGCCCCCACAGCCCCCACCGCTGCCTCCATCTCCGCCCTACGCGCCGCCTCAAGCCCCGCCTGGTCCGCCACCCACGCCGCCAGCTCCACCAAGTGGCGCCGTGTCCACGACGCTGCTGTCCGTCGCGTACGACCCCTACGGTCTGCAGACGTCCACCACAGCCACGGTGTCCCTGTCCTTCACGCAGCAAGCCACGGGCTCGAGCTACGCGCCATCCAACCTGAACACGCCCATCACCTTCTCCATACCTGCATCCTCAGCCAACGCGTCCGTGCCGGATGTGTGCCAATTCTTCAACACCACGACGGGGCAGTACGACACCCAGGGCTGCATCGCGCTGCCTGTGTCTCCGCCCGGCGCCAGCGTCAGCTTTGATTCGACGGCGACCACGCCGACGGACGCGTCACTGGCCGCTTCGTGGACCATCTCGGGACCGCTGGCGGCGAATTGCACAAGCACGGTGCTGGACTGCAGCGGGGCGGACAGCGCAACCGCCGTCCGTTTGAACCCGAACAACCCGAACGACGGCTTCGGGTCGTGCAACAACAAGACGAGTGGCGCAGTGCGCATCTTCAGCGGCGAGTTCTGCGCGTTGTGGAAGCCGGCGTCGGCGAACAGCAGTGCGAACAGCAATTCGAGCTGCGCTTGGAATGTGACGGTTCAGAACTTCGTGGGGCCAGGCTGTGGCGCTGGGCTGACCATTACGGCGGCAGCGCCCGCGCCGGTGACGCAGTGCGCGTGTCGCCACGCCACTGATTTCACGTCTGCGCCGCCGCTGGTGATCAGCGCTGCGTCCCCCAAAGACCTGGTGGACTTCAGTCCAGAGGACGTGATCAAGCGCCTCAAGCCGCTCTTCATCATTGTCATCTCCTTCTTCGGAGGCATGCACGTCCTCACAGTGGTCGGCT
>Ga0164296_1005756_pt1 | contig 10744 bp, 11 predicted proteins | sample GEODES057metaG_FD_113533 | JGI IMG/M metagenome (GOLD analysis project Ga0164296, IMG submission 113533) | Dystrophic lake water microbial communities from Trout Bog Lake, Wisconsin, USA - GEODES057 metaG | ecosystem: Environmental > Aquatic > Freshwater > Lake | place: USA: Trout Bog Lake... | reverse complement strand
GCTGGCTACAAGTATAGAGCGCACGGTGAAGCGATTTTATGTGTGATATGACTCAGCGAAGGCGGCAAAAAGGCCCTGTCCAGAGGGTTTCGCCTCTGACTCTATCTAGTGTCACTCTATCGTTGCGCTGCCTCTTGCTGTGCAGCCAGGTGTGCATTTATCTGCCCCAGCATGTTCACGAAGACAGCCTGCTCCTGCGCCGCCGGCAAGAGCGCCGACGCGCAGTAGAGGAGCGACACAATGTCGGTGGTGATCCCCCCCGCCATAGCGACGCCACTACATCTGGCTTGCGCTAAGTACGCTGCCAAGCGGCCGCGTGATGCAGTGCTCAGTCCCGGATGACTTGCCACAGACGCGACGGCGGCTGCATACGCGGACTCCCACATCCGACTGCTGTGGTCAGGAGCGGTGGCCTTGCCACTCTCCACCAGCAGCTTCAGCATGTGCGTCAGCTGGATGGCCGCCTCAGCTGCAAATGCAGCGCCACGTGTGAGAGGCTCCGGCAAGCTGCTCGGCGCGAGGCAGGAGAGAAGCTCCGAGCAACATGGCAAGCTGTTGCCACTCTGATCACACGCCACGGTCGTGATCCACTGCCGCGCAGCCGCGATTTGAGACAACAGCTCCTTCCGCGCAGCTGGCGGCACAGGCATCATGGTCAGCATGACCGCGTTCGGATCCTGGGCACTGGGCACAGCAGGAGGCACCACACTTGTCAAGTGGCTACTCGGAGCGACGGGCACCGGCTGTTGAGATGGTGCCTCACTCCCATGCACTTCATCCTCGCGAGGCGCTTTGACGCCGCTGCCAGTCTGCATCTCTCTTTTCAGCGCATCACTTAACAGGAATAAGCCAGGGCTCTGAGTCGCTTTGCGCAACGCCGCAGCAGATGCAGGCCGGTCGCCATGCATGTTCCCCGATGACCAGCCTTGGTTGCTCTGATTCACTTTTGCACTTAACGCGCGCTTCGGCCACCTCGTGATTCCGTGGCTCCGGCACACACGCTTCAAGGTCGTGCGGCACACGCCCAGCGCCTTGGCGGCGCTCACTAAGTTGTGTCCAAAGTACGCCTGCAGCACCTCGTACGGGATGGCGAACCGCTTGCTACTGCCAGCCTTGGCATCGGCAGTGGCGCCGTTGGACAGCGCACTGCTTGGACGGCTGCCGCCAAGCGCGCCGTCAACAGGGGACACGACGCGGCGTCTTTGCGAGCTACGCGTGGCGAGCAGCGTGGGTGGACAAGAAGCAGCTCGCACACCGCCTGGAGCGTGGCCAGTCTGCTGCGCGGGAGCGTCTCCATCATCGTCCTCGCCGCTCTCTTCCTCCCCGAAATCGTCATCGTCGTCCTCCTCTTCTGCGTCCTCATCGCCACTATCACGGGGATGAGCTGCTGCTGCTGCTGCCGCGTGTGTGGGCTCTGGGGGCTTCACATCAGCTTGCTGCTGTGCGCCAACAGACGGCGCGGCGGCTGGTGTGTTTACCCCTGTCGCACTCGCAGGAATAAACAAGTGCGCCGGCGCATGTGCGCTGGAAGAGGGAGGCGGTAGCAGGGAGGCCAGCTGCACTGCTGCAGCCTCGTAGCCTGTAGCGCTCTGAGGCACCGGTGCACCCGCCATCTGGTGGAGCGGCATGTGCGGCATCTGGGGCATGAATCCCGGCATGTGTGGGTGCCAGGCGTTATTCGGATACGCCTGGGGCCCTCCTTGCGCGGCCATCATGAAGTAGGCCATCATGGTGCTCATCGCGCCTTCTGGCCCCCCTGGCGCAGTGCCGCCACCGCCGGGAGGCATCTGCTGCGCAAGCGTACCAGACCGATACGCGTGTGCAGCGGCAGCAGCTGCAGCAGCCGATATCTGTTGATGGTGGCTTTGAGCGGCCAGGACGTCGTACATGTGCGGCATCTGAGGCATGGCATGCCCGTACCCGACGCCTTGCCATTGGCCACTCATGGTGGGCATGCACCCCCAGAACGGGGTGTTTGGTGCCATCTGATGCGGCATCTGAGGTACCATCTGGCCAGGCCACATGGACAGCCCCGCGCCTCGGGGCGCGCCTTTGTCACCGTCTCCGCCACCCCCTGGGTACACTTGCGTATCTCCCGTTGGGACTGCATGGCGGGGGCGGCTGCCACTCTTCTGCGCACCTCGCGCAGCCATGGCCTCTCTGTCCGATTTGGGCATCTGATTCGGCCGAACCGCGTAGGGCACCTCCGCATCTTGCGTGTCTTCATCCTCATCACGGAAGCGAGCCGGCGTTACGATCGCGCGCCGGCGAGATCCTGGAGCGGCACCAGCGTCAGGTGCACTACGCCCACTTGCCGCCATCGGTCCACGGGCAAGCTTGGCACGCATAGCGCCAGGCGGCTGCGTCGGCGCCACAGCACTAGCAGCAATATCGTGCTGTGCGTGTGCGTCCCCGACGTCATGCATCCCTGCGCCAGCGGGGGCAGCGTCAAGGGCACCCCGTGCAGCACCGCCAAGAGCGCCGCCTCCCACCGCCTGCGTCGCCCCTCTTATGCCAGGCAGAGCACCAGCTGCAGCTGCGGCGTTCAGTCGGGCTTTGCGGCCTGTGTACGGCGGCTCTCCGCACGTACATTTGGGCAAACCGGTGTGTGGGCGAATGCGATGCAGACGGTCCCACATTTTGAACAGCTGCTTGCCGCCACGCACAGTCATGTGCTTGCCCAGCAGCGGTCGCCAGGTGGCGGCATCATCGAAGGCGCGGGACCAGTGCACGATGCCCTGCTCGTCTCGTGCAGCGCGCACAAACTGGTGGATCGCATCCTGCTCCCGCTCTGTGGCTCGGTTGCGGGCGCCAATCTCACAGCCGTGTTTGGTGAGGCCGCGGAACTGGGGAGTCGGGCGCGGCACTGCAGCTGCCCCAGGTAGCGACTTTTCTTTACCTGCACTGGTTGCGGCTTCTTCATTCCCGCTACTTCGGCCACCTGCACCTGCACGACGTCGCCCAGTAGCAGCAGCAGCGGCGGACTCAGCACGCTTCTGGCCTGATGCCAGGATCAGCAGCGCATCCATGCCACCACCATTGTTCGCGCCAGCAGCAGCTGCGCCAGAGACGGGTGCTCGTTGTTGCCCATCCCCATCCCCATCCTCGTCCTCATCCTCCTCGTCGTCCAACTCGTCGTCCTCCAACTCTTCCTCGTCTTCTACCCTGTGTACTCAAGCACGAGAGGGGTACGAAAGCAGCGACAACAACAAGAGTGAGTGCATGTGCCGAACCAGGCGTGAATGTCAGTGGCGGCTCCGTGTGGCGCGGCTTCCGGTCGAAGCAACCAGCGTGCAGTAGGGACCATGAAAGGCCCCGCGCACGCGCAGTGCTTCTTACGCTCGGGCTGCGCGTCGCACAGCATACCCACGCACGCCAACCTCGCGGGAGTGGCTCCCACGTGCGTGAAAGCTGTGCGAGCAGTTGGCAAGAGGCGCGTTGCTAACGCGGGCCCCTTTGGCTTGTACCGCCCCAAGGCGACAGCCCCGCACCCTCGCAGCTGCGCAGTGGCGTAGGGGCAGCCATTGCGCGACAGCAGCAGAGGGGCTGTGCGTGGCGGTGGACGGGCGCGTATGTCGCCCGCAATTTGGAACCAAGGACAAGTGCCCTCCCCCAGGGACTGGTCTCTGGTCCCGTTCGGCGCCCGGACTTGACGCACCATTCGTTTTCCTCGCTGGGTTCTCCCAGTTGGCCCCGTCGAGCGCCGGGCGCGCTCGCCTGTTGCGCAAACACCAGTTCCAGCGCGTCAGTGACTCTGTTGTTGTCTTTCACCCAGCCGCCCTTGGCCCGGGTAGCGGCGCACGGCACCCCTACTGCTTAACTCCAGGCTCGCAGCACACCAACGCGAGGTCGGGACACAAAGCACCAACGGAGCAGAGGGCCAAGACACACCGGAGGACCAGGAGCAGAGCGGGTGCCCATCACCTGCCGAGATGGAGATCGAGAACACGACGGCGGCGCACTCGCCGCCCCTGTAGACACACCCGCAGGAGCCGCTGTAGTCGAGAGGGTCCTTTGGGGTGAGCGCTCGCGGCACAGAAGCGTTGCGCAACTGGCTTTGGAGAAGCGAAAGCCGTCACGTGACACCCTTTCGGAAACCTCCCCTTGAGGGTGTCGGAGCCTACCCTCCCGGACAATTGCTATGCGTGATAGGCGCTGCATTCACCTCGGATAGGTCACTCATATGCGAGAACCCCAGGAGGGATGCGCTGTCCATCATCCAGCCACCTAGATCTGGCCTCGGGAGAACAAACTGCTCTGGAATGCTCGCTCCTGCCTCGACTCCACACCAGACGCGCCTCCGCCAGCCCCAGGGCTGCATGCGCTGCATCAGCAACCGCGCGTGAGCGGCATGGGGGCCTGCACATCTGCGGTGGAGGATAACCCATCACATTCACCCACAGACGGAGAGTACAGCGCTATACTAGCTAGCGCTAGCGCGCATCAAAACGAGGCTGGCCTCGGTGATGAGCACCGATATTTCGATGCGGCAACGACGTTTCGTTACGACACCTCCGCCGCACTCCTTCGCCACGGCCCTGGCGGTGTGCTGTTCCCATCAGCATTGCTGGACGCTGCTGGCTGGACAGGCGAGACTGCACCCCAGGGCGCGGGACTGAGCCCCAGAGCAGATGGGACAGTGGAGCTAGCACGTCGCCTGTCAGTACTCAGTGACGATCTGGCGACAGCGCGGTCAGGGGCTCGTGTGCGTGGCCTTGCTGGCCAGGCACAGCGTATGCTTACTGCAATGCGCAGCTTGATGTCGCTGAAGAGTATGGATCTGGGAAGCTTCACGAGCGGGCCAATCTCCATGTACATGCCTGCCAGCACAGTGGAAATGCTCACATGGCATAGCCACACTTCCGGGCGTGCACCACCACTGGCGCGCCTTGCGCTGCGCATGCGCATCGAAGCAGCGGCGATGGCAGCGGATGTGAAGCATCTAGCGCCTCCGGCGGAGCTGCGAGAGCTATTTGCCGCGCTGCGATGCCAGCTCAGTTCACTGGACCTGCCAGAGCCGATGCTGGTTGCGCCACTGGACAGCGTGCAGAACGAGAGCAGCCGGGTGGTGCGCGTCCCTGTCTCGTTGTCATCCCGCTTTACCACTCACGCGCACGTGCGTGCTCCCACACACACAGTGCGTGTACACAGACGCTGATTCATCGCCTGTGGATTGCGTGGCGGAGTGCGTGGATGCAGCCCCGTCAAGGCGCACCATCGCGTATGCAGCGACCGACCCCTGCCGCCCAGGATGTGCGGCGTCAGGCTTTGTAAGCTGCGTGCCTCGGCTACAGGGCGCCCGCATTGTAATCGCCATGCAAGGCTGCCTGAGGTTGCAGCTTGGTCATGAGCACGCAGGCTTCGGTTGCACAGTGCCCAGCGTGAATGTGCATCTCTTGCCTGCGCTGCGCACTGAGTTTGTGGGCACATGGCATCTGTGGTGTACAGCTACTGGACTGGTGGTCGAGATCAATCACGCCTCTTGCACCGTAGTGAGCCGCCTTACCGGAAACGGAAGTAACAGTGTCATCCAAGGCCGCGTGCTGTACTATGCCGATAAAGACAGCATGCCAGTGCATGCATGGACGGCGCAGCACGCAGCGAACCAGGCACACATAGCACGGCAGTCTGCAGCTGAGTTTAATACAGGCGCTGCGCAGCTGCTGGGCACGTTGGATGGCTCGCTGGACGGCGCGGTATACTTCCGCGCTGCGTCACCATCACCACCCCATTACATATCCTCCCAAACCAGCATCACAGTCTGGAATGCGAAGGACATCTTGCAAGCCGAAACAGCCGCTGGCTTGCCGCACGCTATCGTGGATGACACCGCGGCTGAAGACAAGCTTCCCGCTCAGCAGGTGTGGGGCCACACAGCCAGTGCACTGCGTCGCTGCCGCTGGGACGATGCGCGAGGCTCCAAGAACAGTGTCGAGCGACTTGCCAGGGCTGCTGCTCAGCGTGGCGCCAGCTGCGGGTGGGTGGGCGCATGTGGGTCGGATGCCCGCGACGGCGGTGGTAACAGCACCAATTTCGCGTACAGTAGGCGTCACGGATGGCAGCCAAAGAAGCACTGCCAGTGATTAAGGTGGCATTGTTCTCTTTGCTGGATCAAGTGCAAGCGCATCCTCTATGCCAGTAAGATGCCTGCACAACTCTATAGTGTACGTGGTGCAGTCGCTGCGACCAAGCTGTATCTTTGCTGTGTGCCAGCCCCCAGCACTGTGAAAGGCGCCCACAATTCCAAGTACATCAGTCGTGCCACCGCCATTGCAGAGGGGTCCAACTCGCCAAGTGCGGCGTCGTGGCATTTTGCTAAGAGGTCTACAGCGGAGCGTGGCGGTGGCGCCGTTGAGGAGCAATTCCAGGGCAGTGAGTGGTGAGGTTGGGTTCGAAGGGAGGAAGTCGAAGGCGAGCAGCTGTGCATCAGCTGTGCTAATGACTACTACAGCGTGCTCAAGCAGCCCGGGGTAATAGTCACCTGCGTAGGCTGCGTGAGACGGGGCACTCGAAGACAGTCTCCTTCTTGTTAGCACCGCACCTAGTGCGACGCCCAGCGCCTCGAGGCCCATCAGCGGCGTTTTCATCACATACACATGATTGAGCTGCGGCTCTGAACCTCGTCCAGCGGCGAGGCACTGCCAAGTGCGACACCATCTTGCCCGCCCCTGGAAGGGCCGACGGCTATGTTGGAATGCGCATAGCCTGCTCGTCTGCCCATGTACAACACCTCGCATGTGTGCAAGTCCAGCGGTGTCCAGCCCCGCCCCGCCTTTGCGAGGAGCTGAGATCTTCCACTTCCGCCAAGTGGCCCAATTTGCGCCCCCCCTCCGTCGCCAGGGCCCCGCTCACGTGTTGCACCATGGCGACCTCCACCATGCGCATGACTTGTGCGCCTGGAGGCGCGTCCTTGTGCCTGCTTTGTGTAGGCTTGCTGTCACTACCCACATGACATGTGTCTCCTGACACCCGTCTCCTCTTCCGCCCCAACTGCGCAGTTGTTAGCCGGACGACCCCAGCTCCAGTGTCCCTGGCACTGCCGCTGGCTGCGAAGCGCAGCGTTGCTGCACGACCGACCTCTTGGACGGTGCGTGGACACAGCAAAGCAAAACACTCTCTGGCGGTGGGCCTCTACAACTCGCACTCCAGAGCCCTCACGCGACCCCACGTGTGCCCCGCACCGTCACCACACAGCCGCGTGTGTCACCAGTCACCAGCCGGGGTGCCGCCTCCGTGGTCGCTGTCGCTGCGGTGCGGTCTCCCACCCCTACCTAAGGCCCGCCTCAGCAGATGCGGGCTTACTCCCTCCCGTTTTCCTGACCCGCTCGCCTCCGTCCAGCCCGCGGCGCCGACGCTGGCTGCTGGTGAGGCGACCAAGGGCAAGGGGCACCGCGTGCTGATCATCGGCGGAGACGGCTACTGCGGCTGGGCGACTGCACTTCACCTCAGCGCCCGGGGCTATGAGGTTGCCATCCTCGACTCGCTCGTGCGCCGCGCGATGGACGCCCAGTGCGGGTTCGACACCCTGACTCCGATTGCGAGCATCCACACCCGCCTGGCGGCTTGGAAGGTCCGCACACACGCGTGTCGTCAACTGCTGGGAGTGTCTGTGTGCACTGTGGCACTGACACCTGGCACACAGAGCATGACGGGCAAGGAGATCCCGCTGTATGTTGGCGATGTCAAGTGCGTGTGCTCTTTCGCGTCCCTCCCTCTGCCGCTATCTCCTCGCTTTTTGGTGCTGACTTCCCTCTCCCCACTCATCATCACAGTGACTACGAGTTCCTCAGCGCCGCCTTCACTGAGTTCAGCCCCACCGCCGCCGTGCACTTCGGCGAGCAGCGCAGCGCGCCGTACAGCATGATTGACCGCAGCAAGAGCATTTTCACGCAGGCGAACAACGTGCTGGGCACAATCAACGTGCTGTACGCCATCAAGGAGTTCGCGCCGCAGTGCCACCTTGTGAAACTGGGCACCATGGGCGAGTACGGAACACCCAACATTGACATAGAGGAGGGGTTCATCACGATTACCCACAACGGGCGCACGGACACGCTGCCGTACCCCAAGCAGGGCGGCTCCTTCTATCACCTGTCCAAGATCCACGACAGCCACAACATCCACTTCGCATGCAAGGCGTGGGGCATCCGGTGCACTGACCTGAACCAGGGCGTCGTGTACGGCGTGGCTACCCCTGAGACCATTGCTGACCCAGTGCTCATCAACCGCCTTGACTACGACGGCGTGTTCGGCACCGCGTTGAACCGCTTCGTCATCCAGGCGGCAGTGGGCCACCCGTTGACGGTGTACGGCAAGGGCGGCCAGACGCGCGGCTTCTTGGACATCCGCGACACGGTGCGCTGCGTGCAGCTCGCCATCGACTCGCCGGCCAATGTGGGCGAGTTCCGTGTGTTCAACCAGTTCACGGAGCAGTTTTCTGTGAATGACCTCGCGCGCCTGGTCACCGAGGCTGGCGCCAAAGTTGGCCTCAAGGTGACCAGCAAGTCGGTGCCCAACCCCCGCACGGAGATGGAGGAGCACTATTACAACGCGAAGCACTCCAAGCTGGAGGGCCTCGGCCTCGTGCCGCACCTGCTGGGCGACGCGCTGCTGGACAGCCTGCTCAAGTGCGTGCAGCAGCGCTACACTGTGCATGTTTCTGCATGTACTGACCCTCTTTTGCGCGCTTCTTTCCTCGCGCAGCTTCGCCATCAAGTACAAGGACCGCGTGAACATGAAGGAGATCCTGCCCGCCGTCGCCTGGAAGGATGCTGGAAGCGCAACAGGCAAGACACTCAAGAGCAAGACCGCGCGCTAAAAGCGCCTGGAGGAGTGTGCGTCTCGGGACGCAGATGTGCTCGTCAACCTGGTTTTTGCTAATAGCTAATCATGTCCGCTAAAGAATCGTAAGAATGTTTGTCTGTGTCAACTCCGTTCTACTGTCATCGTCATCTCGTATAGCAGCCTCAGCCTAATCTACTTGCCGTCAAAAGCGGCGCTAATATCAACAGCAACACCCGGCGGCGAATCCACCTGGTGACAAACAACCATCTAATCTCCTGAAAACAGGCCGCAGCCCAGTTGTGGCCAGGCCCTAAACAACACAGCCCCTACACAGAGGGCACCAACACACCCTCCGCAGCATCACCGCTGACGCCAACAGTCTTGACGAAGCGCCCCTTGAACCGGGGCCGTCCCTCGGCATTGGCCTTGCGGACGTGATACCGCACACGAGTGATGAAGTCCCGGCAGCGGCGCTTCTCGAGGTACCGCTTCACGCGCTGCAGGCGAGTCAAGCCGTCCTCTTGCATGTTGCGCTGCGCACACGGTGGCGTCGGCGTCGGTACACGTCCCCCCTTACGTCCATGCTGGTACTGCTGTCCTTTTCGCATTGCTGCCGGCACATCCTCCGAGATGGATGGAGAGCCCGGCGCGTGGAAGAGCAGCGCATCGAGATCAACACCAGCGCGGCGGCTGTGCAGCAGATGGCGCGCGAAGGGGACGAAGCGCTTGGATTGGAAGGGGGAGCCATTGGCCCCATGGCCCGCAGGCAGGCAGCACTCAGCCACCGCCTCTGAAGCAGCTACTAACCGAGCAGCATGGGCGCGAGCTGAGCGACGACCGTTCCCAGGTTGCTGGGTGTCATCGGCAGCAAAGCACGTGCTTCCAAAGCGAGCATCCTCCGCCGCCTCCCACGCGGAGATGACATCCTCCGCGTCCAAGTAGAGACCCACCGCTGCACGGTTGCTCTGCCACAAATTGCTGTCCAGATGCGTCGATTTGGGCATCGTGTTGCCATTGGAATCGTCCGAGAACACGCACTGGTGCTCCTCCAGCTCGTCACCGCACGGGTGCGCGCCCAGCAACGCGTCTGTGTCGTCCAGGTCGAACGCAACGTCGTCGAGGAGCAGACACAGCGCTGACTGCGGTGCGGCAAGGGGGCGTGCACAGAAAAGTGCAGAAGGCGGCCGGAAGGGAACCAGAGTCAGTGTGCCTTTCGCCTCGGCGACGTTTGCAGAGCGCGAGCACACGCTGGCGAGGACACGCGTGCGCGACAGGTGCTAACCGCGCACGTGCCTTGCGCAGCGCCGTGTCGACGAGGAAGCTCCGCGTTGACAGGACAGCTGGCTCGCTGCGAGGCCGCGCACACAAGGGCACACAGTCACGGGTCAGCCGTTTGTCGCGTGGACTGCGGAACAGAGCCGTTCGGCGCACACGTGCGGCCAGTGTCATGGCTGGGGCACTCACGACCGGACGCACCTGTTGTGGTCTCCAAGCGAGCTGGTGTGCGACAGTGGGTGCCGAGCCTGGTCGCAGGTGAGTGACTCTGCTATTGCCGCCCACGCCTCGTGCTCGTGCTCCGGCGCTGGCTCCATGCTGCGCCCGTCAACAACAAGCGGCTCCAGCACCTGCGTGGCGAGTCTCAGAACGGGGTTCCGGCGTCCGCCGGCGAGGCCAAAAACAAGACGTCTGCCGGAGGTGAGTGCCGGCGGCGCCACAAGTTGCGCACCTCCGGCGACATGGAGTCCATCAGACAGTCGGCCATGCTCGACAGGACGCGAAGTGGGACGCAGGAAGACGCGGCTTGAGCTGCACGCCGGTGGACGTGACCTCGACGAGTCAAGTTCTGGCCGGAAGGCTCCACGCGCGCTGCGGCCCTCAGCAACTCAACACTCCCGCGGACTCTTGCGCGTCAGTGACTCACTGAGTAGTCGAGGACGTCTGCACAGGGACCAGAGCTTGG
>Ga0164296_1005753_pt1 | contig 10747 bp, 10 predicted proteins | sample GEODES057metaG_FD_113533 | JGI IMG/M metagenome (GOLD analysis project Ga0164296, IMG submission 113533) | Dystrophic lake water microbial communities from Trout Bog Lake, Wisconsin, USA - GEODES057 metaG | ecosystem: Environmental > Aquatic > Freshwater > Lake | place: USA: Trout Bog Lake... | reverse complement strand
TTTGGGCTTGGTAATCTGCTAAATACTAGGAACAGGAGTTCCTAATGGGCATTGAATCAGAAAACAGCTTAGAAACACTCAAACAAGACCTATTCAAGTATGTCCAATATCAACTGGGTAGTGAAATTGTTGACCTTGAATTGGATGCAGAACATTTTGAATCTGCTTACCGTAATACTATTGGTACCTATCGTCAGCGGGCTGAAAACGCCTATGAAGAAAGCTACACCTTCATGGAACTGGTCACCAATGTTAACATCTACACCTTGCCGCAAGAAGTGCAAAGTGTGCGACAGGTATTCCGTAGAACTTTTGGTGACTCCACTGGTCCGTTCGCTTCAAACTTTGATCCATTTAGCCAGGCATCGTTGAACGTGTATCTCATGAACTTCAACGTGGCCGGCGGTCTTGCCACGTACGATTTCTACAGTCAGTACGTGGAGTTGGCTGGTCGTATGTTTGGTGCCTACATGGTTTATACCTTTAATCCTACCACCAAAAAACTACAGCTCATGCGCGATCCTAAGGGCTCAGGTGAAACAGTATTACTCTGGACCTACAACTACAAGCCCGAATTTAACATGCTGACTGATCCGCAGATTACACAATGGATTCGTAACTATATGGTAGGCAACTGCAAGCTGATTATTGGTGAAGCTCGTGAGAAATTTGGCACCATAGCCGGCCCACAAGGCGGTGGTACATTAAACGGTACGGCTATGAAGGCCGAAGGCTTGGCCATCATGGAACGCGGCATTGAAGAACTCAAAACCTACGTAGACGGTTCGCAACCACTCACCTGGGTAATCGGCTAACTACAAGTTTTGTGCCAACGAATAAAGTTGGTCAATGAAGTAGATTTCTTACAGCAATATGGAGTCAAATTGGATTTACGCAAATAAGCGTAAACATACTAGTTGAGTGGATAAGTATTCATGCTGATTGCTCCTTTTAAGCATTAGAGTCGGTGGATATGTCCAGTATCGCGATCGACACCATTATTTAGTTGACAGACACCATTTTTTCTTGTATAATCATTAAATGGATTGTATGATTGATATTGAAGGATTGGCAACTGGACCTGATGCAACTATTTTAACAATAGCATGCCAAGCCTTTGACCCTTTAGGGTCAGGATACTACAGTCAACAATACTATGCTCGAATTACTTTAGAAAGCCAAGAAGGACGTGGTATTGAACAAGGGACTATAGACTGGTGGGCTACACAGCCCGAGGCACAAGCAGAAGCCTTCATGGAAGAAGGCCGAGTTCCCTTAGATCAAGCTCTATCTAGTTTATATAAACTAGTATGGAAATGTAATCGTGTCTGGATGAATGGACCCACGTATGATGCAAATATTCTGGAACATGCCTACAAGAGCTATGGTATGGCATTGCCTTGGCAGTTTTACAAAATTAGAGACACCAGAACCGTTTACAGTCTCTGGCCCGAACTGCCTAAACCGCCTACCAGTCACCATGCCTTAGAAGATTGTCGCCGCCAGATTGACATGCTACAGGCCACACTAAGACACTTGAATGTAAAGGAAATCAGATGATTATAGGAATTTGTGGACTGATTGGCTCGGGCAAGGATACCATTGCTGATTACCTACAAAACATACATGAATTTCGTAGAGAAAGTTTTGCAAGCACGCTCAAAGATGCTGTATCCGCAGTGTTTGGCTGGGATAGAGAACTTTTAGAAGGGCGCACCAAAGAAAGTAGAGCCTGGCGTGAACAGGTGGATACTTGGTGGGCTGAACGCTTGAACATGCCCGGCCTTACTCCACGCTGGGTATTACAACACTGGGGAACAGAAGTAGTGCGCCGTAGTTTTCACGACGATACCTGGATTGCCAGCTTGGAAAACAAACTGCGTAAAACCACGGACGATGTAGTAATAAGCGACTGTCGCTTTCCTAATGAAATAGCGGCCATTAAACGTGCTGGCGGCATGGTTATTAGAGTAGTTCGTGGCCTGGAACCCGAATGGTATCAAGTGGCAGAATATGCCAATAGTGGGCTTGAAATGTTTCAAGAAAAGTTAAAAAGCTACGGTGTCCATGCCAGCGAAACTGCCTGGATTGGAACCCAGTTTGATGCTGTGGTTGATAACAACGCCGACGGTCTAGACAATCTCTACAAACAGGTCAAAGATCTGGTTCAAGATCTCCAGGGCGCCAGGGCAGATTTGACCGTTTGACTTCCTCAACACAATTTTGACAAATAGTTTTTAAGTTTCGCACAGCACTGTTGTTCATGTTGCCATCAATGTGATACACCATTAGCTGTGCCGAATACTTGGCCCTGAAGCCGCATCGATCACATGTGGGTTTTTTCTTGTAGCCAGATTTGGTCCAGCGAGCTTCGGGTGGTTTTTGTTTTCGTCCTCGCTTGACACAGTACTCACAGCGACTACGATAGTGTGCAACACCATCACGATAGTAGTTTACAGCACAAAATCGTTGGTTGCAGGCGGTACAAGTGGGTCTTTCCATGCAAATACTTATGAAAACCTTTGGCAAAGGGGTGCGATACACGACTCTTTTTGAGATAACCGATAAATATCTTTATTAATAAAAAGGATTTTGTTATGACCTTACTATCACCTGGTGTACAAGTCAGTGTAATTGATCAAAGTAATTATACTCCAGCCGCTTCTGGCTCGGTACCATACTTCTTAATTGCTACGGCACAGAATAAAATTTCTGGCGCTGGTACTGGAGTTGCTCCTGGAACACTGGCTGCAAATGCTAATAAATTGTATTTGATGACAAGTCAGCGAGACTTGTTATCTACCTATGGTAATCCGTTCTTTTACAATACTACAGCAGGCACTCCAATTAACGGTTATGAACTCAACGAATACGGTTTATTGGCTGCGTACTCGGCATTGGGAGTTACCAATCAGGCCTATGTACAACGGGTTGATATTGATTTGGCTGCACTGACGGCAAGTTTGACACGCCCAACCGGCGCACCGGCAAATAATACCTTTTGGTTAGATACTACCAATTCAAAATGGGGTCTTAATCAATGGAATATCACAACATCGGCATTCACTAACCAGGTGCCATTGGTTATTACCGACACCGGAGATTTAGAAACCGATTCAACTGTACCTTTGCAAAGCTATGGCAGTATCGGTAACTACGCTGTGGTGGCAACAAATCTTAAAAATCCAATTTATTACAAGCGTAGTGGACCAACAAGTTCCCAAGCTCCAAACTGGTTACAAGACAGCTACACAGCCGACGAACTGTACAACACCTGGGTTCTGCTCGGCGGCAACGAGTGGAAAACAGCATGGCCCACCATCACAGGTACCACTGCACCTACCAGCTTGACTGCTGGCAACACAGTGATCATCAATGGTCATACAGTTACAGTTTCATCTACACCAAGCGACAACACAGTACAATATCTAGTTGGCCAAATCAACAGTGCTGTCAACAGCTACGGCGTTTATGCTGCCAACATTGGTGGTAGTTTGAACCTGTATGCCGACGGCACAGCCACAGGCGCTACAGTTTCTGTAACTGGCGCCACGGGCAACGGTACAGTGGCTACCTTGTCTTTCAGCACCCAAACAGTTGCTCCATTTATTGTTGGTGACGAAATTGTAGTTTCTGGAATCAATCCTACCGGCTACAACGGCACTTATACAGTAACGGCCTGCACAACTACCACGGTCAGTTATGCCAGCACTGAGTCAGCCAGCTATGTCAGTGGTGGCAGTGTAACAGGTGGTGCAGCCAACGGTGGTGTAATCTACGTCACAGGAACAGCCTTGACTCAGTTAGGTATTACAGCTGGCGAGTACTATGCTCCTCAATACAACTATGGTCCCAATTATGCTGCTCCAAAATGGAGAGCTGGTCAGACCATGCCAGCTCCGACTGGTTCGATATTCCAACAAACCAACAGCGTAAATTTGGGCGCGACCTTGGTTGTTAAAAATTACAGTTCTACACTGGGTACATTTGTTGCACAGGCCTGCCCTGTGTACTCTAATAATGCCAGTGCTATCTATGCCTTGGATCCATCACAGGGCGGCGGTGCAATACCGTTGGGCACTACCTATGCCCAAATTGACCCATATCAAAATTCTACTGGTGCGCTTCAAATTTTGGAAAGATATGCCACAGGTGCCACAATTATCACGGCAACCAATAGCAATCCAACATTTACCACAGGCTCAACCTTTACAATTTCCGCAACTGAACCCGAAACCGGCACCTACACAACACCAGTAACGGCCACTATTGTAGGAACTTCTACCGCTGACTTCGTAGCAGCAGTCAGTGCGGCCAGTGTAGAAAATGTTAGTGCTACTGTCAACAGCAGTGGTGCATTGGTTCTGACGCATGCTGCCGGGGGAGATATCATCCTGGTTGATGGTACTCATTCACCTATCAGCACAGCAGGATTCACGGTGTACACTTCACCATCAACATCATACAGTGTGGGTGTAACTTATGTAAACTCTGTAGATGCATCGGCTGGATATCAGCTGAGCAACTGGGCCACATATCCAACCTTTACCTACATAGCCAGTGCAGGAGCACCAGATCAAAATCCTGCCAGTGGCACCTACTGGTACTACAGCGACGCCACCACAGCAGACATCATGATTCAATACAATGGTGCCTGGGTTGGTTATCAAAACTGCCCACTGGATGTGCGTGGATATGATTTAAGTTTGACCAATGCTGCAGGTCCAATTTTCAGTACTACAGCACCAACTACACAGACTGATTCAACACAGAGTCCATTGCAGTATGGCGATCTGTGGATCAACACCAGTGATTTAGAAAATTACCCATTGCTTTTCCGTTGGGAAAATATCAGCGGACAAGATCAATGGGTTCAGATCAACAACACCGATCAGACCACAATCAATGGTATCCTGTTTGCTGATGCTCGTTGGGCTCCAAATAGCACAACCAACCCAGTATCGGATCCAATTCCTTCGATCACCAGTTTGTTGGTCAGCGACTATTTAGATTTGGACGCACCAAATCCAGGACTGTATCCAGATGGTATGTTGTTGTGGAACACACGCCGTTCAGGATTCAACGTCAAACAGTTTGAGTACAACTACTTTAATTCAACATCATTCCCAGGTGAATCTTTACCAACTCAAACAAGTACCTGGGTAACAGCCAGTGGCAATCGCAACGACGGTAGTCCATACATGGGACGTCAAGCTCAGCGAGCCATTATTGTCAAGGCTCTGCGTGCTGGCATTGACAGCAATACAACAATACTTGAAAATCAAATTCAATTTAATTTGTTGGCTTGCCCAGCTTATCCAGAACTTGCTGCAAACATGGTAACATTAAATGACAATCGTAGAGATACTGGATTTGTTGTGGTCGATACACCATTGCGCTTGACCCCAAGTGAAATTGTAACCTGGGCGACAAACAACAACGGTGCAGGATTGGCAACAGGCGATGGCAATTCAGCCATTGGAGCTGCTTATGCGGGCGCATTCTACCCCAGCTGTCAAACTACTGACCTTAGTGGTAACTTGGTAGTCACAGCACCGAGCCACATGATGATTCGCACCATTATTCGCAGCGATGCGGTCAGTTATCCATGGTTTGCGCCAGCTGGATTGCGACGCGGTGTAGTCGACAATGCCCAACTTATTGGATACATTAATTCAGTCACCGGAGTGTTTACAGCCAATACTGTTAACCAAGCCTTGCGCGATGTGCTGTATCAAAATGATATCAACCCAATCACCTTTATTCCAGGCGCTGGTATTGTTAACTTTGGCAATCATACCCTGCAAGGAACCAACACAGCATTGGATCGTATCAACGTGGCACGTTTGGTAGCTTACCTGCGTGGTCAGTTAGAACGCATTGGTAATCAGTACTTGTTTGAACCCAACGACGCTATAACTCGTTCGGCCATTGCTGGGCAGATTACATCACTGATGAACGCATTGGTAAGTCAACGCGGCATCTACGATTATTTGGTAGTGTGTGATTTGACAAATAATACTCCTGCAACCATTGATGCAAACGAATTGTTTGTTGACATTGCAATCGAGCCAACAAAGGCAGTGGAATTTATTTACATACCAATGCGTATACAAAACACTGGTACTATAGCAGCACAACAGTCGGCTTAACACAGTTGGGACAAAGGTTGTCCCAACAAGCCGCCATAAATAAAGTATATTAGGAGAATAACAAATGGCAACAGCTTCGCTAACACGAATGAGCGTACCAGACTTGGATAATAGTCAACAGCCTCAACAAGGTTTGTTGATGCCCAAACTACAGTATCGCTTTCGCGCTACTTTTACAAATTTTGGTGTTGCTCCTACGGCTGCTCCTGTTACACAGCAGGTCATGGATTTCACACGTCCTAATATCACTTTTGACAACATTGATCTTCCTATCTATAACAGTACTGTTAAAATTGCTGGTAAACATTCCTGGGCCGACATCACTTGCAAACTGCGTGATGATGCCAGTGGTACTGCAAGTACTTTGGTTGCTGGTCAATTACAGAAACAATTAGACTTTAACCAGCAAAGCGGTTCGGCCGCCGGCATCGACTACAAGTTTACTGTACAGTTTGATGTGCTGGATGGCGGTAACGGCACCAATGCTCCAACTGTATTAGAAACTTGGTATATATACGGTGCTTATTTGCAAGCTGTAAACTATGATGCAGCCAATTATGGTACAAACGAGGTCATGACTATTACCATGACCATCCGTTACGATAATGCACAGCAAGTACTTAACGGCAATCTCACCGACGGTGTTGGATCAACACCTACCTCTACTGTAGCAGGTCAAGGTCAACCAGGACAGCCCGTTTCGACAGGCTAAGATTTAGCCCATGGGAATTCCTACAGACTTACAATCTTTTCCGCAGGGAAAAGGTCTAACTGATTACGATCACGCAGCTAAAACCTTTGATACTGGTGGATTTTACAAAGCCAATGGCCAAACGCTACAGAACGGTCCAAGTGGAACTTATCAATATCTTCCACGAAATAAATTTTTATTTCATGTATATTTCAATGTCAATTTAAATATACCGGCGCTGGCTAATTTGTTTTCGGGTGGCAAATTACCACGAGTAGGATTGATGGTTAAAACAGCACAGTTGCCCAGCTACGACATAGATGTGGCCACCATGAACCAGTACAATCGCAAACGTCTGGTTCAAACCAAAATCAACTACAATCCTGCAACCATTGTATTCAACGATGACAACAGTGACTTGATACGCAACATGTGGTATCAGTACTATCAGTACTATTACAATGATCCTACCTATCAGTACGGCGATACTCCAGCACAGTCGGGCGTGCTAGGACAGCTAGCCACACCCTTGCCGGTAATTGGAGCCAATTACAATGTGAGCGATGTGTATGCTCCAAATAGACCAGTTGAACACTGGGGTCTCAGCGGGCAAGGCTACACCAATCCTACCTTGGAAAGTCTGGCCAGCAGCCTGTTGACTGGTCCACAAAGTGGGCAACAGCCCTTCTTCAATGACATAACCATTTATGGCATGAGTCAGAAGACTTTTGCTCAGTACACCATGATCAATCCGTTGATCACCAACTGGACCCACGACACCTACGATTACAGTCAAGGCAATCAGGTTGTAACACACACCATGACTTTCCGTTACGAAACAGTCAAGTACTATTCCGGTGATATTGGCGGAGCACAACCCAGTGAAACAGTACCTGGATTTGCCAGTAACGAATACTATGACACTACACTCAGCCCAATTGCTGCACCTAATAGCAATAATCTAGTTCAACAAAGCGGTAGTCTAGTAAGTGTACCGAACGGAACAAAACAAGATTTACAAGCGCTGAATACGGGCCAGAATACCTTGCAAAATATTGTTGGTGCAGTGGGCCAAGGCCTAGTACCAGCAGCGGCCGGATTACTAGGCACCGCACTAGCTGGATCAGACAGCACAACACAGGCCTTGCTGGCTGAATTAGCTCCAGCCGTAGCCTTCGGAACACCACAGGCCGCACAGCAGGCACAGAATTCGCCATTTGGATTTTTATTTTCATCTCCGCCTGGAACCGCCAATCCACCAGATCCAGTTGGTCCTCCAGTATCACTGGCAGATCCAAGTACATCGGCCTGGCAAGCGGCCTATGACAGTGGTAACATTCCACAGGACTAATCATGGGCTCAGTCAACGCAATCAACAACAAAACTGATCAAACAGTACAGATATTTGATCGGTTCTACAGTTATCAACAGAGTGTAGCGGCAGACGAGTACGATGCTGTGCTCAGTTATTTCAAATCAGTCTTTGGCAATGCCGAAGCAGCTGCCAACTTTACTGTAAGCCTGTTTAGAGTGGCTCAAAGATCAAATATCCCAGTAATGACCTTGTTGCAACAGATACAAGGGCAGTCAGGGCCTCAGCTCACGGCCAGCTTGGCCTATTTCTTAAACGGAGTGCGCAGTGCTACTACCTTGTTGGGCGTAAAAGTTGCGACTCAACCCAACTATTATGTAGCTCATAACATTAGGATTTGATCTATGAGCAAGTTTGCATCGGGTCCTTATGTGGTCAAAAATGCACAAAAATATGTAGGTAGTGGAGTACCCAGATACCGTAGTTCATGGGAATGGGCATTCATGAACTTTTGTGACACCAATGAAAATGTCCTACAATGGGCCAGCGAGCCAGTGCGTATTCCTTACCGGCATCCCATTACTGGAAAAAATACTACTTATGTACCCGACTTTATTGTGACCTATCGCGGACCCAACAATACCATGCGGGCTGAACTGATTGAAATCAAACCCAAAAGCCAGAGTTTGATTGAAGAAAAGCAAAGCCAACGAGATCGTGCGCAGGTCGCAATCAACTATGCCAAATGGGATCAGGCCACCAAATGGGCTCGTGCCAATGGCTTGAGTTTTAGGGTTATAACCGAAGATCAGATATTCCGCAATGGCGGCACCAAAAAGCGGTAAATATCTGCATGACCAAAAAATTAGAAGAGTTGTTTGGGTTTGACAATCTGGAAGCCACTACTCCAGCTGAAGATTCTGCGCCTCAAAACATCGAAGAAACTCGTACAGCATTGGCTGCCATAGATACCACCATCGACAAAATTGATGCAGCCTTGCCGGCTGTACGCGGCCTAGATGCATCCGATGTTGAAATGGACGAGCTGGCTGCCAAGGCCACTGCCACTTTTGATGATCTCATGGATCTTGGCATGAACATCGACAGCCGTTATGCTTCAGAAATATTTGCCGTGGCTGGAGCCATGCTGGGTCATGCTCTTACTGCTAAAACAGCCAAGATGAACAAGAAACTCAAAATGATTGATCTACAGATGAAAAAGCTGAAACTGGATCAAGAGCGTGGTGAAGATCCTGAAGTAGAAACAGCTCATGGCCAAGTCTTGAGCCGCAATGATCTGCTAGAGCGTTTGATCAGCAACCGACCAAAAGATTAAATTTGCATAAATATCATATAGGGATACAAATATGAAAAATTTTCAACAATACCTCGCCGAAAGCGAAAGAACCTACAATTATCGTATCAAATTTGTAGGCGACTTAGAATCAGATTTTTTAAAGCGTCTTGAAGACAAACTCAAACAGTTTGATCCTGTCAAAATTTCTGCCGCTAAAACTACACCAGTTCAACTCAAACCTGCAGATTTTCCTGCATACGACAACGAGCGTGTAACTCATGTGGATGTGGAATTCCGCTATCCAGCCGTTGAGCCACAGATACATGCATTGTCGCAACTGTTAGGTATGAATCCCAATCGTGTGCGCATGTTGACCGTACCTTACGAAGATGGTATGGCAGAAGAAAAAGCCAAAATTGAAGACGAAAATAAAGACCTTTTGGCCAACACTGACTATCCAGCTGATGATGCTGAACAGAAAGCCCTGAAGAAAGATTATTCAGCACCGTACGATGAGCATGCTGTGTTAAAAAATACTTACCGCAGCGACTTCACAGTGGCTGGTGGCAAGACACCGCCTGCCAAGACCACAAACGATTTGCCCATGGGCAACATGAGTCCTATGACCAAGATGCATCGTAAACCCAAGCCACCAACTGGCGCAAAACCAAGGAACATATAATGACATTTTTTTACGACCTCAACAAACGACTAGCCGACTTGGCTGCCAAACAAGATCAACGTCTTGACGAAAGCCGGACCGCTGTTGATGAAAGTGCCTTCTCCAAGTTGGCCAAAGAGATTAGCAAGAACCCCAAGGTAAAAAATCCTGCGGCAGTTGCTGCCACCATTGGTCGTGAAAAGTATGGTCAACGGGCCATGACAAAGAAAGCCATTGCTGGCAAGAAAGCCAAGCATCATGAAATGGATGAAGACTTTAGTCCCATCAACGAAAAGTTTGCCGAACCAGTAAAACTGAATCCGGCCAAGAAAGGCATGTTTGCCGGCAAGACCAAAGCAGAACTACAAAAACAATACAACCATTTGAAGGCATCGGGTCCACATCACAAAGGTAGTCCTGAGTACACCAAGATGAAAGAGTTGGCCTTTGCTATCCGTGCCAAGTCAGGTTGGGGCAAGATGGACGAAGCCGACATGGAAGAAGGCAACGAGTTCTCGGGCGAGCGATTAAAAGCAATCAAAGCTGGCAAAAAAGAATTCAAAGTAGATGGCAAGACCTATCATGTCACAGGTGACACCACCGATGAAAAAATGATGGAAAAGAAAGAACCCAA
>Ga0164296_1005750_pt1 | contig 10755 bp, 14 predicted proteins | sample GEODES057metaG_FD_113533 | JGI IMG/M metagenome (GOLD analysis project Ga0164296, IMG submission 113533) | Dystrophic lake water microbial communities from Trout Bog Lake, Wisconsin, USA - GEODES057 metaG | ecosystem: Environmental > Aquatic > Freshwater > Lake | place: USA: Trout Bog Lake... | reverse complement strand
GACTACCGCTGACGCGGCGCCATTTCACCCCGTTTCGGACCCGTCCGGACCTTCCCCGGACCCTCAGGCGTAAAAGTGCCGTTTCGGACCTTTTCCCGGAGGTCCGAGGCGGCCTGGGGTTATGTCCACGTCACCGACGTCACTGTGACTGTCCCGCTCGCGAAACCGAGAGAAGATTGAGAGACCGCATGCGGCGATGCGCGGAGGTAAGACGCAAGGCGGCCGCGTAGGAGCAGGGCTCACTTGTTGAGCAAGTCTGTGCTTCGGGAGCGCAGAGCAACGTCGCGTGTGTGGGCTGCTGAAGCGCGCTTCTCACCATGTCTCTGGTGTCCATCAACGGTGCGCAGCTGCCCTGCCCCTGGAGACGTAGAGTGAGCGTGCGCCCACTGTGTTTGCTGTGGTGCAGCTGGCAAGCGCGCGTCCGCGGCTGCCACCGCTTATTCTCCGCCGTATCACTGCTACCGCCGTTCTGATCCCTGCCCGTGGTCGTGCGCGCCACCAGTGTACGACATCACAAACACGCCAAACGCACATGCAAATGAAGCCATCAAGACGCTGAACCGCTTCACGCGGGACACGTTCGGCCTGGGCGGCATCTTCCACGGCGCGGTGGAAGTGAACGGCGAGGAGTGGTCCTTCGGTGCGTCACGTCCACTTCGAGTGCTTCCTGGACGGGAGTGCCTGAGAGCTGTGGCCCGCCTTGTGGGTGTTCGCCTCCTACCCGGGCCTGGACGGCTGTGTGTGCGCCACCGCACGCTTTTCTGACCCCACTCGTCGCTTGCGTTAGGCTACTGCCCATACGGCACCGGGGTGCGTCTCAACGAGACACGGTCAGAACTGTGCGTCAGCGTTTCACCTCTGACCTCCTACCTCGTCACCGATGCAGGTGTACAGTTGCACGCCGAAGGGTAACCCGAATTACACGTTCAGGGAGAGCATTCCGCTGGGCGTGACGTCCATCAGTGCGCCACAGGTGCGTTCCAGCTGTGCATGGCCCTGCTCCCGTCAACATCCGCTCTTACTCTGCCATCCCGCAGTTCCGTCGGTCGATCGAGGGATTGCAGGATGAGTGGCAGGGCTGGACGTATGACTTGCTGAGCCGCAACTGCAACCACTTCTGCGAGGCCCTGGTCGAAATCCTGGGCGTCGGACCCCTGCCCGCGTGGGTGAACCGCTTCGCCGTGAACGCGGACTACGCGTTGGAGACGAGCCAGACGGCGCTGACTGAGGTGAAGAAAATGTGGAAGAGCAGCACCGACTCTGTGCAGGCGGCAACAAATTGGGTGAAGGACCGCTTGCCTGCCATTGGTGCGCTTCGCTTCTCACATTCCTGCGTGTCTGCGTCCAGCACTGACAATGCCAACTGCCTGGATGCAGACCCAGCGTTGCTGCCTCCTCCACCATTTGTTGTAGCGCCACCCTCAACCGCCAGTGCTGGGCCATCGTCACAGCTCGGCGCCGCCGCCTCATCCTCCGCAACAAGAGACAAGGATGCAGGCACGAAGACAACCTAAACGCGTGACGATGTAATCACAACCTCTCAGTAGCGCCCGCCACGGTCGTAGCCGCGGTCGTAGCCGCCTCCCCGGCGATCGTCGTAGCCACGCCGGTCATCATAGCCGTACCCGCCCCGCCCCGGGGGGGCACCAGAGTAGGGCGCTCCATAGGGAGCGCCGTAGCCACCGCCACCGCCGTATGGGGGCGGGCCACCACCACCGCCGCGGTAGCCACCACCGCCGCCGCCGCCAAATGGAGGCGGCCCGCCGTAACGACCACCACCACCACCACGCGGGTCCTCTGTTGTCAATGGCAGAGTGACCTTGCGCGTCAGATGCATGCTGCAGAACGGCTCTCATCAAGGCAGTCTTCGCTACCAGCGATCGTCACGTACCGGTGAGGCGACGAACGATGCCCATAAAGAAGCCCGTCTTTGAGCGGATTCCATCCAGGTTGCTGCTGCCGTACCGCTCGACGCATTTGACGGCCAAATCGACGGGCAGGTCACGCAGCGCTTGCGCGACGCGAGACTCGAGGTCGCCTTTTTTGAGACGGCCTTCAGCCTCAAGCGCCTCAAAGGCTTTGCGCACAGGCCGCGGGAGGTCATCCAGCATGCTGAACAGGTCAGTGCTTCCCTCGGCGGAGACGCGCCGGATGATGCCTATTTGCAGAGTTGTTTGTTGACGGCCAGAGAAATATAGAGCCGTAAGCTTGACGCACTGGCGTGTTGTGTCACGGAGAGCGCTACGCACCCAGCAGGAAGTTGGACTTCTTGTTGATTCGAGACAAGTTTGCCTCTGCGAAGCGCTCGACGCAGGCGTCTGCGTCCGCCGCCTTCATTTTGTCGAGCTCCTCGAACACCGAGGAGTCCAACTCCTTTTCGCCGATAGTGCCGTCGGCAACTAACCGATCCAGACGAGCCCGCCACCCGTCGCCGCCGCGGCTGCGGGAGCGTTCGCGACGGGGCGGAGACGCGGCTGCAAGGTATAGACAGCAAGTCAGTACGGGGGGCTGCTGAGGCGGACAGATTGGGCAGGTGGCGTACAACGCTGTTCCTTGTGATCCCTGCGGGCCGACAACACGGGTGCGTCAGGCGATCGATACAGCGGAGCATGCTAACGCCTCTTCTGCGCACCGTGGACTCGGGCTCCGGCTGCGTCCCGTGCGCTGTGACACAACCAGAGGCACGATGTCAATGCAGCACGAAGGAAGCGATGCAGCAGCAACGCAACAATGTGGCACGTACTCTGGGCGCATCGTCGTCGCTCATGGCTGCGCGACTGCCGGTTCTGGGAAGAGCGCCAAGTGTGACACGGTGTCTACGTCTGACAGATGCCCCGCCTTGCACGGTGCGAGCTAGATGAAATCGTTACACTGATACTGTGCATCATCCTGCCTGGCTGCTGTTTGCAGACGAGCTGTCCGTCGGTCTGCCCATCCAACCCATCCATCGCAGCTGCATGTACACTCGGTCCACCGCCGCCTCGGCAGAATCCAGCGCTGGACGAACGTCCAAGTGCATGCCGATGGGCTTTCCCGGCTCCGGAGCAGCGTTGTAGAAGTCAATGACATACCGCACCTGGCAGCACAGGTTGAAATGTGACCTTGATGCCTTTCTATCCAATCTTTACTGAGCAGCTCTTACACACACGCATAGGGACGCACCTGCTTGCCGCATCTATCGACGATCCAATCATGGCGGTCGAACGGCAGCTTGTAGCCCAGAAGGTTCAATAATCGAGCTTTGGGGCTGTAATCCTGCGGCTTGCCGCAAAATGTCACCAGGCGAGGATTCGCGCATTCACTGATGCAGACAGACCGTCAGCACTTGATGTGTCAATGCCCTGCGAGCTCCACAGACTGCACGCACCGACTATGGAGTGCCTCCCAGGCCAGAACCTCGCGCCAAGCGCGCTCATTCACCGCGTTGTGAATTGCTACGACGCTGAAGTAGGCGTGTACGTGACCTGGTCAGTGCGAACTGCATGCGCAGCGGGGACGACGCAGTAGCAGAGCGTGCCTTGACATGTCCTCCTCCTGGGGTACCCAGCCTTTGCGACGCATGGCGTTGAAAAACATCTGCTCCGACGGATATGTCCATGTATGGGCTATGCCACACAAGAGACGTCAGGGCAACAGCGAGTCTCTCGGCATTTGCACTAACAGCGTCCACACCTGTGCTGTCTGCCTGGTGGTGCGGCCGCACGTCGCCGAGCGGTATGGATGACCGCACACGCTCTGTTGACAGACGACGCCTGAACGGAAGGCACGTGGCGGACTGTGAGCCCGTCTCCAGGTCCAGGAGGCAGAACTGTCCCAATGCAAGTCTAACCTCTGGCCCGGCGCTGGTTTGTTGCTCTCGGTTTTCGCTGCAGTGTCGCTGGCTGGGGCTGCTGGTTCACCGCAGCCTGGAGCACAGTGAAGGAGTGAGAGCGATGTCGGCCTTTACGAGGACCCTTGTTTCTGCGCACCCGATGGTGTGCGCATCATTGGAGCGCTCATTCTGACGCCTCCACCAAGCTCGTATTGCGTTCAGTCAGCGGAGGAAAGTCGCCGATCCCATCTCCGTGCACAGCAAATCGTCAAACGAGGGGAACCAACATGGTGGTCGAGATAATCGAGTCGACGGGGCGCGCGAAAGAATAATAATATATCGGTAGAGTTTATGATGAGGGCCAAGAGGTCTTATTGTTTCTCGGGCATAGCGCGGGCCACGACCGCCACTCTGGATGGACCAAGCTCAGCACTGCGTGCAAGCTGCGAGCGCTGTCGCGTGCTCGTGTTGCTGCGCTGACGAGGCTCGAGCATTGGTGAGGAGACATCCCGTGTGCTGCGGGTGGCATCACCGACAAGACTGTGCCTCCTTTCGTGCTCCGCTGGCTCCGGGAAATCGGTGTTGTAGTGCAGCCCCCGAGACTCCTTACGCTGCAGGGCGCATCGCAGCACCAGATCGCTGACTGTTGCCAAGCTGCGCAGCTCGTGCTCAGCAACGCCAGCACTGGGGGCCGAGGCCAGTGCCTCCGCAGCCATGCGCACTTGCTGCAGCTCCTGCCTGCCAATCTCCAGGCGGCTGGTGCTTCGCACGATGCCAGCGCTGCTCCACATCAGGCTCTGCAAGTGCTGGCGCAGCGTTGCCACTGTGGAGCCTCCCACTTTGCCGGGCTCAAATCCGCCTTGTGGTGCTGAGGCTGCCGACTCACGAAGTGCTGCAGCGAGCTCCGGGCTGCACGCGCGCGCGTATGCCAACGCAGCAGGCGCCGCCCTGCGCGAGAAAACCACACCCTCCAGGAGGCTGTTGCTAGCGAGCCGGTTCGCACCATGCAAGCCGGTGCAGGCGACTTCCCCAGCAGCAAGGAGTCCAGGCACACTCGTCTGGCCCTGCAGGTCGGTGACAACACCACCGCAGAAGTAGTGCGCCGCGGGGATGACTGGGATGCGGTGACGCGTGATGTCGATGCCTAGCCGAGAGCAGTGCGCCGCAATATTGGGGAAGTGCGACAACACCTCCGCCGGCGACTTGTGGCTAATGTCCAGCCACACACACGGCTCACCGGTGCGCTTGCACTCAGCATCGATGCAGCGCGCAACCACATCGCGCGGGGCCAGCTCGCCGCGGCGGTCGTAGCGAGGCATGAATCGCTCACCAGCAGCGTTGTACAAGCGCCCGCCGGCGCCGCGCACAGCCTCGCTGATGAGGAAGGCGCTGCCAGTGGGCGATGCGGGCGCGTCAGGAGCGTACAAGGCCGTCGGATGGAACTGCACGAACTCCAGGTTGGCCATGGTTGCCCCTGCTCGGTAGGCCATGGCCATGCCGTCACCCGTCGCCACGCCCGGGTTGGTTGTGCACGGGTAGCAGTGCCCTGCGCCCCCGGTAGCAAGCATGGTGACGGCTGCCAGGAAGCGCACGGCAGCGCCCGTATCCCGGTCCAGCGTGTCTGCGCCCAGGCATGCGCCTCCAACGTCCGGCTCCGTCACCAGCTTGGTGGCCAAGTGGCGCTCGTACACCGTGATGTTGGGATGCGACTTGACAGAGGACACCAGTGCGCGCTCTATTTCCGCGCCAGTGGCGTCGGCGGCGTGCACCACTCGGTGGTGTGTGTGCCCTCCCTCGCGCGCGAGGTGGAACGCGCCCGTGGCGGCGTCGCAGCTGAATCGCGCCCCGAGGTCGGCCAGGTAGCGCACAGCAGCAGCACCCTCGCGGCACACGGCCTCGACAGCGGGCAGGTTGCACAGGAATGCGCCTGCAACTACCGTGTCCGAGATGTGGCTCTCTACGCTGTCGTGCGCGTCCATGACGCCGCATATGCCGCCCTGCAGAGGAGTCACCCGCGTCAGTTGCCGTGTCTCAACGCGAGTTTTGGGCACGAGGCGCGTGCGGGGCGAGTGCCGAAACGTGCCTGCGCATACTGCGTGTTGCTCTCCTGCATTCCTTCCTTGCTGACCACGACCACACGGCCGTGCTCAGCCATTTGCAGCGCATACGTCAGGCCTGCAATACCGCTGCCGAGGACCTGCGGGCGGGAGGGGAGTGCGTGAGAAAGGCTGATCGGACAGTGAGAGGTCCATTTGGGCAGCGGCTCTCCAGGCGCGGAACGCACCAGGAAGTCGCAAGACACCACGTGTGTAGCCGCCTCTTGGCCGGCAGAAGCCGAGGCGGAAGATGCGACCCGCAGCCGGCGTGAAGGCGCGCGCTGCCGGCCCGATGCCCACTCCACCGACAGTCTCGCGGTCGACTTCCCCAGCGCCCAGCCACAACTTGCGGCAGCCGGTGCGCCTCGCGTGACTAATCTGCTAGTGCGCGCTTGCCTGGCCCTCGCGTGCGCTTGAGCCACCGGCGCAGACTGGGGCACCAAGGCACGCATCGCTGTAAGCCTCAGTCGCGGCCCGTTGTGAGCGACGCCAACGACTCCGACACGGACTGGAGGGCTACCACTTACGCGCTCGAACAGAGCGCGGGCCCCGGCAGGCACAGATCAAGTGAGAGGCGTGCTTCGCAGCAGCAGAGGAGCAACAGACGCAGTGGACTTCTCGCCAAACACGGCCGCGCGGTTGGGAAAAGACACGCGGACTGCGGCACACACACACTGGGGTAACGATTGGACGCCGCGCAAAGCTTCTGCGAGGGTCTGATGTGTGGCTCGTGACATCACCATTTTTCTCTTAGGAAGTCGCCTTGTCATCGCGCGGCTGTTCCTTCCTTTGCGCTGATGCGCTTCAGGAACTCGAAAATACTTGTCATAGCCGTCGACCAGACCATCGTGGAGGTCACCCGCGCCTGCATGCCTCTCGTGAATCCAGCCAGGCCTTCGGTTCTAAACAGTTCAGCTGCAATCGACCGGAACGTGGGCCGTTCGCCCGGCGTCGTGAACGTCTGCAGCCGCGTCTTGACCACGTCAAGAGGCGTGGTGATGACCCCGCTAGTGACGCCCGACAGCATGGCAGCACCCATCTGAACTGGAATGACTTGTCGAACGCCAACCTCTGCCTCAGTGTCGCCAGCAATCATCGGGTACACGGACCACAACATCCGCTGGTACAAGCCGTAGCAGCCCCACCAAATGCCAGAGCTGCCGCTGTATATGATGAGACTCGCTCCTGCTCCGCGATACAATCCGCGGGGACCGTCCTCGCGCAAGATGGCACGCACTACGGCAAAGGCGCTACTTCGCTGCATGTGCGACGAGCCAGCCGCGCCCTCCACCTGCATGCGCTGGCTGACCACGTCCACAGGCACAACAAAAGCTTGACTCATGAGCGACGACAACGAGCCGGCCGTGAAGTCCGCGGCCCAGATTCGCGCTGAGTCAGGAACCTCCCACGACGGCGGCAGTGTCTGTGCGCGTAGTTTCGTCCTTGTGGCCTCCAGCACCGACAGGTAGGCCACTCGGACAGGCAGCGTGCCAAGTATTGCGACGCTGTAGCCTCTGTACAAGCCCCGGACGCCATCCTGTTGCACCAGCCTGCGCAATGCACCTAGCAGGCTGCCAGTCTCGTAGGTCTGCAGTCGCGTCTTCGCCACGGACAGTGGGTAAAGGAGCGTCGAGGCTGTGCCGAACAGCAGCACGCCGCTGGTCACGAACTTCGTCCGGTTGATATTATCCCAGTTCGTCTCCTGTGGTTGACGCGCGGGGGCCGACATGCCCAGGCTCAGCTGTGATTGGCTGACACTAAACCGTCCGAAGTTGCAAGCGTCTGCAGACCATGGTCGCAGCTGTGTGTCAATCGCGGAGACGGGCGGGCGGAAGGTCAAGGTCTGCGCGATGGCTGCCCACTGCGCAATAGCATGCCATATCATCGCCCCCAGTGCTGACTCCAGTCCTGCGCAAAGCCGGTGTCTGGAGCTGACATCTAGTATTCATGTGACTCGCGCCTGAGCACCTGCCACACTGGTGACGAGCGAGTCGAGGCATCGAAAGCGCTTGCAAGCAGTGCCCTGCACAATGGGTAAACGAGGCCCTTCCGACGGCGCAGCGCAAGACAAGTCGGTGTTTGAGCGTCTCAGTACTCGCCAGCATTTCAACATTCTTGGTCGAAGGCAAGTGCGACGACAGCGCTGCGCTGCTTGTCTCAGTCACTGACGACGTCCTTTGTCGTGCCCGCAGAGTCAAGGGCGCCTCCGTCAACGTAGTACAGAGCCGCAGCGTCGCTGCGGAGAAGCGCAAGCGCACACTGCTCCAAGAGTTCCGAAGGGTGAGTTTCTGCAGGTGTTGCACAGCGACAGACGGCGGCTGAGTGCCCTGCCGTTTTGCCTTGCAGAGCGGCAAAGCTGGCGGTTTTATAGACCGACGCTTCGGCGAAAGTGACCCGACGCTTGATGCAGACGACAAAGCGCTGCGGCGGCTACAGCGGCTACGTCAGAAGCAGCTGGGCAAAGGCGGCCGCTTTGCTCTGGGAGGCACGTTCATGCGCTACAGTAGCACTCGTCTAGGTGTCCTGACATGGATTTTTCACAGATGATGACGACGACAACGTGGATGATGAGGCTTTCGGGCATTTGGGTGACATGCAGGACGACTTTGTGCCGTCAGACCAGGCGCGCTCGTCCGATGCCGCGCTTCTACGCAGCCGCTGACAGGTGCCATGTACAGGACGCTGATGATGATCTGAACGAGCTCATCACGCGCGAGTACCACTTTGGCGGAGACGAGGAGGAGTTCTTTACGAAGAAGGCGACGACAACGGTCAATGAGGACGTCGAACCTGGCGACCCTGTGCGCAAGTCCAAAAAAGAAGTGATGGCTGAAATCATCGCCAAGAGCAAGGCCTCTAAGCGCGAGCGTGCCCAGGAGCGGGAAGCTGACGAGGAGCAGCTGGAAGAGCTGGACACCCGCTTCAAGGAGCTTGCAGATGTGCGGCATTCCCTGACGCTGACGCCAGCGCATGGACTCTAAAGCTGACGCACGCATTGCATCTACCATCCGCAGGGCGGCGTGCTGCGGAATAGCCTGCGCACGTCCACCGGACATATGAAGGCAGTTGCCAGGCAGATGCCCAATCGCAGGGACAAGCGGGCAGGCCGCGGCGACATGTTCGAGGAGGAAGATGACTTCGACCAGATGGTGCGCGTCCACACTTCAGCAAGAAGCTCTGTACCGCTCCTGACAATTCGATGGCCGCAGGCGAAAGAACTTGCGTCAGATATCCGTGCTAGCCGTGTGACAGACCGCCTGAAATTAGCTGACGAGCTGGCGAGCGAGAAGGCAGCGCACTTGGCGGAGCTGGAGCGCAAGCGCATGAAGCGCATGCGTTCCCGCGACAGTGACGAGGAGGTTGAGAGCAGCGATGACGATGGCCCCCAAGGCGGCTACAAAGCGCGCCGCTTGAAGCGACAGAAGCGAAGTGACGGCAAGGACGAGAAGCGTCACGCGACGGTACGACTTATGCTTGCGCGTGCATTATTCGGTGCTGCGCTCTGTAACTAAAAAGCATTCCACGCAGGGCGACGATGACCTTGACGGCAACCTGGCCATTGATGATGACGACGAAAGCGAAGAAGATGACGACGATGCTGCGGACGAGGAGGATGACGAGGCAGACGACGCAGATGAGCTGCGACAGAGCTTGAAGCAAAAGGCGCGGGGCATTGCCCAACAAGGCGACCTGCGCCGGGGCAAGCGCCGCCTTCGCCGCCTGGGTCTTCTCGACGATGGCGGCTCCATCTCGTCATCTAGCGCCGATGAGGAGGACGAAGGCGAGGGAGACGAAGAGGAGGAGCACTACGGTGAGGAAGATGAAGAAGTTGACGAGGACGAGGGCGAGGGCGAAGATGAAGATGAACATGCTGATGATGATATTCGGGATGCAGTGCCCGCGGCTACAGCTCCGCGGCAGCCGCCACGTGTGCCAGCAGCGGCGGATGAGCTTCCTTTCGTGTTCGACGCCCCAGCAACGCACGCTGACTTTGCCCGCTGGGTCGACGGCCGTGCACCGGACGAGCTGAGCGCGGTTATCACACGAATTTGCGCGTGCCATGCTATTGCGTTGGCGCCAGAGAACCGGCGCAAGATGCAGACATTCTTTGGAGTTTTGGTTGTCCACTTTGAGCGGCTGGCACAGCAGTCGCCCATGCCATCGGCATTGTTAGACACGCTTGTGCCTCACATTCTGACGCTGAGCCGCGAGGTTCCGTACTATGCGGCTACAGTGGCCCGCGAGCGCCTGGCAAAGATGCAGGAAAGTATCGCAAGCTTGCAGCAGCAAGGCGTCTTTGCTTGGCCACCGGCACGGACGCTGCTGCTACTACGGCTCTTTAGCATCATCTTCCCTGCGTCCGACTTTAGACATCCGGTCCTGACGCCTGCGGCGCTGCTGCTGGGCCAGTATCTTGCACACTGTGAGGTGCGATGCGCTCGCGACGCCGCTGTCGGCGTGATAATTGCCACACTAGCACAGCAGCTGGCAGCGGCATCCAAGCGCTTTGTTCCAGAAGTGCTATCGTTTACGGCTTCGCTTGTACACGCGAACTCCGGCAATGGTGCTGAGAGCAAATTGCCAGTGCATCTCGCCCGCCAAATGGGCCCGCCTTGCCTGGCTGCTGCACTAGCGAAACAAAATAGCAAGAAATCGGCGACGTTGCCGCTGTCAATTGCAGATGTTCTGCAGACACCCGCTGACGATGGGTGGTTTCAAAGGTCAGATGTCCAGGCTGCGGTGCTGCATGCAGCACTTAACGTGCTTGCCAAGGCCGCAGACAAGGCCAGTTCTTTGCCAGCCGCACGGGTGATGCTAGAGCCTGTCCGCGAAGCCGTGGAGCGGCTG
>Ga0164296_1005745_pt1 | contig 10764 bp, 12 predicted proteins | sample GEODES057metaG_FD_113533 | JGI IMG/M metagenome (GOLD analysis project Ga0164296, IMG submission 113533) | Dystrophic lake water microbial communities from Trout Bog Lake, Wisconsin, USA - GEODES057 metaG | ecosystem: Environmental > Aquatic > Freshwater > Lake | place: USA: Trout Bog Lake... | reverse complement strand
TAAAATATTAGTGATGTGGTTCATTTTGACCCAGCCGCCTTAAGTGATGAAGGGGCCTATTTTGATGGTCAGTTTGAAATTCTAGTGCTTCAATGACAGTCGTTCCGATCATTGTTGCAACTGAAATCTTAAAGGGAACGGAAATATTACTGCCGGAAAGAGGCGCAAGCCACACTTCCATATCCTTATTATCAACCATGAATTTTGTGGCCTCACGTTCAGGTCTATGGCCGGCGATGGGGACATAGCGGGCCGCGCAGACAATGACAGGACCATTGTAGCCGGAAGAGCTCACTTCCTTTTCACCAGCGTAAGTTAAATTGATATTGAAACGTGTCCAACCATCATAAATTGCTATTGTTCGATTGCATGAGGCTGCGCTTAAATTATGCGAGATCATAGGCATTATTAATGCGCTCAGAGGATCAACTACCGCTTTTTTATGCTCTTCCAAGACTGGAACGCGTCCTGGCAGCTCTTCAAAAGGGGGAAAAATATCAACTGCTTTCACTGTGCCATTTGTTAAGCTCATGCGAACAGTACGTGTCATCTGCGTGTTGGATGCAGTTGTTGCAAAGCTTAATGGTAAAATACGATCTTTATCAATATGGCCAGAAGCTTTGGCAGCGCCACGAGCCCTAGAAATAAGTGTTGCTATGCCGGTCAGGCGACCTGTAATCTCAAGGTTATAATTTTGCTCATCAACTGATCCCGAGAGAGCCGCCGTTCCCATGGGAATGCCTAACAATCTAATGACATAGCGTGCTTCAATATGATCATAAGCATAAACTTGACAATTAAGTGATGTGAAAGCAATACATCCCCAGATGGCATGGCGTAGAATTTTTTGAGCGATTTCTGAGGCGCATGAGAGGAAAAAAAACATCGAATCACTTAAAGGCAAGTAAGATCAGCAAGATATTAATCCCATTATGGCTCAATTCATGGCTATTTAATGAGATTAGCTCATTAAAGAATAAATTACACTTTGCTTTATTTTATTGTTAAGTGATGAAAAAGGTCAGAATTGCTTGACGATATGGGCTGTCTCGACTAAGACCTTTCATCCCTTTCTTGCAATGGCAGGTAAGGCAATATCTCCTTGTTTTATGGTCTGGATATTGTTTAGAGGGAATGGATTTAACGGCAGGCCTTTATTAGCTTGCTGAACTATTTGAAAGGATTGTGACATGTCTCGTTGTTGTGAATTGACAGGCAAGGCTGTTCAATCAGGTAACCTTGTAAGCCATTCAAACCGCAAAACACGTACGCGTTTTTTGCCTAATTTGTGCAATGTTACCTTAACATCAGAGGCTTTGCAGCGTTCAGTTCGTTTGCGTGTTGCCGCTGCTGCTTTGCGCAGCGTTGAGCATCGTGGCGGTCTTGATGCCTTTCTTATGAAAGCACGTGACAATGAATTGTCTTCAAATGCCCTTTCATTGAAGCGTGAAATTCAGAAGAAAATGGCTGTAGCCTAAAATTCTTTTTGTTATTAAAAAAGCGGCCTTTTTAGGCCGCTTTTTTATTTTAAGCATATGATTTCTGGCGTTGTCGAGCTGGTTGTGCCGTCTCTTTTACACTCGTCTCACTAAAGAGCTCGGCTAATTTTTCCGTCATTGCTCCGCCTAATTCTTCAGCGTCAACGATGGTAACAGCGCGCTTATAATAGCGTGTTACGTCGTGACCAATGCCAATAGCAATTAATTCAATTGATGAGCGATTTTCAATTTCATTAATCACTGAGCGCAAATGGCGTTCTAAATAATTGCCTGGATTTACTGACAATGTTGAATCATCAACGGGCGCACCATCTGAAATCATCATTAAAATGCGTCTTTGTTCAGAGCGTCCCAATAAACGCTTATAGGCCCAGTCAAGGGCTTCACCATCAATGTTTTCTTTCAGTAAGCCTTCACGCATCATTAATCCGAGATTACGACGCGCGCGGCGCCAAGGAGCATCAGCGGATTTATAGACAATATGTCGTAAGTCGTTGAGACGACCGGGATTGGCGGGCTTGCCTGCTTGCAACCAAGCTTCTCGGGATTGGCCACCTTTCCAGGCACGTGTTGTGAATCCTAATATTTCAACTTTAACGCCGCAACGTTCGAGAGTACGTGCAAGAATATCAGCACATGAGGCGGCAACAGTTATGGGACGACCGCGCATAGACCCAGAATTATCAAGCAACAGTGTCACTACCGTATCGCGGAAATTGGTATCTTTCTCGCGCTTGAATGAGAGAGGTTGCTGCGGATCAATAATGACACGTGATAAACGTGCGGGATCTAGCATACCTTCTTCAAGATCAAATTCCCACGAGCGATTTTGTTGTGCCATGAGACGACGTTGTAAGCGATTAGCTAAACGCGCAACAATGCTCGACATATTTTGAAGTTGCTTATCAAGATATGAGCGCAGGCGTTCCAGCTCTTCAGCGTCACATAGCTCTTCAGCCAAAATCATTTCATCAAATTTAGTTGTATAGGCTTTATAATCTATGCCGCGACCCTCTTGTTGCATAGATGTTGAGGGGCGCCTATTTTCTGATGATTCATCGCTATCCCCATCTTCGCCATCTTCAGGAAAATCCCCAGAGGGCGCGTCGGTATCATCAAGTGCACCTTCTTCTAAATCATCATCAGATGCTTCTTCGGATTGCTCCATTTCAACAGATTGGCCTTGATCATCTTGATCGCCTTCGCTTTGGGATTGATCTTGATTGTCATTAGGCTTGTCATCACCATCTTCCTCGCCCGTATCATCATGATCAAGAGCATCTTCATCCATGACATCGAGATTGGTGAGCATTTTGTGGATGGCGCGCGCAAAGGCACGTTGATCCTCAATTGAATCTGACAGCCCGTCCAGTTCAGCTCGCGCGCGTGACTCAATGATAGGGCGCCATACTTCAACAATGCGTTGTGCGCCTTTAGGGGGAGCTAGACCTGTAAGTCGCTCACGAACAATCATGGCGACAGCATCAAGGAGAGGCGCGTCATTTCGCTCAGTTGCGTCAGCATGAGTACCACGTGCATAGCGGTCATCAAGCATCGCCGAGAGATTAGATGCAACACCTTCCATACGTCGTGCGCCAATAGACTCAACACGAGCTTGTTCAACAGCATCAAAAATTAAACGGGCCTCTTGGCCTTTCGGTGTTAATTTACGATGCACATCAGCATTATGGCATGCCAAACGCAAAGCCATTGCATCACCATGGCCACGAATAATTGCTGCTTCGCGGGCAGTGAATTTACGCGCTGGTTCAGGCAAGCGAACTCGAGCTCCATCACTCAGCGTATTAAGTGATGGCTTATCAGTACTGTAGGTTACTTCAAGCTCGCGTTGTCCCGACATAGCACGCATACAGCCAGCAACAGCCTTTTTAAATGGCTCTTGTTGGGGCTCAGCTTTTGTTGCGGGCTTTCGATTGCTGGTCATTGTTATGACATTGCGACGTTGACAATACTTTCAGGAAGCTCTTGGCCAAAACAGCGCTGATAAAATTCTGCAACCAATGGCCGTTCAAGCTCATCACATTTATTTAAGAAGGTGATGCGGAAGGCAAAACCGATGTCTTTAAAAATGTTTGAATTTTCAGACCATGTGATGACAGTGCGAGGTGACATAACAGTTGAGAGATCGCCCGCCATGAATGCGCTTCGTGTTAAGTCGGCAACACGCACCATTTTATTGACGATATCGCGTCCTTCTTTTGTCTTGTAGTGAGGAGATTTTGCTTGGATAATATCAACTTCTTTATCATGCGGTAGATAATTAAGTGTTGTGACAATCGACCAGCGATCCATTTGACCTTGATTGATTTGCTGTGTGCCATGATAGAGGCCGGATGTGTCTCCTAAACCAACAGTATTTGCGGTTGCAAATAGGCGGAATGAGGGGTGAGGACGAATGACACGATTTTGATCGAGCAAGGTGAGGCGACCAGAAATCTCAAGCACACGCTGAATCACAAACATAACATCTGGACGACCAGCATCATATTCGTCAAAACACAAAGCTATATTGTTTTGAAGGGCCCAGGGTAAAATTCCGTCACGAAATTCCGTGATCTGCTTCCCATCTTTAAGGACAATTGCATCTTTACCCACAAGATCAATACGCGATACATGGCTATCAAGATTGATACGCACGCAAGGCCAATTAAGACGCGCTGCAACTTGTTCAATATGAGTTGATTTACCCGTTCCATGATAGCCCGTGACCATAACACGGCGATTAAATGCAAAACCTGCTAAAATCGCTAGAGTTGTTTCGCGATCAAAAAGATAATCTGGGTCAAGGTCGGGAACATGTTCATCCGCAGTTGAATAGGCAGGAACTTCCATATCGGAATCTATGCCAAAGACTTTGCGCACCGACAATTTAATATCAGGCAAACCTGAAACAATGCCATTCTTAGCCGTTTGCATTATACCTCCGTTCCTGTCTTCGCATTCTGACAGGTAAAAATCCGAAGCCAGATGAGTGGCTTTAGGAATCACTGATTTGATCGACAGCTTACCGAAGAATGGGGGTCTCAGGCGAGCTTGGCAGATTTAAGATAATTATACGCTTGAATAATTTCGCGCAATTTATCTTCGTAAGATCTATCCCCTCCATTTGCATCGGGATGTAATCTTTTGACTAATTCCTTGTAGCGTGTTTTTACAACATCCGCATCGGCAGTTTCATCCAGACCTAATGTGGACAGAGCCTTCATTACAGCTAGACCATAACGAGGCTTTTTAGGCGTTTCTTGAGCTGTTTGGTGCTGTCTAGCACGGAAAATACCCAGAGGATCGTTAAAATGGGCAGGCGAAGGCTCTTCGTCACTAAATGATGTCCCAGCTCGATTAACGCCCATACTCCATGTTGGTCGATGACCAATCACAGCATCTTTTTGGTAACGAGCAACATCGTGATCGCTCATTCCATTAAAATAATTATATGACGAATTATATTCGCGCACATGATCAAGGCAAAAATTGAAATATTGACCTTCTCTAAGGCGCCCCATAGGAGCCTTAAAAGCACCAGGTTCTGAACAACCGGGATGGTCACACATGATAGGCGAGGCTTTGGCCTCAGCTTTTGGCTTAGACTTAACCCTTATGCGGTCAAAAAGTGGCGAATTCGGATCCATTGCAATTTTCTAAGCGTTTGCGAGGAAAGGGACAAGGTGTTTTAAAAATAACTTGCAATAAATATCACGCTCTAACATCTAGGGCAGTCATAGCAAAGGAACAGGCGTTCATGGATGTTAGAGATCAGATAATTGTAAAGCTCAAGAATTCGCTACATCCACACTCTCTTGATGTGAGCGATGACTCACATCGCCACGCTGGCCATAGCGGTAATCCAAGTGGGGGTGAAGGAACTCATTTTACAATCACTATTGTTTCAAATGCTTTTGCAGGCCACAATCGCGTCTCACGACATCGAATGATTTATTCTATTCTGGATCATGAATTGAAATCTGGTGTCCACGCATTGGCTATCAATGCTAAAACGATAGATGAATAAGGATTATAACTGGAGCCAGACTTCATGTTGACACATAAAAAGTCATTTATTTTCTCAGCTTTTTTATTTGTTTTCATTATGACATTTTTATTTGCTTTGAGTGGGACATCTTATGCAACGCCTTATCTTGTGATAGATGCTCGCACAGGCGAAGTTATTTATGCTCACGAAGCGGCGCGTCAATGGTATCCTGCGTCTCTCACAAAATTAATGACACTTTATGTAACATTTACCGCTATCCAAAATGGAAAAGTAAGTTTGGACACGCCTTTTGTTATGTCTCATCGTGCCGCTCATATGCCGCCATCAAAAATGGGATTTAACCCTGGTACCGAAGTGACATTAGATAATGCACTTAAAATGATGATGGTTAAATCAGCAAATGATATTGCAATTATGATCGCTGAAGGTGTGTCTGGTTCAGTGGAAAAATTTGCCGATGAGATGAATAGGACAGCATATCAGTTAGGTATGGGTAATTCGCATTTCGTTAATCCAAATGGCCTGCATGACCCCCGTCATTACAGTAGCGCAAAAGATCTAGCGATTGTTGCTCGTGCTTTGCTTAGAGATTTTCCTCAATATAATTCACTTTATCAAATTGGTGCTCTGCAATTGGGTGATAGTATTATCCCAACTCACAATGGATTATTAGGTCGATATCCCGGCGCAGATGGGATGAAGACGGGTTTTACATGCCCCGCAGGTTTTAATGTCGTTGCCAGTGCAACACAAAATAATAGACAAATTATTGCAGTCGTTCTTGGCTATCCTAATGCGAAATCAAGAACCTTAAAAGTTGCCAGTCTCTTAGATGGAGCATTTCACGCACCTACTTTATCTATTAAACTAAAACAGATTGAGAATGAGACAGGCGAAGCTCCAAATATGCGTGATGAAATTTGTGGAGCAAATAGAAAAAGAGATATAGGGGAAGATTTTGGCGCTATGGTAGCTGAAGGAAGTAATGATGATAATGTGGCTATTATCAACGATCCATCGGAGACTGTTACAGCAGTTGATTTAAAACATAAGCCTATATTCCAACCTATTCCTGTATTTATTGGGCGATTACCAAATTGGACTGGCCCAGTTGCACGTGCAGATATTGATATTCCCTTGCCCGTCAGAGCATCAAGACGTCATAAACATAATAAAAAGAGTGCTGATGTCCGAGTTCATTAGTTTGAAGAAAGATATATAATGCAACAAAATTATATACAGCCCATGCCTATTACAGTGATTACAGGGTTTTTAGGCGCTGGTAAGACGTCTTTCCTCAATCATTTATTGCAACAAAGTCAGTTTGGTAAAACATTAGTTCTCATTAATGAATTTGGTGAAGTTGGAATCGATCATTTATTAATTGAAAAAATTGATAATGATATGATGCTGCTATCATCAGGGTGTCTTTGCTGTACAATACGTGGTGACCTGATTACGAGCCTTGAAGATATCCTAAGAAAGAAAGATAATAACAAAATATCAGATTTTGATCGGATTATTATTGAAACAACCGGTTTGGCGGATCCGATTCCAATCTTACAGACCTTAATACAGCATCCCTATCTTAGATTACGATTTTTCTTAGAGTCTGTTGTTACAATTGTCGATGCCTTTAACGCGCATGCAACAATTGACAAGCATACTGAGTGTTTAAAGCAAATTGCTGTTGCTGATCATATATTGCTGAGCAAAATTGATTTAGTCGACTCTAAAGATGATTTAGAAAATCTCAAAACTAGATTAAGAGAGATTAATCAATCTGCTGCTCTAAGATTTCTTGATAAAGGAAAGATTGATTTTTCTTTTGTCCTCAATAAAAGTCTTTATGATCCCGCAACAAAGTCATTTAATGTGAATGAATGGCTTAATGACAAGTCGATATCTCATCACCACCATCATCATCATGATGTGAATAGGCATAGTAAGCTTATTCATAGTTTCTGTTTGCGCAGCGAAGAGCCGATTAATCCTGAGCAATTTGAGCTATTTATTGAATTTTTGCGTCAAATTTACGGTGTTCATATGTTGCGCGTGAAAGGCATTATTTGTCTTTCAGATAATCTTGAAAAGCCCATGATCATTCATGGCGTTCAACATGTTTTTCATCCCGCAGTTCGACTCGATCATTGGCCTACAGATGATCATTCAACCCGTATTGTTTTTATTTTATATGATTTGAAGGCAGAATTCATTGAGACAATGTGGAATGCACTTTTGAATAAAACCAATATTGATAAGGCTGATTTTGACAGTTCAATCAATAATCCACTCAAAATAGATAGCCAGAGGGGACTATTGTCCTAAGGTTTTATTGCATTTGACATGAAAAATAAAAATTCCATTCTTTTCAGATGTTGATATGAGCTGCGCCTTTGATTGAGCGATTGTGTGGGGAATATCAATTTGGCTGAGGGGATCAGTAGCCTCAATCATGACTTCTTCACCAAAGTTCATTTTTGAAATATATTTTTGCGTATGTAACGCTGGGAGAGGACATTTAAGGCTTTTAAGATCAAGACATAGAATCGTCATTTGATGCCGCAACAATTTATAGTTGTGTTGATAATTATTTCTATCTTTAGTTAGCAATTGACGCAACGACTAATGATAAAAATTTTACAATTAGAGATTTTAACCTAAGGGAATATAGCCTCTATTTTTGCTTTACGCTTATATTTTTCTGGCTGATAGTCATTTTCAATCTATACTAAAAATAGATTTTTAATTTTATTTTATTGAGAGATATAGATGAAACCCTTGGTTATTTTGGTTGGTGCGGATAAGGGCGGTGTCGGTAAAACAATGGTTTCGCGTGCGCTCATTGATTATTTTGAGCAAGAAAATATTAAAATGAGAGTTTTTGATACAGAATATCCGAGAGGTAATTTAAAGCGCTTTCATCAAGATATTGTACAAATCGTAAATATTACATCCACTCAAGATCAAATGTTGATTTTGGACCAACTTTTTTCAGGTGAGCCAAAGTTAACACTCATTGATGTGCGAGCGGGTCAAATGAGCTTGACTCTTGAAGTGCTAAAAGAAATTGGATTTCTTGATGCAGTCAACACAGGAGATTATCAACTTCTCATATTTCATGTATTGGGACCATCTATATCATCCCTTAATGAATTAAAAAATATATCTCAATTTGTTGTGGATGCAGATTATTATCTCGTCAAAAACATAATACAAAGCGCAATGTTTTTTGAATGGGATCCTATTACGTATGCGCATTATTTTTCAAAAGTAAGGCGCGTTGGTGATATAGTTATTCCAACACTTAATGAAGTTGCAAATGAAGAAGTCGATTTAGCACAACTTCCATTTTCCAAGTTTGTTCATAATAATAACGGAAGTGCTCATTATTCTTTTGTATTGCGTGGTTATGTTCGTACTTGGCTTAAACGCGTTTTCGAACAATTTTCTCAATTTGATCTTATTAAGCAAGCGCGCTCAGCTCTCAAATAAATCCTTGGTTCAGTTTATGATTAAACCGACAGTTTTCTTTTTTGTTTCTCCAACGGCCCGAATCGGTACGACTATTTTAGCGCGCGTCGTTGCTGATTATTTTATTTTGCATCAAAAACCTTTCCACGGCTTTGATACTAATATTAATGAAGCCGAATTAGCTCAGCGGTTTCCAAAATTTTTTACTAAAATTGATCTCTCACATATCAAGGGTCAAATGGAGTTGCTTGATTCTATATTAGATCAAGTTGATCAAGTGGCTTTGGTGGATGTGTGGTCACCCGTTTTTCCTCAATTAATAAGTTTGCTTATTGAAACACAATTTATCTACGAGGCAGAACAGAGGGGTCTAGATGTTGTTTTTATGCTTGGGATCAATGATATTAATAGTGCATCATCAGCAATAAATAAAATTCGTAAAGTCTCTTCAGAGGCATATATTGTTGGAATCATCAATGAAGGAGTTGTATCTCTTAGCCATGAACCAAGTGAGCTGATGGATATATTGTTTATTGATCAAACATTTGAAATGGGATCCTTGGATCATGTGACACTAAGGATAATTAATGCAGATCAATTTTCATTATCACGATTTTTGATAACGCCGCCATCTGGTATGTCGATTGTTGTTCGAGCGCAATTAAAACAATGGCTTTTGCGGTTGTTCACACAACTTCAGTCATTTGAATTACGCCGCTCTTTAATACACAACGACTTTTTGAAATGATTATAAAGCTAGAAATTAAGTGCTTCCTTAAGCTCTTTGAGCTGGCTTAGTCGCTCTTGGGCTATGCGTAATGCTTCACCAGCAGGTGCATCATCTACGTCTTCTTGAGCATCTTTCAGCTGTGCGTCAATTTGTGCTGCATCCAGATCTTCAAGCGCAATGGATTGTTCAGCCAAAATAGTCAAGCCAGAATGAGATACATCGGCAAAACCGCCGCGTACAAATAGGCGGCGGCTTGAAGCCTGTGTTTCCTGAATTTCGACAAGACCTGGCTTTAAAACAGCCATTGATGCCGCGTGATCTTTGAGGACAGTAAAGGCTCCTTCTGTGCCAGGTACCACCACAGACACAACCTCACCTGAAAAGATGAGACGTTCTGGTGAAACAAGTTCAAAATGGAAGGTAGCCATTGAGCACTCCATAAAAGCACAAATAAATGTGCTGATCCCCTAGATTAAGCAGCTTCAGCAGCGAGTTTTTGTGCTTTCTCAATTGCTTCATCAATTGAGCCCACCATGTAAAAGGCTGCTTCAGGCAGATGGTCATACTGACCTTCAACAAGACCTTTGAACCCCTTGATCGTATCAGCAATGGAAACGAGCTTTCCAGGAGAGCCAGTGAAGATTTCAGCCACATGGAAGGGTTGTGATAAGAAACGCTCAATTTTACGAGCACGAGCAACTGTAAGCTTATCTTCTTCAGACAATTCATCCATACCCAAGATGGCGATAATGTCTTGTAGGCCTTTGTAGCGTTGCAACGTTGACTGAACGCGACGTGCAACTTCATAATGCTCTTCACCAACAATGCGAGGATCAAGCATGCGTGATGTTGAATCCAGCGGATCCACAGCGGGATAGATGCCCTTTTCAGCGATAGAACGTGACAACACAGTTGTTGCATCAAGGTGGGCAAATGATGTTGCGGGGGCAGGGTCAGTCAAGTCGTCAGCAGGAACATAAATAGCCTGCACTGATGTAATCGAGCCCTTAGTTGTCGTTGTAATACGTTCTTGCAAAGCACCCATATCT